>Ga0209710_1000460_pt1 | contig 38496 bp, 30 predicted proteins | sample ArcticOcean_MG_C_5_FD_187436 | JGI IMG/M metagenome (GOLD analysis project Ga0209710, IMG submission 187436) | Marine microbial communities from western Arctic Ocean - ArcticOcean_MG_CB4_138 (SPAdes) (version 2) | ecosystem: Environmental > Aquatic > Marine > Oceanic | place: Arctic Ocean...
ATTACCTAAGTCAGTTTTGATGTCAATTAATGGTTAATTAGCATCTCTGAATTAAAAGCATAATGGTTATTACAAAGAAATAAAGCTTTAAATTTTATCAACGACTTTAAAATCTAAAATACATTTGGTTAGAATAACGGGTTTGCTGGTTATTTTTCCAGCTTTTACTTCTCCTAGATAATGGCTGAACTGTTTATTTAGCTGAGTGTGCCAAAATGGTATATTGCTGGTCAATAGAATTACCAGTAGTCAGTTTTTATGTCAAATGATTAATAATTAGCATCACTACACTGAAAGCATTACCATGAATTTCACTTTGACCATAATTAGAATCTATTTAAATGAAAACGAACTCCATTCGCTCAATTCGCCGAGCTGAACTTTCAAAAGCTGCGTTTGAGGCTGTCGTGCTCTACGGGCTACGCAAAGCAACTTTGGAGAAAGTGGGAAGGATTGCAGGCGTTTCTAAAGGTGTTGTATTGCATCACTTTAAGGACAAAAGTTCGCTTTTAGAGGCCGTTTTTCGCCGATCGAACTCGGTATTAAGTGAATCTGTAATTGAACTATACAGGCATGCTGACACGCCCTATGAAAGACTGTGGGCCATCATTATTGCTAATTTTTTTAAGACTATCTTTAACCGCAAAGTGTGCCAAGCATGGGTATCTTTAATGTCTGAAGTACCCCATAACGAGCAGTGTCAGAGAGTAGAGGCAGCCAACCATACTCGTATACAAAGTAACCTGAGATATGCCCTTAAACATTTCCTCAACAAAACGGATACTGAACGAACAGCGCTTCATTTGGGTATGCTAATTGATGGCATTTGGGCTCGGAACGGATTGCAATCAGCACCAGTGTTGAGCGAGAAGGCTATTTCAGAAATGGAATATGCCATTTTAAAAATGCTCCCTCACGATAACAAGAGTATTGCGAAGCACCAGGAGGCTCGACTAAAAATCGAAAACATCGCCAATATTGTGCTGGGCTCAAAAGCCTACAAAGAAAAATCCTTTTGACATCTAAAAGTCACTTGATATGGCGGCGTTTAAACTAGACCAAGGAAATAACAAGTTTAAACGCCGATTAGAAATAGCTTGATAACCAACAATCAAAAAGTAACTACTGATACCTAAATAGACACCATCACTCGAATAGCATCTAACCTTAATCTGGCATGGCCTAAAGAGCTTTCAAACTGCGTCAACTGGTCTCGATAAAACTGAATTTCTTCGTCACGAACATTTGCATTCACTTCCTGTAATGCAATTAACCGATCAATTTCACGCTCTAACACTTCTTGACTGCGTCGCTTGGCTGCCGCTACCAAAGCTGGGACTTTTAGACTGGCGGCTTTTTCTGCCAGTTCAAGCAATTCATTTAATTCAGTTTGACGTGCTTTGACAACCTTTACAGCGGTATCGATATCAACTCGCTGAGATATTTCCTGAATCATTTCGTGGCTCAAAACCGCACTATGATCCCTGCGTTGTTCATCGACTACCATATGCACACTGCTATTTGGAAAATAACGCTGGCTATTGAGCTTACAGTCGTCAGAGAATTCCATTAAGAAGTGGCAATCAAGCAATATCGTGCCCGGTTTTACGCTACTGTATTTAATCGCGACCAGCGAGGTATTGCCAAACTCACTACTCAGGATCATGTCCATTGCGTTGAGCACGAAGGGGTGTTCCCAGCTAAGGAAACGCAGATCTTCATTCGCAAGAGCAACATTGCGGCGATAGGTAATGGTCATTCCGTCATCAGGTAACCCTGGCATTTTGGTGAGCATATTATCGCCAGGTGAGATCACCCAGCTATCCGGGCCGTGAATTTCACTATCGACACCATAACAATCGTAGAGTCGTTCCATGTAGCTAAAAATATCATGCTCATAGTCTCGTGCAATCGCTTCATCGACCAGCTCTTCGGCCAGCAATGGTCGGCAGGAGTTTGCTTCCAGCAAGCGGTCTCGCCCCATCTGTAAAGCTTCATTTAACTGCAGGTAAAGTTGATTGGTCTGCTCAATAAAGTCATCTATCGGCAATTCTGGTTCAGCTAAGTGCTTGAGGAGCTCTGTTTGTGTCTGCATGAACACCTGATGGCCTGCAGCACAGGTTTGAGTAAAAGCATTTAAACCTTCGTGATACCAGCGGAACATGATTTCTTGCGCTGTACTTTGAAGATAAGGCACATGTATATTAATGATGGCGTTTTGACCAATGCGATCAAGGCGACCAATGCGCTGCTCAAGCAAGTCTGGATTAACTGGAAGATCAAATAACACCATGTGATGAGCAAATTGAAAATTACGCCCTTCACTGCCAATTTCTGAACAGATTAAAACTTGGGTTCCAGTTTCGTGATCAGCAAAAAATGCTGCCCCACGATCGCGTTCGACTAGGCTCATACCTTCATGAAAAACGGCGGCTTTTATGCCTACTTTAAGCCTAACTTGCTCTGCTATTCCTAGTGCTGTGTTCGCACTAGAAGTAATCACTAGTACTTTGTTACCGGTATTTTCCAGCAAAAAATTAGCTAGCCATTTGATCCGTTCATCGCCACTGGCCCAGTTAAAACCAGCGTCATCTGCTTGAAATCCAAGCTCGGGGGATAACAAATGCTGAGGTGGTTGGTTAGGTTGTGGGTCTGACAACTCATATTTTATCTGCCAATGAGCTGATAATTTTAACGGGTAAGCATGAACTTCTCGCTCGGGGAACCCTTTTATAGTGTGCCGCGTGTTGCGAAACAGCACTCGGCCAGTACCATGTCGATCGAGTACGTTTTCAATTACCGATTGCTGTGCAGCTGAGCGCTCTTCTTGGTCCTCACTTTCTAACAAACTAATCGATTTGTAATTTCCACCCTCACCTACTGATTGTTCAATGAGCTTTAGTTGGTCACTATCTAGCAGTGAATCTTGTTGGAGCGCATCAACTAAATCGGCCAAAGGCTCATAGTTGGACTCTTCTTTTAGAAAACTATTTAGATCATTAAAACGATTCGGGTCTAACAACCTGAGTCTGGCAAAATGACTCTCCTTGCCCAGTTGCTCTGGTGTCGCTGTGAGCAACAGCACGCCAGGTGTTTGGTTTGCAAGAGATTCAACAGTTTGATATTCCTCACTGACTGACTCGGCAGACCAGCTCAAGTGATGGGCCTCATCGACAACCAGAAGATCCCATTCGCCCTCAGCTGCCTGCTCTGCTCGCTGGGGGTTATCGACCAAAAATTGTAAACTGCAAAGAATAAGCTGTTCGCTATGGAATGGATTTTCGAGTGTTTCCTGACTGACTTCATCAGGTGCTAGTAGGTTGTCACCAGACTCTTGTATGTCTTCACAACGCGCTTCATCAAAGACGCTAAACATCAAATTAAACCGGCGTAACATTTCTACCAACCATTGGTGCACCAAACTTTCAGGCACAACAATCAACACACGATGGGCTCGCTCTGTAAGCAATTGTTGATGCAAAATAAGACCCGCTTCGATGGTTTTTCCTAGACCCACTTCATCCGCTAACAAAACACGGGGGGCATAACGCTGTGCAACTTCGTGTGCAATATAAAGCTGGTGAGCGATTAAACTGGTGCGACAGCCCGCCAAACCATAAACTGGTGACTGCAACAAAGCGTTGGCAATTTCACGCGTACGATAACGCAGCGCAAACCATTTATTACGGTCTATCTGGCCATTCATTAGGCGTTCGCCGGGACGATTTAACTGTAAGAAATTATTTAGCTTGCCTTCAGGCAAAGAAACCTCGTCATTGGCCTCAGTAACACATTGATAAACAATGAGTCCGTTAGACTCTTCCAGATCGATGACTTTAAAGGCTTCGTCCTGTTGATTTAGAATCCAGTCATTAGGCGCAAAACGAACGCGGGACAAAGGAGCATCCTGCCGGGCATAAATACGGGTTTCGGTGGTTGCTGGAAAAATAATACTGACGGTCCTATGTTCAATTTCGATCACCATACCAAGGCCAAGCTGAAGTTCGGCTACGCTGATCCAGCGTTGGCCAATCGAAAATTCCTGTGGAGCATTTGCTGCAGATCGTGACACTACTTAGTTACCTGATGCGGGATAAACCCGAAAGAAAAATTGGAGTGATATTATAGCAAGGCAATTCAATCTTTGCTTGAAGTTGATGAACTTCTTGAACAGAATGTGTTGATGATTCCTATCAATACCTCAGGTTATTTTATTACTGGTTCTGACACCGATGTTGGCAAGACTTATATTACTTGCGAAATAATCAGACAGTTGCAACAGTTTAACTTCACATTAGAGACGCGCAAACCAGCGGAGTCCGGTTGTAAGCTTGGTGAGTTTGGGGAAATGGTTCCAGCAGACGGCCTGAAGCTTCAAGCGGCAAATCAGCACCGTGAAGATATCGATAGAATCACGCCCTTAAAATTTAAAGCCGCGTTAGCGCCACATCGAGCCGCCAGATTAGAAGACCGACAATTGTCTGTTAATCAGTTACTTAACGCCTGTTCACGGGATAATTGCAATAGCACATTAATAGTCGAAGGGGCGGGTGGTTTCTTTTCTCCTATAGCGGACGATGGCCTCAATGCCGATCTTGCCACTCTACTTCAATTGCCTACAGTGATTGTCATTAACGATAAAATCGGTGCGGTGAACCAAGCTCTATTGACAGTTCAGGCAATTGAGAACAGTGGGCTAGCGATAGCCGCCATAATTTTGAATCAAGTTGAGAAAAAAACCACTCTAAATATGAATAACCTTGAAGATTTACAATCACGTTGTAGGCACCCCGTTTTCTGCTGCGACAATCAAAAAGCATTACCGCTTATTTTTAAAACCCTTTATTAATGAATAAAGGCTATTTGATTATCCTCACGGGTTATGTTGGCTGGGGGTTATTTCCACTTTATTGGTCGCTATTGGCCCATATTGCGCCGCTTGAGGTGTTGTTGCATCGGATACTTTGGTCGACACCGGTCTTGTTACTGCTGGTGTTATTGAGCTTACGCCGAAGACAACAAGTTATGCTCGCCTTTCAATCTTGGCCTGAGGTCCGATTGCTGGCCATTTCTAGTCTCTTTATTTGTGCTAACTGGGGCATCTACATTTGGGCTGTAGCAAATCATCGCGTCATTGAGGCCAGCATGGGGTACTTTTTGACACCTTTGCTTAATGTGGTCGCCGGATTGATTTTTTTCGATGAAAAACTTAATAAACTTAAGCTCATCGCTATTGGCTTTGCCGCATTAGGCGTTGCCTACTATATATCCAGCGTCGCAGAATTTCCTTGGGTGGCCTTAGGGGTTGGATTTAGCTTTGCAAGTTACGGACTGCTCAGAAAAAAGATGGATACCAATGCAATTCCTGGATTACTAATTGAAACTTTACTTCTCTTACCGTTTACCCTCGCTGCATTAATATGGCTTCATATAAATGGTCAGGCCATGTTCCTGAATTTGAATTCCTCTACTGACCTTTGGCTCATTTTAGGCGGGCCTATCACCGTCATTCCATTGGCTTTTTTCACTTCAGGTACCCGATTACTGCCAATGACCTCTGTTGGTATATTGTTTTATGTCACACCCACATTACAGTTTTTATCAGGCGTACTGATTCTCGGCGAAGGGTTTAATCAGGACAAACTTATTGGCTTTGCGGGAATATGGGTTGGGCTGGCTATTTTTACGTTTAGCCTTATATCAGGCAATAGTAGTCGTCAGAAACGATAAACCCATCCATGTAGAATTATTAACAAATACGCAGACCGCTAGCCAACAAACTTAGCCATGCTTCCGACTTCAACAATCTTCATCGCATTGGTTCCACCATTTGTACCCATCAAATCACCTTTAGTAATGATCACCAAATCACCATCATCCACTGCTTTTTGCTTTCGCATTAAGTCAATTGCTTCTTGGTTAGCTTCGGCATGATTGGTATGAATAGACGGAAAAAATATGGGGAATACGCCCCGATATAAGTTCACCTTGCGGTTAGTTGATTCGTGACGTGATAACGCGTAGATGGGAATTGCCGAACTAATGCGTGACATCCATAAAGCGGTCGACCCTGTTTCAGTCAGCGATGCAATGGCACGAACGCCCAAATGGTTGGCAGTATACATTGACGCCATCGCAATGGCTTCATCCACATGATTAAAAGTTGTATTGAGCCGATGTTGCGATTTACTGGCTCGGGCTTCTTGTTCAGCATTAAAGCAAATGTCCGACATGGCTCGTACTGTTTCACTAGGAAACTCACCCGTAGCCGTTTCAGCAGAGAGCATAACGGCATCAGTGCCGTCGAGTACTGCGTTGGCAACATCAAATACTTCGGCACGAGTGGGGATTGGATTGTCGCGCATCGATTCCATCATTTGTGTAGCGGTAATAACAACACAGTTTCTATCTCGAGCCATCTTAATGATTTTTTTCTGTATTGCGGGTAATTTAGCGTCACCAATTTCGACACCAAGATCACCTCGAGCCACCATCACAGCATCTGAGGCATCTATAATTTCTTCGAGATTAACAAGAGCTTCAGCTCGCTCTATTTTCGCAATAATGCCGCCTTGTCCACCCGCTTCGCGCAACAATCGGCGAGCCCGATGAATATCCTCTGCGGTACGGGGAAATGAAACAGCCAAATAATCCGCATCTAATAGGGCAGCCGTTTTTATGTCTTCTTTATCTTTTTCAGTCAGTGCTTCGGCAGATAACCCCCCCCCTTTCAAGTTAATACCTTTACTATCAGATAACTTACCACCAACCAGTACCTTACAGTTGACTCGAACGGCATCAGTAGATTCGACTTCTAATACAATTCGACCATCGTCAAGCATCAGTATGTCATTTCCTGTAACTTCAGTGGGCAGGATTTTATACGTAATGCCAACCTGGCCTTGGTCACCATCATTCACACCGCAATCAGCATTAAGACAAAACTTATCGCCTTTTTCCAACTCAATGGCACCGTTGGCAAATCGGTCTATTCTAATTTTCGGTCCCTGAAGATCAGCTAGAACGGCAAGGTGACGGAAGTTAACCTTGCCGATAGCTCGAACTTTTTCAGCTCGAGCAACATGTGCCTCTGCACTGCCATGAGAAAAATTAAGACGAACAACGTCTACGCCAGCTTTAATCAAAGAATCTAACGCTTCGTCAGATTCAGTTGCGGGACCCAGTGTCGCTACAATTTTGGTTCTACGAATATCAATCGTCATTAATGTCATACCTTTTAGTTAATTCTTCCTGTTATAGCTTTGCTGCCTTGAACCTTTGTTCTAGCATTTTGACTGCAGGTAATTTTTTGCCTTCCAAAAACTCAAGGAAAGCCCCTCCTCCAGTAGAAATATATGAGATACCCGACTCTATATTATATTTATCAACCGCGGCTAAGGTGTCTCCACCCCCGGCTATCGAAAAAGCATTAGATGATGCGATTGCCTGACCCAGCATTCTAGTGCCTTCACCGAACTGGGCGAATTCAAAAACACCGACAGGGCCATTCCACACAATTGTTTCAGCTTGCGCCATTAACTTGGCAAATTTTGAAGCCGTTTCAGGCCCTATATCCAAGATCATGTCATCGTCATCAACTTCACTAACTAATTTAATTGTGGCTTGTGTTTGTTCTGAAAACGCTTTTCCACACACGACGTCTGTCGGTACCGGAATATCTTTACCATTGGCACGCGCGATTTCAATTAATCGTTTTGCCTCGGGTATTAAATCTATTTCAGCTAAAGACTGACCGATATTATAGCCAGCTGCTGCAATAAATGTGTTCGCTATTCCGCCACCTGGGATCAATTGGTCGACAACCTCAGACAACGCGTCTAGCACTGTCAATTTAGTGGAAACCTTAGACCCACCAACAATAGCAACAACAGGTCGTTTTGGTTTATCAAACGCCATTGAAAGAGCCTCTAACTCAGCAGATAGCAATGGACCAGCACAAGCAACAGGAGCAAATAGCCCGACGCCATGGGTAGATGCCTGCGCTCTATGCGCGGTACCAAAGGCATCCATTGCGTACACATCACATAAATCAGCATATCGTTTCGATAAGGTTTCATCGTCCGCCTTTTCTCCAACGTTAAAGCGCACGTTTTCTAACAGCAACACATCACCATCATCTAACACAGGGGGATTATCTAGATAGTCTGTATTTAAATTGACGCTCTTACCAATGGCATCACTCAGGTAGTTGGCTACCGGCTGTAAAGAATATTGGGCGTCAATGATACCTTCTGTTGGACGACCCAGATGAGACATAATCATCAGCCGCGCACCGGCGTCGATGCAATATTGAATCGTTGGTAATGAGGCTTTAATTCGCTGGTCACTGCTTACAATCCCTTCTCTGACTGGGACGTTTAAATCCTGTCGTATTAATACGCGTTTTCCACGTAAATCAAGATCAACTAATTTAATGACTGGCATTGATGCCCTCTTGAATAGTTCAGAAATAAATTCATATTAGAAAAGCCCGCACAAAAATTGCAGGCCTTTCTTGTCGGTCTTTAGCGTATTCTTAATCAAACAGTTGGGGGTAAATAGCCATAAACAACCTTAAAACGAACTAAATAGTACTATTAAAATACTTGATACTATTATTAAAGGCTGATGGGTCTATTCAGCAGTGACGCCTATGACATTATTAACCGCCTCAACCACCTTACTCACCGTAAAACCAAAGTAAGCAAATAGTTCTTTTGCAGGCGCTGATTCACCAAAGGTATCAATACCAATTACAGTGCCATCCAGCCCAACATACTTATACCAACCTTCAGTAACCGCTGCTTCAACTGCAACACGAGCCGTTACACTGGGTGGCAAAACGGATTGACGATACTCTTTGCTCTGTCGATCAAATAAGGCAGTGCAAGGCATCGAAACAACGCGGATTTTCTTATCGGCCAAGTCTTCAGATTTTGCTGCGTCCATTGCCAATTCGATTTCTGAACCCGTTGCAATAATAATAGCGTCAGGCATGCCCTCACAATCACTTAATATGTAACCACCTTTAAATATAGAGTCGATTTGAGCCGGTGTTCTTTCTTGATGTGGCAACCCCTGTCGTGAAAAAATTAAACAACTAGGGCCATTTCGATGCTCGATAGCCGATTTCCAGCTAATCGCAGATTCAACTGCGTCGCAGGGACGCCAAACGTTCATGCCTGGAATCATTCTTAGCGTTGGTATTTGTTCAACTGCTTGATGCGTCGGACCATCTTCGCCGAGGCCTATTGAATCGTGAGTAAAAACAAAAATACACTGGATTTTCATTAGTGCAGCCATACGCAAAGCGTTTCTTGCGTACTCTGAAAACATTAAAAAAGTCGCACCGAAAGGAATCAACCCACCGTGTAATACGATGCCATTCATAATGGCTGACATACCGAACTCTCGAACACCATAATTAATGTAATTAGATTCAGGCGATTCAGCGCGCATCGGCTTAAAACCAGACCACTCGGTTAAATTCGAACAGCCTAAATCAGCAGATCCACCAAATAACTCGGGTAACAATGGAGAGTAAGCTTCAATTGCCGCCAACGATGCTTGTCGACTCGCTTTGGTTGACCCTGCAGCATCCACCTCGGCCACATAGGCATCAGACATTTCCGCCCAATTGTCTGGCAAATCACCCTTCAGGCGTCGCTCAAGCTGTATTGCCAATTCAGGATATTCTGCACGATAAGCAACAAGCTTTTCATTCCAAGCATCTTCTTCTGCTTGGCCTGCTTCTCGATGGCTCCACTGCGTATAAATATCTTCGGGTATAACAAAAGGCTCATGCTCCCAACCGAGGGCTTCACGGGTCAATGCAATTTCCTCATCCCCTAATGGCGCTCCGTGACATCCATGAGTACCGGCCTTATTGGGAGAACCATAACCAATGGTGGTTTTGCAACAAATAAGTGATGGCTTCCCCTTGACAGCACGAGCAGCTTCTATTGATATTTTAATTGCGTCTGCATCGTGTCCATTTACTTCAGTAACATGCCAGCCATAAGCGTCAAAGCGTTGTGGCGTATTATCTTCAAACCAGCCTTTAACAGGGCCATCGATAGAAATACCGTTGTCATCCCAAAAGGCGATGAGCTTACCTAGGCCCAAAGTGCCCGCAAGAGAACCCGCTTCATGTGAGATACCCTCCATCATGCAGCCATCACCCAAGAACACATAGGTATTGTGGTCAACAATATTATGATCAACCCGATTGAACTCGGCCGCTAACGCTCGTTCAGCAATCGCCATACCCACACCATTTGCAATACCTTGCCCTAATGGCCCTGTTGTTGTTTCAATGCCTGGGGCGTAACCGTACTCGGGATGACCAGGGGTCTTTGAATGAAGTTGGCGAAAACTTTTCAAATCGTCTATTGAGAGGTCGTAACCACTTAAGTGAAGCAATGAATACGGAAGCATAGAGCCATGTCCGTTAGACATAATAAACCTGTCTCGGTTAGGCCAGTTCGGGTTTTGCGGGTTATGTTGTAAAAATTCGCTGTAAAGCACTTGAGCAATATCAGCCATCCCCATAGGGGCACCGGGATGACCCGATTTAGCTTTTTGAACTGCGTCCATACTTAACGCTCTAATGGCATTAGCAAGCGTCTTAGGTGAAGGCATAACAGGCTCCAAAGAACATAACGATCGATAAGGTAACAATTTAAAGTTAACGTTTAACTGTGACGTCTAAACTTTATCAACCAGGTTACCTATTCGGACAGCCGCTTCGCTCTATCTCCACTAGCCCCGAATAAGGCGCAGTATTCTCTCGCAAATGACTATTTGGGGCAACTCAAAATATTCTTTATCCCTAAAATCAACATAATAACGAGATATGCATATATATTTATGAATTTATTTTGCAGAATTGATGATTTACTATTTTCTTATCAATTAGCTTCTATATAATAATTTCTTTTTTTTGCAGAGCATAAATTATGTCAAATGCCTACATTTTCACTTCAGAGTCTGTCTCAGAAGGTCATCCAGATAAAGTGGCCGATCAAGTTTCTGACGCCATTCTAGACGCGCTACTTGAACAAGATCCACGTTCGCGCGTTGCCTGTGAAACGTTAGTTAAAACCGGCATGGTCATGCTCGCAGGCGAAATCACCACATCGGCGTGGGTCGATATGGAGTCCCTAGTTCGAAAAACGGTCAATGACATTGGTTATGACAACCCAGAATGTGGTTTTGACGGCAATACTTGTGCAGTCCTCACCGGAATTGGCAAGCAGTCTACCGATATTGCGATGGGTGTCGACGAATCAGATGACCGTGAACAAGGAGCTGGAGATCAAGGCCTTATGTTTGGTTACGCCAGCAACGAGACAGATGTTTTGATGCCAGCCCCCATCACCTACGCACACCGATTGGTCAAACGTCAGGCAGAAGTACGAAAATCTGGTGAACTTGGCTGGTTGCAACCAGACGCTAAAAGCCAAGTGACTTTACGCTATGAAAACCACGTACCCGTTGGTATAGAAGCAGTTGTCTTATCAACCCAACATTCAGAAGATGTTAGCCTTTCAACACTGCGAGAAGCCGTTATTGAAACTATTTTAAAGCCAGTTTTACCTGAAGGTTGGTTTTCAAAATGTAAAACTGAAAATATCCATGTCAATCCTACAGGGCGGTTTGTTATTGGTGGACCCGTCGGCGATGCAGGTTTAACGGGTAGAAAAATCATTGTAGATACCTATGGCGGCATGGCGCGGCATGGTGGCGGTGCCTTTTCGGGCAAAGACCCGTCAAAAGTCGATCGCTCTGCAGCATATGCTGCCCGTTATGTTGCCAAAAATATTGTGGCTGCTGGTATTGCTGATCGCTGTGAAATTCAGGTCTCGTATGCCATTGGCGTTGCCGAACCAACCTCAATCAGTATTGAGACATTTGGTACTGGACGGATTGATAATGACCGTATTATTCAATTGGTTCGTGAGCATTTCGATCTCAGGCCTAAAGGTTTAATTGCTATGCTTGATTTACTTCGCCCAATTTACCTACAGACAGCCGCTTATGGTCATCTTGGAAGAGACGACATCGATTTGAGTTGGGAAAAAATAGACAAAGCAGAAGTATTAAAGTCTGACGCTGGCTTATAACAAACGCACAATGATTGCGTCTGAGGTCAACTAACGGCGTTGGGTACTGCAGGGGCCTTGGTTAAATCATTGTCCCTGCAATTATTAGAAGAATAAATCTCTTGTTGAATACGCCGTTTTTATGCGTTTCGGCATGAGTTCTATTGTTAAGGTGAATATTGCCATAGCAGAAAAAAGTACGCCTAATTAACGGTTCGTTAATATCAGAAGGATAAACGATGCGACTGTCGCGAATTTATACTGAACAGCCGCTTATCGTGGGCTCAAAAATCCAGCTAAGCACAGCAACAAGCCATTACGCCCGCAATGTACTCCGGCTCAAAGCCGGTATGAATATTTCTTTGTTCAATGGTGCAGATTACTGCAACTACGAATCGAAACTATGCTTTGATGGCAAAAAAACGTTTGCGTCCGTCATCTTAAAATCAGAAAGTATGACAGAATCAACTTTGGACAGTGAAATTATCCAAGGTCTTAGTCGGAATGATCACCTCGACTGGATGATTCAGAAGACAACTGAACTAGGCGTAAAACGAATTTCAATATTCAATTCGAATCACAGTCAGATCCCTATCAAATTAAATCAACTTGAAAAGAAACAGCTCCATTGGCGTGCTATTGCGATCAAGGCTTGCGAGCAAAGTGGACGTCATATTCCGCCAACAATCGAATTTTTTAACGGCATTGAATCACTGCTTGAAGTGGCTTATCAGCGAGACAATAGATTTCTCTTGGATTTCCAAGGGCCCCGTCTTGGCAAACTATTACAAACGCGAACCAAAGCACCTCAAATTTCTATCCTGCTGGGCCCAGAAGGTGGATTATCAGTGGGTGAAATAGAATTGGCAAATAATGCAGGTTTTATATCAAGCCAAATCGGCACTCGAATATTGCGGACCGAAACAGCAGCAGTAGCCGCACTTGCTCTTGTCCAGTCCTACTGGGGTGATATGTAACGCCCACTTAAGCCCTATACTTAGTCAAGGGCAGTATTTAGAATGCTAGAGAACTACTTTGCCTTTATTTGTTAGATTGTCCTTCGCTTTAGTTCGAACAATAGGCCGAATGGTTTTGCCCATTCATACATTTTAAGCTCTGTCAATTCTGCTTATCCGTCTTGTTTAATGCGCTGTTGGGTCAACTTCAATTAAATTCTTTTCAACTGAAAAATCAAATCGCTCACTGCTGGAGACTTTAGTTGCTGTGGACACTGGCACAAGAAAAGTTGATAACTGATTATCAGCCGTATCCAGTATCATATCGCCATTTGTCCGACTCTCTCCGAGTACCTCCAGATAAGAAGTTAAACTAACTACGATCTGAAATAGCGAATCGAGTTTATTAACATCGGCGAGCTCAACCGTGTCATAGCCGTTTAGGTATTCAAGCAGTGTATCCATCAAAGCAACCGCCCTTAATTTATCAAGCATCAATAAAGCACCCCGTAATTGTGTCATTAGCGAGGTACATAGTTCTAAACTCACGCGACACGATGGGTCTTTTACCAACTTAAGAATTGCACGTTTGATTGCTTTAATGTCACCTAACATAGCAAATACTATTGTATCTAATACATTATCCAGTTCAAAAACACTTAAGGCTTCAACACTTAATCGTTCAGCAGACACTTTCGGCTGAAGCTTTTGCATTTTCTCAATTGCTTGCTCTACTTGGTTCAGTTCTAGGACCACTGTGCGAATTTTTTCATAATCTAATTTTAACGCATCATTTTGTATCTTCTTTACTGTCATAATTTGCGCTTCAACTATTTGACACTGCTCACCCAGCCCAATCATCGCTAAAGTATCTGACATTATATGCATCTCTCGTGATACATCCTGTAGCTTTTGGACATCAATTAAATCTCTATCAGCAAACATTTCAGCAGTATTTTTAAGCGCTTTAACATCCCTACTGACACACTCTAAAACGGTCTTGAGAAGTCCTTGGTTCGGGTTTTTGGTATGATCGAGCAATTGATTTCGGTCAACCTCATTGGGGAGAAATTCTTCGAGTCTATAGGCCATTTTAATCGCCTGACATTTGGGTCCATCACACTCAGGCTGAGCGATATAATACAAAAAGTGTTTGATTAACGCGATTGGTTGACGTTTTAACAAGCCCCTTTCACCCATTGCTATCAGTGCACGGAACAAAGCATCAACTTTACTTAATAAATTTTTGATCGAAATATCTAATTCTAACGATGGCTGACGTATCGATTCAACAAATGCGCCGATAATCCACCAAATCCGAGCGACCTGTTCCGAGCGTGATTGGGCTTCAAGCACATCGAAAATTGCTTCTAAACGTTTCAGATTTTTGACCACCTCATTTCCTTTAATAACATTTAGTAAAGACAGCTGAAATGCAGGACGGAGTTTTTTAATGAGTTGCTTTGAGGCATTATTGGAATAGTCGTCGACCGCATCGATTTCGCCATCGTCACCATGCATAGATAGATCAGGTAGAAGAATCAGCTTTTCAGACAGTAGATTCCGCTTTTTAACCGACTGAATATCATTTACGAGCGATGGTATCGTAAAGGGAAGTTCGCGATGGCCTGATTGAATTTGCTCTAAGTAATTAGACAATGCCTCGACAGATATGAGCAATAGTTCAAGTGCCTGATTATTTTGATTTTTATCTGCACCCATACCTCCATTTTCACCATGCGCTTGGTTGGCAATAAAGTCACATAGTGTCAATATTTCTGCAGACAGCATGGCTGAAACATATTGTTCAACCATGACTAATAAGCCCCTTAAAACTGCAAGCCGATATCTGACGCCCTCTATTAGGCTGTCATCACGAGCCGTCATGTATTGCTTTAGGTCGTGCGTGATGTCGTTGAGGTAATCGTCTATTAACGGTTTAACCCAGCCCAGAGCAATATGCTTTATCGAAACGTACTCAAGATTCATTAAGAATTTCGACCTTTTGCGTTTAAATTTTTTTGCCTGTGAATCACTAATTCAATCGAATTGAATACCATCAAATTACTCAGAAAGTAACATTTAGCAGATTCTAAATTCCCGATAGAATCAGACATAATTAAGGTTGCATCTGATTGTGACGCAGCATCAACCATCGAATCCATTGACCCAGTGGCAGTCTTCAATGTGAATTGTTGAATAATATTTATTGCCTAACTGTTTTTATAATTACGAATGCCTGAGATATCAACATTGGCTTAGCATTTATTTATCTAAATTTTTGTTTGTTTTTTTATACCATTGAAGTCTTCAACGGTTGAATTAATCAGCGCCCACAAACATCTCTTAAAATTAATAGGCCTTTTAACATTTATTGATTTTGCAGGTTATTGTGCGTTTTTAGTTACTTAAAGGGTTTAATAATTCACTTTAAAAAACCTGAGGTGGATTTAAATCACATCAGCGGTTGAAGCGATTATATTCATTTCCTCATGCAGACCTAGTCATTTATTCGAACTAAGTAATGCAAAACCACCTTATAATTGCTCAAACCCATTGCTTAAATCAGATTCATACAGGCCTCTTGTTCGAGTTACTTATAATTACGGCTATTTTCAATCAGTATTTAACAGCGCCTGCTAGATTTAAATGTGCTTTAAAGAGCGAAGTTCAGTAGAATCCGACCACACTAATTAGTTATCCAATTTTATGAGTGCACAAATTCTAACAACCGTACCCCACCTTTTGACCGCTAACACTGGTCCAATCGATAAAATTGAACAGCAAATACTGGCTAATCAAGAGAAGATTGAAATTTGGTTACGAGAACAGTTTAACGAGACGCCTGCACCATTTTATGGATCAGTTGATTTAAGAAATGCTGGCTTTAAACTATCTCCTGTAGACACCAATTTATTTCCAGCCGGATTTAACAACTTAAACCCAGCGTCAAAACCACTCTGTATTCAGGCAGTCCAAATTACATTATCGCGATATTGCCCCGATGCTAAAAATTTGCTGATTATTCCCGAAAGGCACACCCGAAATCTTTTCTACCTTGAGAGTGTAGCCACGTTAATTGAATATATTACACTGGCAGGATACCACTGCTATCTCGGAAGTTTGAATCCAGACCTTGAAGAACCGAACACCATTGAATTACCCTCAGGCAGATCCGTCACACTCAGTCCTATTCAGCGCATTAATAATGAGCTTCAGGTTGAGGGTGTGTCACCTTGTGCAATATTGCTCAACAATGACCTTTCAGGTGGACGACCCGCTATACTTGAAAAGCTTAATCAGACCGTGGTGCCCCCCATGGACTTGGGCTGGTCGAATCGTTATAAGTCAGATCATTTTCATATGTATAACGATGTTGCAGAAAGCTTTGCCAAACTGATCGATATCGATCCCTGGTTAATCAACCCACTTTTTCGTAATTGTGGCGCCATAGACTTTATGAAGCGTGAAGGTGAAGACTGCTTAGCCGATAACACTGAAAAACTACTCACCGCGATTCAGAAAAAATATGATGAATACGGTATTACTGACAAACCTTATATCGTAATGAAAGCGGACCAAGGCACTTATGGAATGGGCGTTTTGATAGTCAACTCAGCGGAAGAAATCCGTTCTCTTAACCGTAAGCAACGCACTAAGATGTCGTCTACTAAAGAAGGTGGCGATACATCAGAAGTAATACTTCAAGAGGGCGTCCCAACCTTAGAAACAGTTGGCGATGAAAAGCTCACCGCAGAACCCGTAGTTTATATGATTGACCATTATGTCGTTGGTGGCTTTTATAGAATGCACTCTCAGAAGTCCGCTACTGGCATTCTCAACTCTCCAGGCATGTCTTTTCAACCACTGGCCTTTGCAGATCCTTGCAACTCGCCTAACTTAGATGACGATTGCCATACCGCACCTAATCGATTTTATGCTTATGGCATTATTGGTCGTCTTGCGTTACTCGCTGCGGCAAGAGAAATTGCCGAATCAAAAAAATGAGTTATATCATCCAATTAGATGCGTTGATTCCAAACCATGACTAATCGGCGGCTCGGGATGGTGATGGATCCAATTGAAAAAATTAAACCCTGGAAGGACTCCAGCTTTGCAATGATGCTCGAGGCACAAAGCCGTGGCTGGCAAATTTTTTATATGCGTATTGACGACCTGTATATGGAAAACAGCATTAGCTACACCACTTATCAAACGCTTGAAGTGACGGACAACAATAACGACTGGTTCCGAGTCACTGGCGAAGGGTGCTGTCGTTTGGATTCACTCGACGCTATCTTTATGCGCAAAGACCCACCGTTTGATCTTGAATATATCTACAGCACTTACTTGCTTGAACAGGCAGAAGAGAATGGAACCTTAATTGTCAACAAACCGTCTAGCCTGCGCGACTGTAACGAAAAGCTCTATACCCGATCGTTCCCTGAATGCTGTGTAGACTCTCGCATTAGCCGCAATCCTCAACGTCTACTCGAATTTATCGCTGAGCATCAAGACGTTATCATCAAACCCCTCGACGGCATGGGTGGGCAATCGATATTTCGCGTGAAGGCTGGCGATACCAATACCAACGTCATACTTGAAACAGTAACCCATCATGGCTCGTCTCAAACCATGGTTCAGCGCTACATCCCTGAAATAACCGAAGGGGATAAACGTATCCTAATGATCAATGGTGAACCAGTGCCTTACGCCCTCGCCCGCATACCCGCTAAAGGTGAAAATCGAGGCAACATCGCCGCCGGTGCCAGTACTCGTGGTCAACCACTGAGTGAACGGGACCATTGGTTGTGTCAGCAAATTGGACCCAAACTGTGCGAAAAGGGTCTTATTTTCGTCGGCCTGGACGTTATTGGTGATTATGTCACCGAAATTAATGTCACCAGCCCCACTTGCATTCGCGAACTCGACAATGAGTTTAATCTCAATATCAGTGCTGATTTATTCAATTGTGTAGAACAAATAATTTCCGCTTAATTGCTAGCCTGTTATTCATTTTGCTGTCTGCCTGCAACCATCAGGATCAGCCAGTAGGCCAATTAGTAGAACAACGCATTCTGCAATTTGGTACTATTATTGACGTTACATTAATACATGCAGACCGTAGCAAAGCGGAAACCGCCTTAACTCAAATAGAAAGCCAGCTTCTGGTCTATCGCAAAAACTGGCATGCCTGGGAAGATGGCGATTTGTTTCGCTTCAATCAAACTTTACTAGACACGAGTAAAGCCCCGGTGCCAGAATCTCTCAAAAAGCTATTAGTGTTGAGTCAGCAATACTATCAACAGTCACAGTATTTATTTAACCCCGCCTTAGGGCAACTCGTTAACGCCTATGGCTTTCATGGTAAGAGCGAACCAAATACCCCTTTAATAAAGCTCATTAAGACCGATATCCCGACAATGCTTGACCTAAAGATCAACCAACAAGCAGCCCATAGCAGTAATCCTCATCTCCAGCTTGATCTAGGTGGCATCGCCAAAGGTTACGCTATCGGGCTTATCGCAAGCTACTTAAGCGACTCTGGTTTCGAACACTTCTTGATTAATGCGGGTGGCGACCTTAATGCTTCGGGCAAAAAGTTTGGCAAGCCGTGGAAAATAGGTATACAAAACCCGTTTGAACCTGGTGCAATTGCCGGCGTTAGTCTGACGGGTAATCAAAGTTTATTCACATCAGGCAACTACCAACGCTTTTATAAACAAGCAGAAAAATTGATCCACCACATTATCGACCCAAGGACAGGAGACCCTTCAAAAAATATCAGCTCGGCCACCGTATTGTCAACTGACCCCGTGCTGTCCGATGTGGCAGCCACAACACTGATGATCGACGGTATAAACAATCATCGTTCACTGGCAAAATCACTTGGCGTAAAAGATTATCTAATTATCAGCGAAGATAAAAAAATTATAATCACGCGTTCATTTGCTCAAAAGATCAATATTACTAGCGACTGGCCTGTCCTTATTGTTGATTAGACCTTGATCTTTTCTATCAGAAAATTTTAAAAACACACTTTTTCAATGCTGTTAGTCCAAACGACTGGTTAAGGGCCACCATTGTCTGGCAAAATAAGTCCACATGAAACATCAAAATCGACAGCAACTAAACAAACCGAGCATTAATGCCGGCGATCGACTGGGTTTTACGCTCTTTTTGGCTTTGATTATTCACGCCATTGTCGTTTTAGGCGTTGGGTTTACTCCGTCAGAAAAATTCAGCAACAATGCCTTGCCTGGCCTTGAAGTGATTATTGCAAACTCTCGAAGTTTGGAAACTGTCGAAAAGCCAGACTATTTGGCTCAAGTAGATCAGGCCGGTGGTGGAAAAGCTGACGATAAATCGCGTCCAAGTGCACCCATATCAGCCGACACACCGATTAATCAATATGGGCTAGCAGATCAAGCTCAACAAGAATTATATAAGAGCCAGCTCGCCATTAGTCAAATTTATGTTCTGACACAGCAGGACTCCAAGCAAATGATTGATAAGACAACGCAAAAGAACCAGAAAGCATCCAACGCGAAGCAGGTTAGTAATAAGAATCAACGGCAGAGTAAGATAGCCCAATTACAGGCTGAAATCCGTCAGATGGTTGTCGATTACGCTAAAAGACCCAGATCGATCACTTTAACAGCGGCTACCAAAAAAGCAGTAGAGGCAAGCTACCTGGCGGCTTGGGTTCAAAAAATTGAGCGGACCGGTAATCTGAATTATCCCAGTGAGGCTAGGGTCAAAAAAATTGACGGCCAGTTAAGATTGAGTGTTCGAATTAATCAGTTAGGCGCCATACTGAATGTTAAAATTACTCAGTCGTCTGGATCTAGCATTCTGGACGAAGCTGCAAAACGAATTTTACGATTATCAGAACCGTTTGCCCCTTTTTCTAAAGAATTGAAGCAAAGAACCGATCAAATAGTCATTATTCGAACTTGGAATTTTGACAGTAATCGTTTTCGCACCAATGGAGAGACCATTTAGATGAATACAACGACTCAAAGCCTGGTAGACCAGTGCCTTATTGCCACGCCCAGCATCAAGGATCCGTTGTTCGCTTCTAGCCTTGTATACATCTGCGAACATAATTCAGAGGGCAGCATGGGATTAGTTATTAACCATCTAGCATCTCAATCACTTCAGAGTATTTTTGAGCAACTCAACATTGAGTGTAGTGACGAAACTATCCGCCAGAAGCCCGTTTATATTGGTGGGCCCGTCAAGCTTGAACAAGGTTTTGTGTTACATAGACCGACTGGAGATGGATCAACGGGACATAGTGAAGCTGACCATTGGCAAAAAACCACCGAGGTATCAGATGGTATCCACCTCACCATATCGGCTGACATTTTGCAGGCTATAGCAGATAACAATGGGCCAGAAGATTATCTGGTAATACTTGGGTTTTCGGGTTGGGCATCGGGCCAACTTGAATCTGAGTTACAGGAAAATTCTTGGTTAACGTCATCTTCAAACGCCGACCTTTTATTCCATCAAAATTCAGACGCTAAATGGCAAATGGCCTTCGATACGCTTGGGTTTGACATCAGTATGCTGTCACCTGTCAGTGGCAATGCCTAGACGCCCCAATGGAAACTAAAGTCGACACAGTAATTGGATTTGATTTTGGCACCGTTTGGACTGGCATCGCCATAGGCGTCACACTAACGGTCCAAGCACGACCGTTGAATGCAATCAAATCGATCAACCAAAAACCTAATTGGGCTGCGATTGAATGCCTTTTAAAAGCGTGGCAGCCACAAAAACTTATTGTTGGTTTACCCAGTTCGATGATAAATGACCATCATCCAATGACCGCCAAAGTACTTAAATTTAGCCGCCAACTGGAAGGTCGATTCAAAATACCTGTAGAACTAGTTGATGAACGACTCACCACTCGTGAAGCTTATGAGATGGCTATTGAAAGCAAACAACACCAAACTAAACAGCAAATTGACAGTATTGCAGCCATGCTGATCACTGAATCCTGGCTTCGCAGTAGCAAGGTTATTCCGCTTTAAAACCTAACCCTAAGTTATAAAAGGGATGCTTTTTAAAAGGCATCGTTAGCATTGCTATAACTGAATAAAAAATCATGCTATAAAGCACTCCATACTCAATATTAGGCCTTTTAGAGTCAGGAATATCCGTGTCATTACCTTCAGTTGAAATACTCATCGATAAGTTGGCACAGTCACTCAAGCCCTATTTCCCAGACGGACAAGATCCAGCCAACCAACCCATTATTGTTGGTATCGAGACAGGCGGATACTGGATTGCTAATATTATTCATCAAACCATTGCCCCGGATACCGAACTTGGCCGATTAAACATCTCATTTTATCGTGACGACTTCACTACAACAGGCCTTCACCCCACGGTTAACCCATCCAGTCTGCCAACTGACATTGATGGCAAAACCATCATTCTCATTGACGATGTTATTTATTCTGGGCGCACCATCCGGGCAGCGATGAATGAAATATTCGACTACGGCCGGCCTGAACAAATTATTCTGGCAATTTTGGTGGATCGTGGCGAACGGTCAATTCCGATTCAGCCCGATATAGTCGCTGACACTATTCAACTGAAAGCTGGTAACCATATCAAACTCAGTGGACCCGAACCTCTTCAACTCAGCATCAAAACTTTAATAGAGGCTGGTTAACCCATTACTAATGTCAAAAAATAATTTACAGCTTGATGAAAATGGAAAGCTGAAACATTTTCTAGGTATTGAAGGGTTAAACCTGCCTGTATTAACCGAAATACTGGATACAGCCGAGTCATTTACGTCGGTTACTGAACGGACCGTTAAAAAGGTTCCTATACTTCGCGGCAAAACCGTTGCTAACTTATTCTTTGAACCCAGCACTCGCACTCGGTCAACTTTTGAATTGGCCGCACAGCGTTTGTCTGCAGATGTTCTCACTCTGAATCTAAACACTTCGGCAACGAGTAAGGGTGAGTCTTTACTCGATACCATTCGCAACATCGAAGCCATGCAGATCGACATGTTTGTGATCCGTCACCAAGATAGTGGCAGTGCTCATTTCTTTGCTCAGCATGTCAAACCCGGTGTCAGTGTTCTCAATGCCGGTGATGGTCAGCATGAACACCCAACCCAGGCCATGCTCGACATGTTTACAATACGCCACTTCAAGAAGGACTTTTCGCAGCTGCGGGTTGCTATTATTGGAGACATCGCACATTCGCGCGTTGCACGCTCACAGATTCATGCGCTCAATATACTCGGTGCTGCCGAAGTTCGGGTCATAGCACCTAAAACATTATTGCCCGTTGGTATCGAGTCACTCGGTGTCCATTTGTATAACAATCTTGAGCAGGGACTAAAAGATGTCGATGTTGTCATCATGTTGCGCCTACAAAAAGAACGTATGCGGGGTGCTTTATTGCCTAGCGAAAAGGAATACTTCAACCTCTTTGGCCTGACCCAAGAGCGTTTAAATTGCGCCAACCCTGATGCCATAGTGATGCATCCAGGGCCTGCCAATCGTGGTGTCGAAATTGAATCAAGTGTTATGGATGGACCACAATCAGTCATCTTGAAACAGGTAACTTTTGGCATTGCCGTGCGCATGGCCGTTATGTCAATGACAGTCGGTCGATGAAAGTCGAGGAGCGGCACTTATGAATATCCATATTAAAAATGGCCTGTTGATCGACCCGGTTAATCTTAGCCAGACCAAAACAGACGTCTATACTGATGGCAAATTAATTGTAGGCGTCGGCAAACCACCTGCTAACTTTAAAGCCAACCAAACCATTGATGCCCACAATCATTGGGTGATTCCAGGTTTGGTCGATTGTCAGGTTCGATTACGTGAACCGGGTCAAGTACATAAAGGAACCATTGAAAGCGAAACTCAAGCAGCCGCTGCCAATGGTATCACCAGCCTTTGTATACCACCCGATACCCAACCCGTTATTGACAACACCGCCGTTGTTGAACTAATCCATCACGGTAACTCGAAAGCGGGCAATCACTGTCATATTTATACTATTGGCGCATTGTCACAAAACCTTGCGGGTGAACAACTAACCAATATGGCTGGTTTAAAATCTAGCGGTTGCATCGCACTCAGCAATGCTAAGCAACCATTCAACAGCAACTTGGTTCAGCGACGTGCAATGGAATATGCTGAGGGTCATAAAATGCTGGTTATTATACAACCTAGAGACCATGATCTTTATGCCAATGGTTGCGCACACGAAGGCGCTATCTCAACTCGTCTTGGGCTGCCCTCAATTCCAGAGGTGGCAGAGACAGCTGCCCTCGCAAAAGACATAGAGCTGGTCGCTCAAACTGGTGCAAGAACCCATTTTGGACAACTTTCCTGCGCACGATCAGTCGATATGATTCGGCAAGCCAAAGCCAATGGTTTACCGGTTACTGCTGACTGTGCCATGCACCAACTGTTTCTAACTGATCACGATTTAGGTGAGTTTGACACCAGTAAGCTAACTATTCCGCCACTAAGAAGTCAACTTGATCGTCAAGCACTTCGGGACGGTGTTGTCGATGGCACAATCGATTGTCTTTGTTCAGATCACCAACCACATGAAATTGATGCCAAACTTTGTCCTTTCCCCTCAGCCGAACCCGGCATAAGTAGCCTTGATACTTTGCTGCCTTTGGCACTTCGATTAGCTGAGGAAGGCTTAATGACTTTACCTGAGGTGATCAGCCGATTAACTATTAATCCAGCTAAACTGCTGGGTATACCTGCAGGCAATTTATCGATTGGTGAATGGGCTGATATCTGCATCATAGACCCTGATACGCATTATTTATGTTTAGGGCAAGATTTTATCTCTAAAGGCAAAAACACACCATTCGAAGGTTGGGACTTTAACGGCCGTGTCAAAACCACAATTGTTGCTGGAAGAATTGTTTATAATTCGAGCTCTTAAGATATAGTCAACGAATAATTCTATTTCCAATCTGAAATACTGTATTCACAGAATAAAAACCTCGTATAAGGATTAAAAGATGAATGATTATTCCCTCTACTTACATCGGAATTCCTATGCCATGACGACGCATTTATTGCTTGAAGAACTGGGCACTAAATTTGAGGCTATCTGGTTTAACGTTCACCAACCGGACACCTTTCCTGATGGCTTTCTTCAGCTTAACCCGAATGCTAAAGTGCCGGTGTTAATTACGCCCCACGGTCCGGTTTACGAAACAGCCGCGACATTGCTGTATCTCTCAGAACATCACGACAATCAATTCATGCCAACTGATAACGGAACTGGACGGGCACAAGCGCAGCAGTGGTTGATTTACCTGATGAGTACCTTCCAGCCCGAAGTGTTGATTCAATTTAATGTGGAGCGTTATTTTCCAGATGACAAGGTAATGCAGGAAGCGTTAAAAGAAGCTTCGCGACGTGAACTCAAGTTTATCTGGAATGTCATCGATCATGCCTTAACGCCAGGTCCTTATTTTATCGGTGAGCAATACACCATCTGCGATATCCTGTTTCTGATGCAGGCAATCTGGACTGAAAATCAGCCTGCAGATCTATCGATCTATCCGAATGCACTTCGTATGATGAAAACTGCTTTAAAACGACCAGCCGTTCAACGTATCCTGGAAATTCACGACATCCGGCATCTAGCCAACCTCGAATTACTGGTCGCTTAGAAGACGGTCTAGTTTAAGTCAGTTCGATACGGCACCTTTTTCTTCAGTCTTGATTCACGCAGGATGATATAGCTGCCGCTAATGAAAATCAGAAAACCACCGACCCAGGTTGACGCCACTATCTGATCGCCAAAAAAATAATAGCCAATCAATGCTCCCCACAACAATCGAAGGAAATCGATCGGCATCACCGCTGAAGTATCGGCAACCACTTATGCCCTTACCAGGCACAAATTCCCTAACACACCGACCACACCAATCAATACTAACCATAACCACTGCTCACCCACTGGCCACTGCCAGAAATACAGTGCAAATGGAAATGACAGCGCCCAGAAGGCGGATGAAAATAAAACCAGCAATAACAAGGGATCGAACTGTCCTGTACTTGGTTGCAACACTACCAATGCTCCAACTAAACCACCCAGAATTGCAAGCCAGCGACGCAAATGTACACGCTCTTTTAGGAAGATAATGGCCGCTAGCGCGGTAAAAACCACTCCAGTAAAACTAAGGGCCGTGGCCTCTGTTATCGGCACATACACCAGACTGTAATACCAGGCCGACATACCAATGATGCCTAGAAAACCTCGCAGAAATAATAACTGATAATGATTCGTGTGAAGACCAGACCATCCGGTTCTCATTAACATTGGAATAATCACTAGAAAGCCAAACAGATTACGATAAAAAACCAGCACGAATGGATCTAGCTCGGTGCCAGCGTGGCGAACCAGAGCGTGCATCGAAGACTGCAACAGAGTAGATAGCACCATCAATAGCAATCCATAGGTAACACTTCGATCGACCGCGTCGTTCATTCCCTAAATTTTGCCGAATTGAAGCAATCGGTTAGGGTCGAAAATAAGGCTTATCTCCGATCAGAGTAACTCGATTCATAATTCTATGATCAGCCCCGTAATCGTTAGAGGCATAATGTTGGGTGCAGCGATTATCCCAGAATGCAATATCGTTTTTCTGCCAACAATGACGCAGCTGAAAATCCGGCAACTGCGCATGGTGGTGCAAAATTTTCAAAAATGGCTCACTTTCTGCCTCCGAAAGTTCGTTGATTCGCAAAGTATAATACTCATTCACATAAAGCGATGTGCGTCCAGTTTCAGGATGCGTGCGCAACACTGGGTGCGTCATCAACGGAAATGTTTTTTTAAGTTTGTGCAACTTGTCCTCGCCACCTTTTTGCATTTGAAAGGTCGACGCCCAACCCCGTTCAAATGAATGTTTTGCCGTTAATTCGGCACAGATTTTTTGTAAAGGTGTTGATAAATTATCGTAGGCGGCATACATGCTTGCAAATAGGGTGTCACCACCAGACTCGGGGATTTTTTTTGCCGCTAGAATCGATCCCATTGAAGGCGCTTCCTGATAAGTCACGTCGGTATGCCAATAGTGCTCATCATCATGTGCACGGCCTTTGGATTCGATAATAGTCAGGCGAGCATCACGTTCATCATTATCGAACACCGGATGCGGACTTTCGATTTCACCAAATCTTGCCGCCAGTTCGAGATGCTGTTCACAGGTAACCGGCTGATTACGAAAAAAAATAACGCCAAATTCGAGTAGCGCGGATCTTATCTCTGCAATCGACTCGTCATCCAGTGGTTTGCTCAGGTCAACACCGTCAACATAAGCCCCCAGGTGGGGCGATCGTCTTTCAAGTTGTAGTTTTTGATAGGCCATAGTTTGATTAGCAATTGCAAACCTCGTTCTTGTTAATTCATTTTTGAAATATCAACCCAGTAATTTTTGCATTACCTTGATCGTTTTCTCCATGCCATCATCTTTACCGACCGTAAAACGAAGCTTGTTATTGAAATCCTTGACTGCAAACTGGCGCGGAATAATACCATTGTCGTTTAAACAACTATTTACTTCAGCGGCCGTTTTTCCCAATTTCACCGGAAATTCAACCAGCACAAAGTTGGTTTGGCTGGGGTAGACCTTAAGCCCGAGCCTGGCAAAATTTCGGGTTAATTCATCAATCCACTTTCGGTTATGCCGTAAGACTTTGTCGACATGACCTGTATCCTCAACGGCCGCAATGCCAGCCGCATACGACGCAGTATTAGCAGGAAAAGAAGGGCCGATTTTGGTGATTACGTCGACCAGCCAATCCGGTCCATAACACCAGCCCAACCTTAAACCTGCTAATCCATATACCTTGGAAAAACTGCGTGTGACGACGACATTGTCAAATTCATGCACCAGATTAGTGCCTGACTCGAAATCGTCCTGACTCGCAAATTCTTCGTAGGCGGAATCGATAATCAATAACACATTGTCGGATAGTCCAGCATGCAAACGACGCATTTCAGTGCCCGACAAGCATGTGCCTGATGGGTTATCGGGATTGGCTAACAGTACGATCCGGGTTTTATCACTCAGCTTAGACAAAATTTTATCGACGTCATAATGGAAATCACTATCATCGGCAGCGACCGGCGTTGCACCCGCAACTTTGGCGTAAATAGGAAATTGCATATAGGCGTTTTTGCTGTAAACCAGCTCCTCACCAGGACCGGAAAAGGTATTTACAAGACGTTGTAATACTTCATCTGAACCTGGACCAAAAGCCATACATTCCGGCTTGAGTTGATATCGTTCTGCCAATGCTTCAGCCAAAGTTTCAGTATCGACTTCCGGGTATAGATGGCTGGACTGTATCGCACGCTGAGCTGCTTCAATCGCCATAGGACTCATTCCGAGCACCGATTCGTTCGAAGACAGCTTGATTGGCTCATCCCAACCAGGCAGTTTGGAAATGCCAACCATGTAATAGTCGATAGATGCCAGACCTTGTTTGGGTGATATTGCCATGAATTATTACCGATAATATATGGAAATATTATTATATCTGTGATCACAGTAATTGACTAGTGGAAATAATAAAAGTAGCATCATCGTTCGAAGTAACATTAGGCTAAAAGGGCTTTGGACAATAAAAATGAGTAAATCTTGCGGCGAAGCATTAATGTACTTGCTGGAATCTTACGGTGTGACCACTGTTTTTGGGATACCTGGCGAGCATACCTTGGAGCTATACCGCGGCATCGAAAAAAGCAATGTTCGAGCTATTACTCCTAGAAATGAACAAGGTGCTAGTTTCATGGCCGATGGCTATGCGCGCGTCACTGGTGAACCCGGAGTTTGCACCATTATTACTGGGCCAGGTGTGACCAACGCTGCCACTGGCATCGGTCAGGCTTATGCCGATTCGATCCCGATGCTGGTAATCTCAAGCGCCAATGACAGTCTATCACTGGGTAAAGGTTGGGGTCGTCTGCATGAAACCACAGATTTATGTGCTATTACCCGTCCGATAACTGCATTCAGTAGCATGGTACGCGATCCATCTGAAGTGCCTGAATTAATTGCACAAGCATTTACTGTTTTTCGTTCTCGGCGCCCGCGCCCTGTACATATCGCCATTCCGATAGATGTGATGGAAATGCCTGTCGAAGATATCTGGGAAGTCTACCAAACACCAGAGTTGCCAATTCCTGGTAAAGCAGTTATCGACGAAGCTGCCACTATGCTGGCCAATGCGGAGAATACAATAATCATGGTCGGTGGTGGTGCACAACATGCCAGTGCTGAGGTTACGCGACTTGCAGAATGTCTGAATGTCGGTGTTATTGCATCAAATGCAGGCAAAGGCATTGTCAGTGACGACAACACACTTAGCCTTGGAGGTGGCGTTATCAGTCCTGCTGTTCAAGCCCATCTCGCAAAAGCGGATGTGGTACTAGCAATAGGTACAGAACTCGGCGAAGCGGACTCTTTTATTTACGATTTACCGGTTAACGGCAAAGTTATTCGGATTGATATTGATCCAGCAAGATTCAGCGATGCTTTTCCTGCCACTATTGCGATACAAGGTGATTCGCTCTCGGCTTGTGCTCAATTATTAGAGGCATTGGAAGGTCAGAAAATCCGAACCAAAAAACGGAATACAGCATCGGAACTGGATGCAGTGCGTCGCCAGCAAACCGATGACTATACCGACGTTGAACGCCAACACATTCGACTACTCGATGCGTTACGCGATGAGCTGGCCGATGACGCCATAATCATGGGAGATATCGCGCAATTGGTGTACACAGGCACGGCTGCGATGAAGACGTTATTACCAAGAACCTGGTTTTACCCTGCCGGTTTCGGAACGCTTGGCTGTGCGCTCCCCGATGCTATCGGCGCGAAACTGGCCGCACCTGAAAAAACGGTGGTCGCATTGGTCGGTGATGGTGGCTTTATGTTCACCGTTAATGAACTGGCAACTGCGGTAGAGGAGGGCTTGTCAATTCCGATCATCATCTGGCATAACCACAGCTACGCAATGATTCGCGATGGTATGGTGAAACGGAGAATTCCAGAAATCGGTGTTAATCCAGTTGCACCGGATTTTTGCAAACTGGCCGAAGCCTTTGGCTGTCCCGGTGTTAATGTAGAAAGCGAAGCAGCTTTTCGAAGCGCTTTCCAAAACGCTTGCAAACACGCTGGACCCAGCCTTATTATTGCCACTGAAAATGACGACTGGTTAACCTGATTCATAGGCGGTAAATGATGATTTCAATTGACTACCTGAAATGTGATATCGATTATGATCGTGATGGTAAACAGTTTGGTAACATCGATCTGGGATATTCAAATAACGAGAACGCTTTTGGCAAAATTCCTGTCCCCATTGTCTGCATTAAAAATGGGTTGGGACCTACCCTATTATTGAGCGCTGGCAATCACGGTGACGAATACGAAGGTCAAGTGATTTTACGCCGACTCATTCATGAAATTGAAGCCACTGATATTAACGGTCGATTAATTATTTTGCCCGCATTAAATTATCCGGCGGTGCTTGAAAATTCCCGTGTATCACCACTCGACCAGGGCAATATGAATCGCAGTTTTCCAGGTCAAACTGGCGGAACGCCGACGGCCGCTATAGCCGATTATGTTACCACTCATCTATTGCCATTATCAGATGCTGGAATTGATTTGCATTCTGGTGGCAGCACGTCCTACTTCCTGCCCTGCACTTATTTGTGCACTGCAGCTGATCCCGAAATTACTCGGCAGAATATGGTATTGATCAATGCCTTTAACGCGCCGAACACACTTGTGGTTCGAGGTGAACTCAGTGCTAGCGGATTCGATCCAATTGCAAATCGTGGGGGTGTCCCATTCATTTCGACTGAGTTATATGGCGGTGCTAACATCGATCGAACTGCCACCAAAATGGGTATGGCTGGCGTTAAAAGCGTCATGAAACATATGGGCATAATTTCAGACCAGCCCCAAGCACAAACACAGGTACAGGTACAATCACAAACGGGCACCCGTTTTTTCAATGCGATTGATGGCAGTCATTATTTAAGCGCGCCTTATAGTGGCATCTTCGAACCAGCAGTAGAGTTAGGCAATGAAGTTGAAAAAAACGATATCGCAGGGCAGCTTTACTCGGCCGAAGAAATCGAACGCTCTCCTTTGACTTTGCACTTTAAAGAAGCCGGTACCGTGTTGGCCCGACGAAATGGCGCACGAGTAAAACGGGGAAGCCACCTATTTCTGGTTGCAAAAAGCCTATCGCCCGATCAAGTACTGGCGCTTGCCTTAGTCGGCTCGTAAAAATCAAGCAATGCGATACTCAATTTTATCTCTGGCCACTCAGGCGTTTCATAATCACCAGCACTGGCCCCAAATCGTTACCCCTGAAAAGCTGAAGTCACACTACAATATTATTATTGTTGGCGCCGGGGGGCATGGACTTGCTACGGCTTATTACTTATCTCGTAATCACGGCATCAACGATGTTTTAGTCATCGATAGTGGCTGGCTTGGAGGTGGCAATACCGCGCGGAACACAGCCATTGTACGCTCTGATTATCTGCTACCAGCCAGTTTCGCGTTAAAGCACTTCGCGCTCGAATTATGGGATTCACTCAGTCAGGAACTTAATTTTAATCTAATGTATTCGCCTCGCGGTTATGTCGATCTGGCTCATTCTGATGGTGAACTGGAACACTTCATGTTACGTGCGAATGCCATGTGTCTAGGTGGTGCATCGGCATCAATTCTCACGCGTCGAGCGCTAGCCGAAAAAATTCCATCGTTAAACCTCGACAAGCAATCCCGTTTCCCTATCAGTGGTGCGTTGTTCCAGGCCGAAGGCGGTGTCGTGCGCCATGATGCGGTTGCCTGGGGCTTTGCGCGCAAGGCAAGTGACAGCGGCATTCATATACAGCAAAATTGTGCGGTAAAATCTCTACAAGTAGATAACGGTCGCGTCAGTGGTGTAGTCACGGCGCAAGGGGCAATATCAGCCGATCGGATTCTGGTTGCAGCAGCAGGTGGATCAGCCGGATTGATGGCAGATGCCGGTGTAAAACTGCCAATGCAGCCGATCAACGTGCAGGCATTTGTTACCGAACCAGTCAAACCTGTGCTCGATCATGTGGTTAATTACAACGCTGGGCTTTCATACATCAGTCAGAGTGACAAAGGCGAATTGGTCTTAGGTGGTGCAACCGACGGTTACCTGTCGACTGCAAGGCGAGGTAGTTTTGCTCGCATTGAGGACACTTTACAGCGCGCGGCACAGATGTTTCCCTACTTACCAAACTTGCGTTTGATGCGGCACTGGTCCGGCACAGCCGATATCCCAATGGATGGTAACGCCATCGTTGGTAAAACCGAGATTGAAAATCTGTTTATAGACTGTGGTTGGGGTTATGCCGGCTTCAAGGCAACACCAGCAGTGGGTTGGAAGCTCGCAGAATTGCTTTCCGGTGGGCAACTACCGGAAATGCTTGAACCCTTTGCTCTGAGTCGCTTTGCCGAAGGCCGGTTAATCGATGATGCAGGCATCGGTCCGTATCCCTGGTTGCATTAAGACTCATGCTATTAATTCCTTGCCCGCACTGCGGTGAACGCGATGAAAACGAGTTTGATTATGGAGGTCCTGCAATAGATTTTCCTGAACTCAGTGCCAATACTGCTGAATGGCATCGAGCAGTACATCTTCCTGATCTGGATGAATGCAATCTCGAAGAGTTCTGGTTTCATGCAGCTGGATGTGGATGCTGGATCAAAACTCAGCGCAATATTAAAACACATGAGTTTCAAGTTTTTGAGCAACCTAACCGGGGTCAGAGTTGATGCAAACCCGGAGACTGGAGCATGGTGGTAATATCGATCGACAACTCCCGCTATACTTTACCTTCAATGGTCAGCGGTTACAGGGTTACTATGGCGACACCCTAGCAGCTGCATTATTGGCCAACAATATCAGCTTGGTTGCGAGGTCAATCAAGTTCCATCGACCGCGAGGTATCATGTCCGCTGGCCTCGAAGAGAGCAATGCTCTAGTGACTTGTCTTGATAGCAATGGTGTGCTGGTTCCCAACCTCAAAGCAACTGAAGTTCAACTAGAATTGGATCTGGTGGCTCGTAGTCAAAATTGCTGGCCAAGGGTTGATTTTGATATGGCTGCTTTCCTGCAATTAGGATCTGCATTGCTGAGTGCCGGGTTTTATTACAAGACCTTTATGTGGCCAAAAAACTGGTGGCATCACTGCTATGAAAAAATAATTCGTCGTGCAGCGGGGCAGGGCCATGCATCGACAAAAGCTGATCTAAAAACTTACGACAGTCGACGCCGCCAATGTGAACTTTTAATCATTGGTTCAGGCCCTACTGGACTCGCGGCCGCATTAGCTGCTGTCGAAAACAACATCTCGGTGATCATCGCAGAACAAGATCATCAGCTCGGTGGATCGAGTATCTGGGAACAAACGGATAACGAATCGACAAGTAGCGATACATGGAGAAAACAAGCTCTGGCTGTCATCGAGGAAAATCCAAAAATTACAGTAATGACAAATTGTCTCGTATTTGGACAGTATGATCATGGCGCGGTAATGGCTGTCGAACGCAATGCCAGACCAGTCGATTCAATCAGCTGGCGAATCCGCGCCAAACGCATTCTGCTGGCAACTGGTGCCACTGAAAAGCCATTGATTTTCTCGGATAATGATCGTCCGGGTATCATGCTCGCCGCCTCTGTGCGCCAATATATTTATCGTTATGCGGTGAAGCCAGGCAAACATGCGATGTTGGCAATAAAAGACACCACGGAACGCAAACTAACACGAAAGGCACTATTGCACGCTGGCATAGAAATCGCTGGTGAACTTCAAGATGGCGAACATATCAGCGGGACTCAAGGTCGAAGTCGGTTACGCAAAGTTAACATCATCGACTCAAACGGCAACATCAAAAATGTTAATTGCGACTTGTTATGTGTCTCGGCGGGTTGGAGTCCGAATGCCCAATTATTGGGGCAGTTGGGCGTAAAACTAGATTATGATTCTGACCATCAAAGTCTGATGCCACTACAGCAAATGGGATTACAACTTTGTGCAGGTGCCGCACGTGGACTTGGCCAGTTTAGTGACTGCATACAAGATGGAAAACAACAGGCACTCAATGCAATTGCTCAGTTACAGTCAAATCAATTACAGTCGAGTCAATCACATCATGAGTTAGCCAAAATCTCCGATTCACCCTCAAAGCTTACTCTCCACCAAGGTCAGGGTCCCGCTTTCGTCGACCACCAGAATGACGTGCTTCGATTCGATCTTGAATTAGCAGTACGTGAAGGTTACGAGCATGTTGAACTAGTCAAACGATACACCACTTTAGGCATGGGTACTGATCAGGGAAAAACCAGCTGGGTCAACGCGATAGCCGAGCTGGAACGAATCACCGAGCGCTCGGCGAGTGAGATTGGACATACTAGTTTTCGGCCACCTTATTCACCAATTAGTATAGGTGCGCTGATCGGTGCCGAAGTTGGTCAACACATGGCACCGACACGACAAACACCTTTCCACCGAGTGTTTACACAATTTGGCTGCGTATTCCAAACCTCGGGAAACTGGAGTTACTCGCGCTATTTCCCTCTGGCAGATGAAACCATGGAACAGGCTATTCAGCGTGAAGCGCACGCCGTACGTAACCAGGTTGGTTGTATCGATATGTCTACCTTAGGCAAAGTCGATGTCAAAGGCACAGACGCCCTCGAATTTCTGTCACGGATCTATTGCAATAACATTGAACAGATTGAACCAGGTAGATTACGTTATGTGCTGATGTTACGCGAAGACGGTATTCTGTGGGATGACGGCACCGTGGCCCAGCTTAGCGTTGACCATTTTCTGGTCACTATGACCACCGCAAACTCTTCTTCGGTATGGCGCTGGATGAATCGACTGCTACAAATGCATTGGCCCGATCTCGATGTACAAATCACCCTTGTATCAGATCACTGGGCATCTCTTGCCATTGCTGGGCCAAATGCTCGAACATTATTACAAAAGCTTAACCCCAATTTTGCCATTGATCAGGAGTCATTCCCGTTTGCATCGGTACGCGAAGGCCTACTCGACAGTAAATTCGACGGTGAATTCGTAAGCAAGGTACCTTGCCGCATCTTCAGTGTCAGTTTTTCGGGGGAGTTGAGTTATGAAATTAACGTACCGGCAAATTATGCTCACTGGCTGTTTGAGACGGTGATGGAACGGGGAGAAGCTAACGGCATAACCGCCTACGGTCTTGAGACTCTTGACCTATTGCGCATCGAAAAAGGGCACCTTTCAGTTGGCACTGAAATGGATGGACGCACAACGCCGATGGATCTAGGTCTCAGGAAAATGGTATCGACTAAAAAATCTTTCATCGGGTCGAGCCTGTTACAACGACCCGCTCTCGATGAATCCAGCAGACCTCAATTAATTGGACTGACTCCGAGTGACGGAAAAACGGCAATTCCAGTCGCCGCAATGTTATGCAATCAACCCTGGCAGCAAGGCGTTATACAAGTGTCACAGGGAATACTCACCGCATCGATATTCAGCCCCGGATTAAAACAGCCCATCGCACTGGCCTTACTCAAAAATGGACAGCAACGTCATAACGAACGACTCTGGGCAGTATCACCAATAACACAACAATCGACTGAAGTGACCGTCGGGCCAAGCTGCTTCTACGACCCAAAAGGAGAAAGGGTGCATGATTGAAGCTATCGACATCAATGCCGTCACCCAGGCACCAGAAGGGAACTTAGACGATGACGAACTAAGTGTTCACGAGAATGCTCTAGGTTCATTATGGTCGGTTCAATCAAATAAATCGAATAGCCTTGAAGACTTCGTGCAGGCTACTTTTAGTACCGAACTCGATCAAGGAGTAATATTGCAAAAAGACGATTACCGATTAATCCAACTATCGCCTTATCGCGCGTTAATTATTTCTGAAGCGATAGCATTACCGCAGGCCATAGCTAACTACGAATCAATGTTGACAGATGTTAGCCATGGCTATTGCGAACTTTGCGTAACCGGCAAACAGGCCATTGAATTTTTACGCCTTTATATTTCGGCCGACATGGCTAAAGCCATCGACTCTGGTTCATTTAGTTTAAGTTGCCTACTGGGCCAGTACAGCTGCATATTGTGGTGGCATGACATCAATGAAATTCATATTCTAGTCGAACGTTCCTATGCACAATCATTTCGGAACTACCTTAATCACTTAATCCAACGTTACCATTGGTGACAAAAATTGATAAAGCCTACACCACTAAACTAATTTCCATCCGAACTAAGCGAGAAAATGATGCCCACAACTGAGAAAGGTAAAGTTTTAAAAAAAGTTGCCCAGGCGCCTCTTAATGAGCGCATCTATCAAAGTGTAAAGTGGTCTCTCATCATCGGCGAATACTTCCCTGGCAGTGTTCTATCGATCCGTTCACTGGCCAAGAAAATGGGCACCAGCACTATGCCGGTGCGTGAAGCATTGGCGCGCCTGTCATCGGAACGCTTATTGCAATCCTCAGTAAAACGTTCATATAAGGTAGCTCAACTCGACTCCAGGCGAGTCTCCGATCAATTTTTTCTGCGTGCACGACTCGAAGGCATCGCCACCGAACTCGCGGTACCCAATCTGACCGCCACGCAAATCGACGACCTCGAATCGCTGGCACAGATGATGGTGCGAGATATTGAAACAGGTGGTAATGAAAACTACATCGTGCGTAATTATAATTTTCATTTCGCAATTTACGCAGCAAGTCAGAACGAAGAATTGTTCTGGTCCATCGAACGACTATGGGCACTCACTGGACCTTATCTGGCGCAAGTGGTGCGCAGTCAAAACATGCCCGAAGAATGGCAGGTTATGCATAGTGAAATTGCCAGTGCGATTCGATCAAGAAATGCAGACAAGGCAGCAAGACTGATTGAAAAAGATATTAGTTGGGGCGTAACAACCTTTGCCGCACATACCAGTGGAGAATAGCAGAAACATGAAGACAACAGCCCGTGTAGTAGTTATCGGCGGTGGCGTAGTTGGCTGTTCGGTGTTGTATCACCTAGCAAAAAATGGCTGGACTGATGTTATGTTAATCGAGCGAGCTGAGCTGACTTCCGGCTCCAGCTGGCACGCTGCGGGTGGCCTGTTCACCATTACTCGACCCAATACTGCCGCCGAAATACATCGTTACACCTTCCAAATTTATCGCGAACTGGAAGAAGAGTCGGGACAATCCTGTGGTTTTCATTTTACCGGTGGAATGAATATCTGCCGAACTCAAGATGAAATTGACAGTAACGCCATGATGCGCAGTGCCTGTCGCCGGCTCGGCATTGAAAGTCATTTCATTTCACCCGACGAAGCTAAAGAAAAAGTACCGTTCCTCGACACGTCACAAATGCTCAGCGCATTGTGGGAAGACGAAGGTGGTTATGTCGACCCAGCTTCAGCTACGCAAGCTTTTGCTGCCGCCGCTCGTAAGCTGGGTGCAGACATTTACCGACATTGTCCGGTAATCGCTACAACGCAACGGGCCGATGGCAGTTGGGATGTGGTTACCGAAAGCGGCACTGTGCATGCCGAGTACCTAGTCAATGCTGCTGGGCTTTGGGGACGAGAGGTTGCCTCGCTGGCCGGTATCCATTTACCGTTGATGCCGGTTGAGCATCATTACTTGGTCACTGACAATATGCCTGAAATCGAATCGCTAGATTTCGAGATACCACAGATTAATGACAATGAAGTCGGCGTTTATGCCCGTCAGGAAGGTCTTGGGCTGTTACTCGGGGCTTACGAAAAAACCTGTACCCACTGGGCAGTCGATGGAACACCACTCAATTTTGGTCACGAACTACTCGACGAAGATCTGTCGCGTATGGCCTGGAACTTTGAGAAGTCGGTCGAACTCATGCCTTGTCTAGCCGAAGCCGGCATTAAAAGTATTATTAACGGTCCGATGATCTTTTCACCGGATCTCGGACCACTGATTGGCCCCCACCCCGCACTGCGCAATTATTTTTGCGCGAATGGCGTGATGGCCGGATTTAACCAGGGTGCCGGGATCGGTCGCGTGTTGTCTGAATGGATCATTCAAGGCGAACCGGAAATCGATATTTCGTGCTGGGATGTAGCCCGTTTTGGTGACTGGGCGGATAAATCCTATACTAAAAAAACTACCCGCTATTTCTATGAAAATCGCTCTGAAAAGGTATATCCTTATCAAGAATTTGAGGTCGCTCGACCCATTCACAAACCAGCAGTTTATGATCGTCTACAACAAGCCAATGCTGTATTCGGCTCCTCTTTCGGTCAGGAACACGCCAACTGGTATGCAGCCAGCGCCACTGAAGCCAAAGATTCATTGAGTTATCGCCAACCTAACTGGTGGCAGCCGGTGATTGATGAAGGCAAACATATTCGTAACGAACTAGGGCTGATGGAATTTTCAGCGATGGCCAAGTTCGAAGTTTCTGGTCCTGGTGCAGCCGCATGGCTCGACCGCATCATGGCGAATAGATTACCTAAACCCGGGCGTATTGTACTGACGCCAATGCTCTCAGCAAAGGGCCGAATCGCGGGTGACTTCTCGATCTCTTGTTTGGGACAAGATCGATTTCTAGTGTTAGGCGCCGACCACATGCAGATCGCATTCATGCGTTACTTCAATGCTACCTTACCGGAAACGGGCGTGAATTTGCTGAATCGGTCAAGTGAACTCGGCGGATTACATCTGTGCGGGCCAAGGTCTCAGGAATTAATGCAACGAATTGCCCAACACGACATGGCTAGCAAAGACTTCCCATTCATGTCAGCAGCACAAATGACTATGGGGGGCATAGATAAGGTTAATGTTCTGCGTGTCTCTTTTACTGGTGAAACCGGCTATGAGATGTATCTGCCAATGTCAATGCAACCGCCTCTGTTCGATTTGTTATATAAAGAAGGCCAATCACTCGGACTGAAGCTGGTGGGTACACGGTCACTGATGCAGACCCGACTGGAAAAGAGTTTCCCCGCATGGGCATTGGAACTCTCCCTCGATTACACTGCGGTTGAGGCGGATATTGATCGCTTTGTCAATCCCGATAAGGGTGATTTCATTGGTCGTGAAGCCTTTCTGAATTATCCAGCAGCACGCGAAAAATACGCCACTTTTACTGTTGATGCGGGTGATTGTGCGATCTGGGGTGACGAAGCCATTTTTCTCGACGGCGAACCTGTAGGGTATGTAACTTCCGGGGGATACGGCCCTGTGATTGACGCACATATTGCACTGGGATATGTAAATTGCGATGCTTATTGTCCTGGAGGTCGTTACGCTGTTGAAATTCTGGGTCAGTTACGCGATGCA
>Ga0209710_1000463_pt1 | contig 38431 bp, 33 predicted proteins | sample ArcticOcean_MG_C_5_FD_187436 | JGI IMG/M metagenome (GOLD analysis project Ga0209710, IMG submission 187436) | Marine microbial communities from western Arctic Ocean - ArcticOcean_MG_CB4_138 (SPAdes) (version 2) | ecosystem: Environmental > Aquatic > Marine > Oceanic | place: Arctic Ocean...
GCGCGAAGGGTCGCGACGTCGGGAGGCGCTTTTGAATTTTCGTCTTCTCGTAGACTTGTGTTGTCACCATCCAACAAACCGCTCCCGTTCCTGCCACCTGATTCCGCCAAGAAGTCAGCCTCATCCTCCAGGCAAAGTTGGAGGTACTCTATATCCTCTAACAGCGCGTCTCGTTCCAACTTTAATAAACCGCGCAGTGGTTCCGCCATGGCGTCGACCCCGGCGGCGTTTATTTGTTCCCCGAAATTTTTCACGAATTGTACAGACGAATGCGACGAGTGCGACGAGCCCGGTCGCGAGGACGACGTTCCCGGTCGCGACGACCCCGGCCGTGACGACGAGGAGTGCGGCCGTTGCCGAATAGCAAGGTCGTCACTCACCGCGGTGACGTATTTCAACAACGCGCGTTCCTCATCCGTGCTCGCGAGAAGGGATTGGGTTCGCGCGGCGTCAGCGAAACTTTGCGTTTCTGTTTTTTTTTCATTTAAATCGCGTGACGCGTCGGCGGAATCCAAACGCGCAAGCGGGTCATTTGCCGTTCCCGCGCCGATATCAGACCAGGAAATTGCAGGCCTAGTGCCTTGGTGGCTGTTAGGTCGCGAACTGGACCGCGAACTTCCATTCCCGCTGTCGGGCCGGCCGTCGGCGCACCCGCCGGCGCTACATTGTTTAATACTCGCGATGAGCAACCGCAGTTCCCCTTCCACCAACCCCCTTGTTGGGTTTGCGTACAGGCTTTTCTTGGAGTTTAAACGTCTATGCGCCGCGGTGTCCACCGCGTGTCGCACGTCCCCGATGATTTCCGCCAGCGCGGACGCTTCTTCAAACAACCTCTCGTTTTCCTCAAGCGCGTCGGAGCCCAACACGCGCCTGACGTCAGGGACCTCCGCGGGATGCAGCCCGTTTTCGATGGAGACCCACAACAACGAAGTGACTTGCCGGAGCTCGTTCGCGGGAACGGCGCCGCGGTTCGCGAGGTCGATTGTGGCCATTGCGTGAGGTGTTCGACACGTATCCTAAGTCCGTCCCTAACAGCACGGCCAAAAGGCGCGCCTCGCGCGCCACCCACTGTCTGCTGGTTTTGGCAATTCGGGACGCGAAACACGTATTTTCGTTTCCTCTTTTGTTGAAAGCTTTTCGGCTTCGGCCGATCCCAGAGTGTTGAGTCGGGCACTTCCCACCACACGGCCACGCGGTATCCGTGGGACTTTCCTTTCCGTGTCGCCGGTACGGTCCTGTGGGTTACCGTTTGGCGCGGCGACTCCGGTGGAGTTTCAGTCCTTTCGGTGCGCTAGTACCCGTCGGGTGGTCGGAACGCCACTCCACCGGATCTGGGCAAAAAAAATCCACGACCGAGTTGAGTTGTGAAACACAAAAAAACCAAAACCGTCGTCATGGCGGCCTCCACGACCGCGGTTCGCCCTTACGAAATCGTGCAGTCCGCGATCTCGAGGGGCGACGTTAATAAAGTGCGTCACCTTCTGGACAACGGCGCGTCGCCCAACGAGCGAGGGCGGCACGACACCACCGCGTTGCACTGGGCCGCGAGTGCCGATGAGTTTTTAATCGTGGCTCTGCTTCTGGACCGAGGTAAGGCCTTTCCCACTTTCCACGTTCCGCCTGCCTGATTGCCCATACTCGTCCTGCGAAGGGAGCATTACGACCAGAAGGGCGCATTCCCTCGGGCTGCTACCACGACTGTTTGCGTAATACCAATCCCGGATATACACATGGTCCGACCGACTGACACTTTCTTTTGTGTCGTACCAGGCGCGGATCCCAATTTACGCGCCGCCGACGGGTGCTCGCCGTTGCACTACGCGGCGAGGGAGGACTCGGTGAGGAGTGTTGAGTTATTACTCCTGAAAGGGGCGGATGTTACTTTGAAAAATAACGAAGGAAACAAGGCGCTTGATGATGTTTATGACGAAAACGACGACGACGGCGCGGCGATTGCGAAAGCGCTGCGGAAGTATGAAAGTGACAAAAAGGAAGACCAAGTTGTGGTGACTGAAAAAATGTCAAGCGCGTCCGCGGGTACTACTAATACTACAGGGGCAGTAAGTGGTACTCATACCAGAGTGGCGAACAGTGGTACTGGTACATCACAACGAGCTAGCACTTCTTTGCTGGGCCTGGCGCTAGGTGGAGGAGGTGGTTCCGACGATGCGCTTGAGTGGATGATGGGTGACATGGCTGCGCTGCTGCGCGCCGGGGCGAGTGCAGCAGCGCCGGCAACATCGCACGCGGCAACTGTTCGCGAATCCCAAAACACAGACCCACCCTTTATCAACTCGCGAAGCACTTCGAACAGCGGCTCTGGAGGTTCTGGAGATTCAGCAGCAAGTGCTGGTAGGACGATAACTCCAAAAGCGTACGTCCCTTTTGCTACGCACGACGAACCCGCCGGACCGAGAACAACCGCTAAGTCGGTCAAAATCACGTTGACCAAAAACGGCACGCTGCGGGATTGTGATTACGAAAACGTCCGCCACGAGTACCTCGCTTCGGGGGCGGGGGCGGTGCGGTGCGGTGACATGCAACCCAACCATGCAGGCGGGGTTGTTTACGAACGCGTGGCGGAAATAGCGACGGCGATGGCAGAGTTCAGGCGGGGGGAGGCGTCCGGGACGTAGAAAGACGTTCAATTTCAAGAGAGAAGGGAAGAAAGACCCTTCGTCCAAAAATTCTCAAAAAAAAAACAAATACTCGTAAAAGCGACACCTTGCAGTTTGTCCTTCCCACTCCTCAACGTCACGCCAGATGATGACATCCAGCCGTGAGATCGAGATGCAGGCCGCGGCGCCTGCGACCGCGGGGTACGTCATGTTGCGGTCACGAAGTCTCTGCGGTTCACTTTTTTTCCCTGTCTCGCCACCGACGACCACGCGCGCCGACTGCCGATGTCGAACGATGTCACCTCTCGAACGGTTGGCACCTCGCGAGATTCACACCTAGCGAATCTCACGACGAGAACGCGCGTCGGGTCCCCACCTCTCCCACCTCCTTGTAACTAACTACCCACACCCCCACATCAACAGCATGGCCCGCAACGCCCCCGCGGAAATCTCCGAAGAGGCCTCCCCGAGCGACGTCGATGTCAACGCCCTGCCCCTGGCCGGGTGGCCGGGGTTCAAGGAGCGGTTCCTGAGCTGTTTCTGGGAACTCGAAGGTACGTTTACTGTATTTCCCAAATCCCTCAGACTGTTTGCCCATACAAGACTGACCCTTTCTTTTATTCATCGCAAGAACACCTGGCGGATTTGTTCGGGTTGAACGACTCCAAGTACCAGGTACGTGTTGGGGCTTTCCCAAATCCCAAGACTGTTCGGCCCGAATCCTAAGACTGTTTGCTCATATAAGTTACGAACATTACGAAGTACACCCATACTCAAGACTCAAGACTGACCCTTTTCGATAACAATCCCAGTGGGCGGTTGATCAGTACATGGACGAGCGCGACGCGCAGGTAGACGCGGATGATTTCGCAAAGTTCGAACTCGAACAGGAGGCGGAGATGGAAAACGCGCGGGTGGGGGAGGAGATCGAACGTTTGGAGGGGGGTGAGGTACGTGCGGTGACCGTGCCGCTGACGACGACGGCGTAGACGACGCGACGGGGCGACGAAAACGGCGAAACAAAAGTCGGAGCATCGTTTGTCTTGAATGACGCAAAAAAGAAACACCAGATACGACGTCCATGTAATTAGACTACCTAAACACAAACTCAAACCCCTCGCCCTGTTCTTGATATGGGATCGTCACTCTAAAGGCGAGTCTTTAGTCTACTAAAGGCTCGCGGTGGCGCCTTCCGCGACGAGTTCGATGTTATTTTTCAGTTCGTCTGTCGCGGACTCGCCCGCGAGCGCGAACGTCAACGCGTTTCGAGCCACCTCTTTCGCCGTCTCCGGATTCCGCGCGCGCTTGCCGCTCTTTTTTTTCATCACCGCAATCGCCTCGTCCCGCGCGCTTTCGAACCTGTATATTTCGTACTCGTAATCAAAACCACTGCTCGCTAATCGTCGGCTCGCGGAGGTCACGATTTCCGGCCCCAACAAACCCTCGCCTTCAAACGCCATCCAGGTTAACAACAACAACGTCCGGGGTTCTTTTTTCGTTTCGTCGCACAAATCGGAAAGCGCCGCACCGAACTCCGTACCCCCCGCTTGGTCCAGTCGGATCCGGGTGTACTCGTTGTACGAAAGCGCCTCGCCGTCAAACCCGCCTTCAGGTGTGAACAGCTTGGAAAGCAACGAAACCACCGGAATCGCGCCCTGGACCTTCTTCACCAGCTTACCCAGACTGAAGTTTTTTAGAAAATCGTCCGCATCGAGGTCGTTGCCGCCGTTTTGGGCCTTGGTCTTGGTGGGACACGACCGACGAGGTCGGGTAAATGACCTTCCCGGTTTCGTGAAGCGCACGTGTCGGCTGCTGCGCGAAGCCGGCCGCGAAACGGACGTGGAGGTGCCTAGAGCGCTCATGGCGCTAGTGAGGGGCGATCAAAGATTGGGCACTCTTATCGTCTCGAGAAAATTTCGTGAAGTCCTTTCTGGCCAAACAAACTTCTGTCCGTCGTGCTTCGCCATTCGCTTCCGGCGCGGGTCCCGCGCGTCGCGTGTTTGCGAGCATGGGGGATGTGGTCGCGCATGAGTCCGCCACGGAACGTCGGGAGCGCCTGAAAGCGCTTCGAGCCGTGGCGGACGCTAAAGGCGCTGAAGCGTCCACTGCAACCCCGAGTGCCGAGATGGAGAAGACGAAACTCGCCAATCCCTTCCCTGAGACAAAGCCTTCGCCCGCAGCGACCAACACAGGCGGGTTCTACAGCAACCCTATGGCCGCGTACGAAGCCCCAAGGGATACGAACATAGTACAGAAAATCAGTCGACCCGGACCGTCAACCGGGTTACCCCCGCCGCCCCCCGTGACGGGAGGTGGTCGGTTTGAATTTGGAACGCATTCAGGTCGGTTCCCGCCGCCGCCGGCGATACCCGCCGGAGGAAACTTCCCGCCGCCGCCGCCGGAGACGTATGGGCAAACAGTCACGCGACCGAATGCAGGAGGCGGGTATGGAGACAGGAGAGGAGGAGGAGGGTATGGGGATCGAAACGGAGGTCGGGGACGCGGTAACAGTAACAACAGCCATCCCCAGGGTCGAGGGATGAAACGCGAACGGAACGGCGACGATGCGGTTGCGTACTACTCCAAATCCATGACGGAGGACCCGTGGCGGTTTTTAGTACCGGGCGGCGGGGGAAGGTAAGAAGGATCATGGACGATACTCAGAGTACTAGGTGACACAGAACGCCCCAATCGAAACGAAATAAGGTTCGAAACGTACCGTCACAAAAGGTTTCAGCGTCTCTTTACACTTCTCCATAGCTGCACGCCTCCCAGCCCGCCCGTGTCGGCGTCGATTTCTTGCGACGCGTGCGACGCTTCGCAGCACCCTTCATCAAGTAACGTGATTGTTTCCGCGAGCACGGTTTTCCCGGTACCCACCATTACTTCTCGGACTATTATGACGTCGAAGGCGGCGTTTTCGTCGCCGTGTGGCGGTTTCGGGTGTTCCGCCGCGAGAAGCGCGATTGGAAACGATGCATTTCCATGTGCCTCCTCTCCGTCTAACGGCACGCGGTCGAACCTCACCACGTTTCGCAGCCCGAACGCCTCGGCGACGCGCTTGCCGTGAAATTTCAAGTTTAACGTCCTGCCGTCCGGGAACGTCGTGGCCGAGGTTAAGGTCACCACGTCGTCGGCGATGCTAATTGTGCGCTCGCCCGTGAGAAACTTTTCGTCGCTGTCGTGAAACATTTCCGTCTCCACGAGGTCCGGCGCGACGTATCGCACGCTGTCGTACCACGTCCCGACCATCTTCTCGAAAACGGGAAAATGAGCGGAGACGTGGACCGCCCGCGAGCACCGCCGGTGCGACCGCCGCAGCGGCGCGTGGAGGCGCGCGACCGCGGCGCCGAAGGCGAGCGCCATGGGGTCTGAGAACCGAAAAAGTTTCGAGAACCGAAAATGATTTGGAAACAGAATTTTCCAACGCCCCGAATTCAGTTCGCGTCGCGCGGCGCGATGTCCTCCCTCGCCGCGTGCCAGGCGGACGGGTATTACTACCCGCCCGACTGGACCCCCGATGGCGGTTCACAGAGCCTTCGCGCCACGGTGGGTGTGAAAGGCGCGAAAGCCGCGCTCGGCAAAAAGAACGGCAAGCTGAAACCACCCCAAAAAACAATACGCTTCGAGATGCCCTTCGACGTCGGGTGTTTCCGCTGCGACCAAACCATCGGCAAAGGCGTGAGGTTCAACGCGGTGAAAAAGGCGGTGGGAAGGTACTTGAGCACCACGGTCTGGGGTTTCGAAATGAAACTCGCGTGTTGCGGGACGTTCGTGGAGATCCGGACGAATCCGCAAAGGAGCGATTTCGATCTCGTCACTGGGGTGAAAAAAAGGCTGGGCGGCGCAAACGCGTGTACCGATCGCGGCGGCGCAAACGCGCCGACTGATTCGTTTGGTCATCAAACGCACGACTCCGGCCAAATAACAGTCGAGTTGCAGACCAGGGAGGAAAGGGATTTGCTCGTGGGAAATGGCATGGCGCGCTTGGAGCGGACGTTCGCGGCGGGCGCGCAGGGGCGCGCGGCCGACGCTTCGCAGTTTTTCGACAAAGAACTCAAAACTCGGAAAGACGACGACCAATTTGGGGGTGCCTTGCCTGTTACGCACCTGGAACGCACCGGCACTCAGCACGCCGTTACAGACAACACACACTTAATTCGCGAACAAAGCGACGCTTTGTTCAAAAATGACTACCACGCGAACCGAGCGCTACGGTCTGCGGCGCGCGTCGCGCGAAAAAGAATCGCCGCAAACGCTAAACGCCGCGACGCCCTCGGTTTGCCGTCGCACGTGGAGCTGTTACCTGTAACTGTGGAAGACACGGAGCTCGCCAGACGGGCGTTCCGGAGTGACTACACTACGGTCAGTGATGTCCACAAAAGAAAGAAAACCCAAACCACTGACCCGTTTGAGCGACACAAACGCGCGGCGCGAAAAACGATCAACGAGTCGTCGATTTTTTCGGCACCCCGGGGACTCGTCCAACCGAAACACGCCGCCTCGAAATCGGGGGGGTCCCGCAACGGGGGGCAACGCGCACTCGCGTTACTCACAGCACGTAAGGGCAAGAGCGAAAACGACTCGCGCGCGGTGCACTTAGCCAACCGAAGTTGCGTCGGCGCATCCGCGGGTTCGTACCCGTCGGCGGAGTACGGATGAACCGACGAAGTAGCTACTGGACTTGTGTTGAAATTCATAAATAGTTGCACGTCTCGCGATGGATATAAACGCAATCACCTCTCCGCGACCTGCACGACCCACGCCTCAAGCGCCGTGAGCCCCACCGGTTCCGCCCCCAAATTCGTCACCGCCGCCCACAGCAACCCCGCGACGCCTTCGTCCACGATCAGGTTGACGACTCCGTGTTTCTCGTGCTCGATGGTTTCGTTCCCCGAAAACAGCTCGCCCCCGCCGTTACACGCCACCACAGGTCTTCCCTCGAACCCGAAAGTGCGGTGCGTTCCCATTGATTGGTCCATCGATCCACCTGTAACACCCGCCGCTTGTAACAACGCACCAGCGTTAGGACCGACCAGGGATAAAAACGAACACCGCTCCGCTAGGTCGACGCAGGTTTCGGAACCGCCGCCGCCGCCAGCGGCTTGTAAAAGTATATCGGCGACACCGGCGGGCGCGACTACCAGTAAACCCCCGCCGGCCTGCACATGACACGTCGCGACTTCTTTTTTGTACGTCCACACGGACGAGAACGTAAGCGCGGAGCCTTTGTTCGGCCCTTTCGCGAAAAGCGTTGTCACCGCGTCTTCCCCCGCACCCGCTTCTACCAACACATCAGCCGCGCTGGCGCCTGATAACCGCAACAACCGCCACTTCTGATTGCCTCGGTCCACCACCCCCACTTTCGTGCGCAACGTCTCGAGCTCAGCCTGCGTATCTCCGTAGCTCAGGGGCACCCCGGTTTCGTCGAAAACCGCCCCAGCTTCTTCCTGTAACCCTTCCAGGTCACCTTCGATGGAGTCGGGCATGAGCGCGTCAAGGTCGATTTCGGCAGCAGCATTTTTCGGGACGACGCGATGTTTGCGATGACGATGCGTGGGGACTCCAAAAGTCTTCCCGAACCGGGGATTCGGGGAAATCGCGCGCCGGCTCGGCGCAACGAGCGCGCGCGCGGCCGCGACGCGCATGGCGAACATCGAGCGGCCGCGCGGGTGGACGCGCGTCGTGGTGTGACAAGGGGTACCTCAACCCTAGAAGTGAGAACCTGACGAGATAAAATCAAAACACTTTTGGGGGGGCACCTCATTTCTATTTTTGGTGCACGGTCTGCGCATGGCGACGCCCCCAACGCCCCCCCCCCGGACGCCCGTGGTGGCCGTGGTGGGTACCAGTGCTGCGTGCACGGCGCGGTTCCTGGCCCGGCTGGTACGCGGCGACGCCGCCGTCGACAACGAACTCAAACCTCCCGCCCCAGGCGAGGTTGTGCGGTGGCGACTTGACACCAAGTACTACGTCGCGGATGTGGTGTGTGTGTTCCACCTCGTGCCGGGTGGGTATTTCGACGAAAAGGTAGTGGTGAGTGATAAGTCAATCGCGAGTGAGATCGCACACAACGCCGAGGCGATCGTGTTGTGCTACGACCCGACAACCGACGGGGCGTTTCACGCGGTGGCGAGGTTAGCCGAAGATGTGCGCTTGGCGTCGAAATCTGGGGAAATGCGTTTATTAGCGTCTACATCTGGGGATACATCTGGTACCGGGGACGGTTCCGGGGACGACGAAAGGGACGGGTCACCCGAGGTGCGACTGCTGGTGGGTTTATTTGGGGACACGAATCGCGAGTCCTTAACCGAGGAAACTTTTGAAAAGAGCAGAAACCGCGGGGACACGTGGGCGTCGTCGCGGGGATACGAAAGCGTCGCGGCGGGCGCCGACGTGAAAATCGACGAAGCCGTGATTGGCGCGAGTAAAAAGTTCGGCGACGACGGACGGGACGACGGAACACGAAGAGTGAGGGAAGCGCTGGAGGCGCACGTCTGGCCCGGGCTCAGGATGAAGGCGAAGGGTGACGGTGGGACCGTTTTGGGCGGGGGCGAAGTAGTGGCATCCGAAAAAGAGGAAAGTGTCAAAAGCGAGGACGATGACGAAAAAGATTTAGCAGATGACTCCGACGAAGTCGACGCCCTCGAGAAGATGCTCCAGACGATGGCGCGCGTGCGTTTGGCGTCGGTTGGGGTCTCGGACGATGAAAGAAGACGCGCGGCCGCGGAGGCGGCGACACGAATGATGAAGATGTTTGACATGGAAGGCGACGACGAGGAGGAGGAGTGAAGACATTTTTTTAGATTTTTAGAGACCGGTATGTTTCAAAAAAAAAAGTCAAATCTTCATTCAATCACCCGCTCACCGCGCTCGTCGCGGTGACCCCCGCCCCCTTTGCGGACCCCGAGACGGAGTACAAACCAAGCCGCTCTATTTGCGAAAACGTCGTGAGCGGGACTTTGTTCACGTCGTTTCCCGAAAACGCGGTCGCGACGGTGAGGTGACACCGCAGCGCATCCGCCGCGTTTGCCAGGTCCAACACGCAATCCGTGCCGACGCACGCGCAGTTCCCCTCCGTCCCGGCGCACGCGCCGTGGTCGTCCCCCACCGCGAAGCACGAGTCCCCGGCGGCGCACCCGCGGCACGCGCCGTCGTGCCACTGCAGGTACTGCAACCGGCCTTCGTCGAACCTCGCTATTAAGGTCAGGGCGTTGACTCGTCCCGTCGAGGATGACAAAAGGCTCGCGGTGCTCGTGCTCGCTCGCACGCGCCGAGGGTAGCTCCTTATGGTCTGCCCGGCGCCGTTCGTGGCGTACGCCACGACGGTCATCAAGCTCGCCCCAGAGGCTTGCATAATAGCGTCCTCATCAGCTAGCGTGCTGCGCATGAAGGACATGTCATCTACTTTTGCTCGGTACACCGCGCTCGCGCCGCCCGCGCTCGTCAAGTTCAACCGCCCGTTGTACCCGCACGGGTTCAGATCCCCCCACCCGGACACGTCCACGTTTGGGTAATACGCGATCCCCAGGGTGACCAAATCGCCCTTCGCCACCGCGGGCTTTACGGAGTAGCACGGGTCGTACTCGCCAACAGCCACCGTGCCGCGCCCGTGGGACGCGAGGACCGCGACGCACAGGAAAAGGGCGAAACGAGACATCGCGCGCAAACGGGCACGCGCCGTAGACTTGCCAGATTTGCCAAGTTTGAACCGACCGGACCGGGGGGCGTGGGTCACCGACGAAGGCACGAGACGAAGGTTTCCACGCCGCGCAAAGGCGTTCGCGCGCGAGACACGGACACGCGTCAAGGGTCCGGCGCGACGCTGCGAGGAAGAGGTGTGGTGACGGGCGGATCGGGTTTTCTTTACAAGTGGCGAGTTGGCAACGTCTCCTTCCGCGTCGGACGCGCCGATTCGTGTCAACGAAAATTATGAAATTACGAAGCGCCCGCGCTCGCGGACGTTGGAGTGTCTTGATGTCTGTCGTGCGTGTTGAATGCAAGCAAGGAACAGGCAGGGTCCCCACTACATATCCTCCGGGTGGTAGCAGTTCCAGTGCACGTTAAGGTCTTCTTCCTTGTACGTCGGCGCGTTCGGCTGCGCTTTGATCCACGCCAGGGTGGTCGTCCGCCCTTTTTGCGCGGCGTACACCGGGGTGAGCCAGTCCCAGTCGCATTTCGCGTGTCTTAGGTACTTCAGGATCTTAATGTGGCCGTGCTTCGCGGCCTGCGCGCAAGGCGCGCCGTCGCTCTGCGCGTCCATCGGCGCGCCGGCGTCGCACGCGTACTTGACGCGTTGAAACATCCCGCGCTCCGCCGCGTACTTCAGCGTCCGCCCGTCCCGCGGGCACCCGTTTTCGTGTAACCACTGAAGGCAAGGCGTGTGGCCACTTTCTGCGGCGGATGAGGTGGTGAGCTCACTCCTCGGGCACCCGCGTGCGCGTGCGAATTGCAGTGCGCCGAGGTGGCCCGCCGACGCCGCTTTCGCGCAAATCTCGGTCGTCGCGGGGCAACCAAAATCGAGCAGCCACCCGAGCGTCTCCGTGTCGTTCCCAGCCGCGGCCGCGACGCACGCGTCCGAGAACATCTGGCGTTGGGCGTTGATTTTTCCTTTCTCTAGGTACGGCATGTTCTGTGGGGGTTCGGGTGGGACGGTGTACGGTGGGATGTTCTTCTCGGGAATCCCTTCCGCGACCAGGCGTTGTAAACCAGCCAGGGAGCCAAACCACGCCGCGATGACGAACGGGTCGTCGTTGTCCGGTCGGTACGGGTCCGGCATTCGGAACTGCCGTCCCTCGGCTTCCGCCGCGACGTTCTCGTCGTCGCTAGAGTTGAAGACCATACTAGTGGTAGTGGTAGGACCAAGTACGTGGGAACGTGCGTGTCGTTGTGATGCCAAGGCGTTACACAATCCGAGAAGATCTGGTTTTCAAGAAAATTAATTTGTCGAAACATCAATATTTACGCCGCCGGCTCCAGCCCGAGCGTTTCCCGTAACCCCTCTATGGTACACCCACCCCTCTCTTTCCCCTCCCTCTCCAGCGCGGAACGCATCCTGTCCACACAACTCGCCATCACCGAAGAGAACTCCATGTACGTCGCTTTCCGGTCCAGCCACTCGCTGTCGAAAACGCGCCAGAAAAGGACGTACAGGTTTTCAAACGCGCACTCTGGATTTGCCTGATTTATTTTTTCACCGTCATCATCATTCTCTCCCTCGTCGCTTCTTTCCCTCCCCAATTTCATCCCCGGGTCCAGCAAATCCAGAAACGCAATCGCCGCGGGCGAGGAAGGGACGTGAGAAAGGTTTTGGTTGTTGCCAGTACGAGTGTTGCCAGTACTACTACCATCATCTCGAGCAACAACTCCCGCTTGCCCTACTGTTCTTTTTTCTTTTCCCCGCAACTGCAACAAAGAAATAAGCGCGAACGTGATGTTCACCCCGGCCGCCGCGAACGGGTATTCCCAGTCGCTCCTGTGGCCGGTTGTCTTGTGAAGGATTCTTTCGTACGTCTCTGGAGCGTGCTTCGCGAACCACAGCAAGTTATGTAGACTCAGCAACCCGCCTGACCGAAAGTCAGTACTGGGATCAAGCCCCTGCCACCCCATCGCTTTCCACCCTTCGTGTTTCAACGACCCGGTTTCACTGTCCGCAATTGGAGGCGGTAACTCAGGGAAGGTCACTCGCCAAAGCTCGGTGAGTTGTTCGACGTGTGAACCGTCGTGGCCGTCGTACGGAACGTCCACCCGGGCCGCGAGTTTCGCGAAACGCAGCTTCTGGGTTTCGGTCAAGGGCGCGGAGGGGGACGCGCTTGGTGGTAATAAACCGAAGTGCGTAAGCAGACGCAGGAGAAAGTCGTGCAGCGCCCCGAACAGGTCCCCCAACGCGTGGTGGGTCACGCCGGGTGAAGACCCGTGGCTCGGCTCCCCGTCCAGCAGACGCGCGTGCAGGGTGTCGTCATCGTCGCCGCCGGAGGGTTTGCGGCGCCGCATCGCAGAAGGACCACGCGCGCGCGGGGCTTTGAAATTGAATGCAGTTCAAGCGCCCCTCGTCTTCGGTCTTACGTATAGCTTTCGAAAACAATATAATCTCGGAAGCCTCGACGCACAACGACGCGCACACGACACCTTCCATGTCCTGCCACGCAGCGCATACCGCCATGACTGCCGCGTTCGGTGATATCGCGACCGCCACCTCTCCCGCGACCCTTGCCGACGCGCAAGACGCCATCCCGGGCCTTCTCGACCACGTCGTGGTCACGCACATCCTCAGATCTGAGCATTTCGACGACCCCGCAGATCTCGCACGGCTGCCAGCGGTGAGCCGCGCGATGCGCGACGTGGTGGCAGAAACTGGGCTTCTGTTTGAGGAGCTTGGTGAGGTTGAAGCTTTAGAGCTCGGGTGTTTGACCGCACTGCAGCGCCGGCAACGGAGAGGTTACCTGTCGCGTCAAGAATACCTTTGTCAGGCAGCGGCGAGGGATGGACACCTCGAGGAGTTGAAGGTGTTGCGCGCAAACGCCTGCCCGTGGGGCTCGTCGACTTGTTTGTCGGCGGCAAGGGGCGGGCACCTCGAGGTGCTACAGTGGGCGCGCGCGAACGGCTGCCCGTGGGGTTCAGGCACGTGCTCGGGGGCGGCGGAGGGCGGGCACCTCGAGGTGCTGCTTTGGGCGCGCGCGAACGGCTGCCCGTGGAACACAAACACGTGCGGAAACGCGGCGAAGGGCGGGCACCTCGAGGTGCTGCTTTGGGCACGCGCGAACGGCTTCCCGTGGGAGAAACGCACGCGTCATGAAGCTGCGGGAGGCGGGCACCTCGAGGTGCTGCTTTGGGCGTGCGCGAACGGCTGCCAGTGTGACGAGATGGAGCTGCACATCGCCGCTGCGAACGGCCACGAGGCGGTTGTGCGGGCGTTGATCGAGGCGGGCGCGGACGTCAACAAAGCAGTGCACGGCGTGACGCCGCTGTTTATCGCCGCTGATGAAGGCCACGAGGCGGTTGTGCGGGTGCTTATCGAAAGGGGCGCGGACGTCAACAAGGCGGAGGATGACGGCTGGACGCTGCTGCTTGGAGCCGCCAAATGTGGCGGCAATACGATAGTGAGGGCGCTGATCAAGGCCGGCGCAGACGTCAACAAGGCAGATGGTAACGGCGTGACGCCGCTGTACATCACCGCTAGAGATGGCCACGAGGCGGTGGTGCGGGCGCTGATCGAGTTGGGCGCCGACGTCAACAAGGCGACGGATCGTGGACGGAGGCCACTTTCCATATCAATAGCACCCCCTCGTAACGTCGCTCAAGAGGGGCACGCGGCGATCGTTCAGATTCTCAGGGATGCCGGCGCGGTGTGACGACGGAAACGACACGACGCGACGCGCACTTGGACGCGGTGCGCGAGTAGAGTGAGCGCGCGATTGAATTGTGCGCAAAATAGAAGGTACTTGGTACTACTTCCCTACCTACACCGCTCGCTTGGTCGTGGGCGGTTCCCACCCCAGTGGCATTTCGAACGGCGGTTGTCCTACTTTCGAGGCCAGCCTTTTGTTCGCGCGTTCGTCCAAGTCTCGATCGGCGTCGGTTTTAATCTCAGTCACGATGACCACGATATCGGTCTCGCCCTCGTTGACGTCCGCGTGTAGCTCATCAGGCGGGTCTTCGTCCAGCCAATACGCCTTGCCTGTTTCGAAGGTAAGGTCGGTTACCCGTCCGTCCTCTTCCGTTTTCCTCAACGTCCCTCCGACCAGGCCGACTATGCATCGCTTTCGGTCGTGCCGGTGCATCTTCAGAGGGTTGTTCGGCGAAACCGTGGTTTTCCAGCAAATCGCGGTCGCGTTCTCGAACATGAACTCACGACTCATGTTGAGTTGCCACACAGGTCCGAAAGGACGGCGGCATGTGTCGTCGCGCGCGCGCGAATGCGGGGGGTGTGTGCTGGCTGGACGATTTCGTTGGGGAGCGAAAATAAGTATTCGCCACTTTTCTTTTCAAAACAACCATCATTCCGCGGTGCCTCGGGGCGCCCGGGGCGATGGCGAGTCCCCGGTCGTTGCTGTACGAGGTGTTTCTGCACGCGGAGCACGAGGAGGATGTTTCCCATGCGTCGTATGAGGGGGCGCGACAGGAAGATTTGCGGAGTGCGCCTGGCGCGAGCGTTGGAAACGAGACCGCTTCCACTTCTGCTGGGAAAACGCAAACACGCGTCGCGATGCGCACCGCGGTGCGAGTCTCAGTGGGTTTAGGCCTCGCCGCCGTGCGTTTCTCGCTGAAACTATTGGGGACGCCCGTGCCAGGTGATGTGGACGATGACAAGTGTCATCGCCCGGTACTCGCCTCCTCCGCCCGAGGCGCCGAGTTAGTCGTCGCAGTCGGCAAAGTCGTCCGCACGTTCCGTACCGAGGACGATTTCCAAAAAAACCTCGGCGTGTTTCAGATCCCGGCGTCCCGACGGGACGCGAATAACTCGGAACGACCTTTCCCGAACAAATTAGGAAAAGCGTATTTTGGTGGAAGTTCCGCAGACAATAACACCGTCTCACTCGTATCCTGGGCCTGCGACGGCTCCGCGTTCGCCGTGGTGACGAAATTCGGTGAGGTTCACGTCGTGACGCGCGTGGGGAGGATGGCGCACACGCAGTACCGAAACGACCTCCCGAGAAGCGCGCGGCGGTTTCAAAAAATAGCGGTCGAGCTCCTGCCAAACGTGGAAGGCGGGTGGGACTTGCTCGTCGTGACGACCTACTGCGCGCGAGGGCGGGGGGAGTGCGTGCACGTGCAACGAGTTTTCGATTCTCTGAAAACTGTGACTGAAACGCATACAAAAAATATGACGAAAAATAGAATAATCTCGTCGCCGCTTCCGGGCGCGCCGTTCGCGGTCGCGTCGGGCGCTGTTTTCGATTTTTCCTCCAAAACCCTAGTGGTGGTGGGTGCCGAAACTTCCGGAGGTGATACCCCAAAAGCGGGGGATCGCGGGTTCAGAGGAGCCGCGCCGATTTGCGGGGCGTGGCGATTTGCAAACGGCAAGTTCACGGTCGTGGCGGTTGCCACCGAAAAAGACGATGCCGAAAAAATACGCGCGGAGAAGGAAACCCCTAAAAGCAAAAACGCATTAGCCAAGGCGGTGCTGTATGCGCAAACAGTCACACGGGCGTGTGCGCGTGCGCTCGGAGTGTCACCGCGCGCGCCCCGGTGTCGCGTCGTGGTGCGCGCCGACGAAAACGGCGGCGGCGCGGAAATCGCGGCGGTTGACGCGCGCGGTCAGTTGCACGTCTGGCGAAACGTTCGCGGAGGCGGACTTCTTGAGTTATTAACTCCTCGTCTCGGGTCGGCCGTTTCACTCGCGCGCGACGCCGCGTGGTGGTCACCAGGCAAGCTCACGGTTTCGTTCGAAAACGGAGACGTGATCGTGATGGACGTCGATCGCCACTGTGGCACGGGTGTACCTGTTTCCGAAACCACCTTTGAAACCGTGCAAACCCTGAACCTGCTTCGCTCGGGCGACCGCCCCGAGTCGTTCGAGACGAGCGACAACAGGGGGGTTGACCTTTCGTTGCTGTGTTGCGCTTCGAACGATTCGGAGAACACGGATAAAAAAGGTGAAGATGAAGCAACACAAAAGCAACGCAGGGTCGCCGTGCTCGAGCTTCCGACTCCGCTGCAGGCGCGGAACACCGTCCGGTGGCGCGTCACGAGTCTCGTTTCCAAAACCCCACGCGAAGCGCTTTGTTCGTTACTCGAGTCGAAAGACTGGCCAGGCGCGCTGGGTCTTTGCGCGCGACACGATTTGCTGAACCCGGATGACGTGTATAAGCGTCAGTGGGAAACCGCCGCGCCTTCGGAAATTCGCGGCGTGCTGGCCGATGGTTGGTCGAAAATCGCCGACCGCGCGTACGCTGTGGTCGCCGCGATTTCCGCCACCACGGATTCGTACGAAACCCAGAGGGTGGTGCTTGAAGTGGCGTTGAGGGAGACGGAGCGGTTTCTGGAGGTTGGCCGCCAGGTGGGCAGTCAGTGGGGAAAACCAGAAAACGGAACAAACGACGACCCTTCCCCACACCCGTCCCCGAACGTGACTCCGCAAAACTCCTTCGGAAAAGAAACAAAAACAAAGAACTGGTCGTGGTGGCACCGACTAAGGCTGGTTATTTTTGCCAGACTGGACCGCCTCGACGCGTCGCACGCGGTGCGCATTGGCGCGTTTTCCGCGAAGCACTGGGAGCGCTTTTCGCGAATGACAGCGTCAGACGCGGCGGTGGAGTCGGCGCTAAACGCGGACCCGAGGGGCGCGATTGCAATCGCCCGAGCGTTTCCGCGGTGTTTGGTATCAGGAGCCCCGACGTCTGGCTTGCTTGACGTTTTATCAGCTTTTCCGGAGCACATGAACGTCGGCGAGTACGAACCTTTGCTTCCGTGGAACGCGCCTTGGAGTTTCCACGACGCGCCGACTTCGGCGAACAAAGAGCGGGCCGGGTTCAGGGTAGGGTCACACAAATTCGGCAGCACGCGGGTGGCGGATTTGTGGGTGGAGAGCGAAACAAGCGCCCGGGCGCTTCTCCTGGAACGGAGTGGTGACCAGCAATACTCGCTAGCGGCGTTAGCGGAAGCGGCGAAAATCTCGCCGGACGCGATCGCGTTGGCGGCAACCTCGGGCGCAACGCCGGGACCGGACTGGCTGTTGCACGCGACCGAACACGTCACAGAGGCGTGCGGCGCCGTGGACGAAAATTTTCAATGGCAAAGCGCGTGTTTTTCGGAACGAAACGGGTGTCCAGGCTGGGCGCTTCGCGACGCCCTACGGCGCGACCGCGACGCGGGGGCGGTGACCACGGCTTGTGTGTTGCTTGAACTCGCTTCCAAGGCGTTTCCCGGTGACGAAAATTTGGCGGAGCAGGTACGGGCTTTCCAGTTACCCAAATTAATAGACTGTCTGTTTGCCCATACTCGTCCTGCGAAGGGACGTTTATTACCTCTGACTGTTTACGTAATACACGTCACGAGAGACTGACACTTTGTTTTCCCTATCGCAAGGCGCGTCATTCGAAGACGTTTCTGTTAGCCACGCAAAGGTACGTATTGCATTTCCCAAATCCCAAGACTGTTTCACCATACAATACTGACACTTTTCTTTAAAACGCAAAGCGCGTCGCTTCCAAACCCGGGGGTCGGGTTTTCGGCGGAACCGGTTTACCCTTTCGCAATGCACCGAAAAGAAGCGAACGCGTGGGAGGACACATCGCACACTACACTACAGGAAACAGTAAGCACTACACTACTGGACGCAGTAGACCCTACGCTACAGACACTACGGGTTTTGCACCCGACCGAACCAACACCCGAACCGACGACCGAACCCGGAACTATCAAAACCCGACTGTGGTGTTCCTCCCTCGAAACGTTTCTGGATTCCACGCCCTTCGAGAAACTGTCCGTAGTTCTCAGGGACGGCGAGTTCGACTTCGAGTCCACGGAACGGGTTCTTTGTTCCGCCGCGGCGCGCGATTTGATTGACGAACCGGGTGGAGGCGAGGCTTTGAAAAAATGGCTCGCAAACTTGGCCCGTGACGAAAAGTTTGACGTGCTCGCGGTGGCTCTGCGTTGGGTATCGGGAGGTGCTGGCGCGGGGCACGGGTCACTGGAAATGGGGGAGGACCTGTCGGTGGAAACGGAAAGCAGCGAGGATGACTTTTTCGACGAAAACAAACAAGACGCCGATACCCAAAAGTACGTATTGGGCCTTTCCCCAATCCCGCCTCCCTGTGTGCCCATAACAAGACTGACACTTTTCTTTTACAATCCAGGCGTGGTGCTAATTTTGAACACTGGCGTGCGTTGGGGGACGCGATTGGTGTCGCGTCCGTGGCAATCGAAGCCGCGCGCGCGACGCCTCGCGGCGGCGACCCGGAAGCGAACGCCGCGGCGCTACTCGCGGTGCTCGATGCGCTGTCGCCTTCCGTGAAGGCGACGCAGCAGGCGCGACGCGCGCGCGCCGCTGTGAACGCCGCGCGAGTGTTAGCAAACAGGGCCGTTTCCGTTTCAATCGCGGACGTGCTTGACGCGGCTGGTGAGACGATGACCAGTGACAGCGACGGTCCGACTGAAAAAGTCAAACACGAAAAAGCTCTTGATTTCCTGAAGCGCGTTGCTTCATCCGCGGTTGCCTCCGCGAGCGGTCCGAACGGGTAAGGGTCTTTCCCAACCACCACATTCCGCCTCCCTGATTGCCTATACGAGACTGACACTTTCTTGTTAATCGGGCCAGTTTCCCCGCCAGCGGCCCGGGGGTTTGGTCGAGGGCGCTTTGGGTTGATTTGTCCAAACTGCAAATCGCGTTTGAAAACCACGTCACACCGCAACACGCCGCGGTTCGGTTACTCAAAGCGCAGCTTCGCGTTGGCGACGGCGCGGGGGAAACAGATTTCGCGCGGCGAATTTTGGCAGAGCTGTGGAGCGCGAATTCTGGGTCTGGGTCTTCGGCGGGTGTTGTTGTGGAAGAGAAACGCGAAGGCCAAACAAGTGATGAAAACAATGTTTTCACACAGGATGTCAGCGTGGGAAACGCGGTACGCGCGGTATGGGCGAGCAGTCAGAGAACCGCGGCATCCGATTTGTTCGGGGCGCTCGGGGGACTGGTGCGCGACGCGCGGGCGGGCGCGGTGCACGGCGGCGGCGTATGGGCAAACAGTCACGCTTTCCCGAAAACCCTCGGGGGGCTGGTGGGCGGCGCCGTGGCGACCGTGGCCGAGCTGCACTCGGGGGACGGTGGAAAATACACGCAAAGTTCCACTGCGGGTGCGCAGAGCAACAAGTCGGGCGGTCCTCCCGCGATACCGGCGTCGGTAGCGCTGAAAATCGTCACCCAAACTTGTTGCGAGTTTTTATACGAACCGGGCGCCGGCGGCGGTTCCGAAACCGACGACCGCCTACGACGCGCGCGGGAGGTTTTGCGATGCGCGCCTGAGGGGTGCCAAGTAAGTGTGGCTCACTACCCACAAGGTGAAAGTGCTTCAAGGTTGGATTTACTTGAAGGTCCTTACGAAAGTATACCTGCAGGTTGCGAAGAAAGTGTGGCTCACTACCCACACGGTGAAACTCTCGGTTCGTGTCGCGCCGTGGTCGCCACTGTTACCCTTTTGCGAAATCTCGGCGTGGAGTACTCGCCGGGCCGGTTGAAACGCGAGGGGGTTTCTTTCGTAGGTACCGACAACGGAAACAAAGCCCCGCACTTTCATTTGTTGCAGCACGTGATTGACACGTCACACAAACGGGCTGTTGACACGACTTCGTATGGGCGATTAGTCTCCGACAAAAAAACACAAAAGCACGAAAAAGCCCCAAACGGGGTTCCAACCCGGGCCGAGGTTTGGGAGTTGGCCACCTGTTTGTTGTTGACGCAAAACGAAAACGACACACACGACGTGGAGTTGCGAATCGGGCAAGCTGCGTTGGCCAGAAACGACTTCGCGGACGCGCTGGCGAGTTTGGAAGTGTTGGTCGAGGCGCGGTTTTCGAGCGCGTGGGGCTTCGTTTCGCGGTTCGTTGAGGCGGCGGGCGCGGCTCTCGACGAGCTCGACGAGAAGGGCCGGAAAGAAACTTGTGAGGGTCGGACAGAAACTTTTGACCGCGACGACCACGAAGACGACCCGGTGGTACCGGACCGAACTTCCCTGAAAACCTTCCTCGCCTTCGCGCTCGCCGCCGCGCCGAGGGACACGAAACCGGCGTTGCTCGCGCGGTGGCAAGCCATGGAAACGCGAAGTTTGTATGCGGCGGTGCTTGGAACACGCTTTCGTGCTGTCACCGATAACTCGAGAAGAACCGACCAAGAGGGTGATGTGACCACCACCAGTGATGGCCACACGGAGACACGGGAACTCGCAGCGCGTGCGATTGGCGCGCGGTCTGTTACTCACAAAAACCGCGACCCAACCGCGTATGGCTTTTTACGCCAAACCGCGGGCCGCGAACGCGCCGCGGCTGAGGTTGCGAAACCTCGCTCGGCGGCGCGCGCGCTCGCGGAGGGTAGGGACTTTCGGCGCCTACTTTGCGTGTTCCAGAAAGCGGCAGAAAACACAGATACGGAAAACACCGTGAGTAACGAAAACACCGAAAGCGAAAGCGCGGCGGCGTTCGCGTTGTCCTACGGTCTGGGAACCGCGGGGGTGTGCGTTTTGGACCACCTCATGTCGCCGCTGATACGCGACGTGCGCGCCGCGGAAATGTGCGTCGTCGACGCGGGTGACAAAAGCGACGTCGGTGACAAAAACGAAAGCAGAACCGCGAACGGTGTGTGCCTCGGTCTTTTGCTGGGCCTGAAGGAGTCCAAATCCGTGACTTCGACGATTGATTCGTTCTCGTTAACGAAAACGACTCACGACGCGCAAACGACCCTCGCGCTTGGAACGCGAGCGCACGCGCTACGGTTGGTGCCGGCGGGCGATTTCGAGGCGCGACAAAAAGCGCTCAACGCCGACACAAACGATTTACTCGTTTCGAGTACCAACGAGAGTAACACTGGTGACCACTCCAAAGAGTTCCGCGAATCCAAGGAAAAGCTCGCGCTCGTGACGAACGCGGAGTTTGTGTGCGGGATGTTGGGGAAAGCGACTCACAAAAGCGTTTCTTTTCCTGGGAAACAGCAGCGCGTGGACGACTTTGTTTCGGACGCCACGAAAAGAGCCGAGTTGATTGTTTCCCTCGCGCGCGCCTGCCCGAGCGTGGCGCTTTTTGGGTATGGGCAAACAGACATCGCCGAGACGCAAAGCGAGTTGGAGAAGGTTCGAGACGAGCTGTTTCGAATCGCGGAAACGCACGGGGTGGATTTGTTGCAGTGTGCCGTGTCCTTCGCAACAGGGCTGGTCGCGGCGACGGACGGCGACGAAAATACGGAACAATCGCTCGAAGGTACGTGGTGGGGCTTTCCCAAATCCGTTAACACACTGTTTGCCCATACAAGACTGACACTTTTTTTTTACAATCACAGCTCTAAACGCATCTTGCGTTTTCTTGGAAAAGCAATTCGCGACGTCCCCGGAACGCGCCGTCGAATTGTTAACCCGAACAACCCACGACGCGGTGCAACGGCTTTCCGGCGTTTCCACAGAGATGTCTGGCGAGGTACACGCGGTGTACTTTGGGTGGCTCAAAAAGTGCCAGCTGGGTTTAAGCGCGGCGTGTTTCCGTTTCGCGAGGGAGGGGAACCTCCAAAAAACGCGAGCGGAGTGGGAAGACGAAGCGCGACGGCACGCGAGGCACGCGGATGCCGCGGATGCCGCCGCTGCGACGTCGCTTGCGATAGCGGCGGTGGCACGTCGTTCGTTGTCCGGGTCGTCGTTTCCACGGTTAGGAGCGGTGCGCATAGGCGCGTTTCTGGGGAAACAGGGCTTCGACTCTCCACAGGGGGGAAGCCGGGAAATCATGGAGGCGTTTTTTGTGGCGCTCGCGCCGGCGGCGGCGGCGGCGACCACCTCCGCGGCAGCGGCACAAGCGGCTACCTCAGCCGCGAGCGCGCTCGCGAGGTCCGTGGCCATCGCGCCTTGCCTTCCAGCCGGTATGGATGACGTGCCATCCCTGAATTCTGCAGCCGCGCTCGCCGCCGCGCTCGCGACGCTCCGCCCCGACGTTGGTAATATGCGCGGCGGTAAAAAAAGAGCGTCTCCCGAACAGCGCGCCGCCGCCGCGGTTGCTCAGTTCAAAGCGATAAACCCACTCGACGTGTCCTCGTTTGCCAGGCACGCCGCGTTTGCAAACACCCCGCACCCGTTTGCGAGGTTTGGGGAGTTACACGAGCTCGGCGAGTTAACAGACCCTCGAGAAGTCACGACGGAAGATAGGGTAAAAAAAGGTTCCTTTGCGTGCGAAGCGGGTCTTTCCGTTCGCGTTTTGGTTGTCCGCGCCGCGGTTTTGAGGTTGGAGTCGGAGGTCACTGGCGGTAACTCGTCGGTTGATGAGTTAACGGCCGCGATGCGTGCCTCGTACACACGGTTGCTTTGGCTCGAGGCGGCGAGGAACTCGCGACCTACGATGAGCGACGCGTCCTTGGCGTCGCTGGAGTCTTTCGTTTGCGCCGCGGAGACGGAAACGGAACCGGAAACGGAGACGTCTCAAACTTCGGACAAAACGGAGGAAACGTCGTCTGGACTTGAAACGCTTTTAAAACAGTGGATCGCGGCTGGCGAATCGGCCGGCGCGATGTTCGCCTTGGCTTCATTAGACGCCACGGAAAAGGTACAAGCGCTTGATGAAGGTTACGACAATGAGGTTGACAAAACATTCAAGCTCAACCAAGAGTCCATAACCCGCGAACTAATCGCTGCGGCGACGCGCGCGTGCCAAACCCTAGCCTCGGAGTGGCCGCGACATTTGCGAAAAGAAAACAACGGGAAGGCGTCTGCGAGTGAAAAAGCGGTTCACGGAATCGTGCGCGCCGTGGACCTCCAGGAGCGGCGTGTGTCGACTCAAGGAGGTAAGTATTTCCCATTTACCACATTCCACTGACTTATTGCCCATACGAAACTGACATTTCTTTTTTACAATCAGGAACACCGGGAGACCACTCTTTGGATGATGAAATTTATGCCCGCGTCGTCGCCGCGCGAACCGCGGTGTTCTCCACGATTCGCAGTTTTGCAGGTAGAGGCGACGTCCCGCCCGGCGCGCGAAGCGCGGCGCTGGAGATTCTCGCCGACGCGAGCGACGGGAAAAAAAGGCCAACCTTGCCCGGCTTGCCGGATTTGAACTCGCGACCAAGCACTAACACCTCCATCGACACAACCAACGTCGGGCCTGTGACGGAAAACGACGACGTTGCCCTCGCGCTGCTCGCGGCGCGCACCGTCGCGGCGGTTGCGGCGCTTGGTTTCGAAACAACGATTGCCGAGGCCACCCTTGTGGACGGCGAGAAAACAAAAGGCTGGTTCCGCAAACTTTTGACCGAAACTTTGCGTTCAGGTGGTTCCACCGTGTTCCACGGCGACGCGATCGGGGTGTTCGTCGGGGTGTTGGCGCTTTGGGAAGGCGCGCCCGGGTTGCGTTGGAGTCGTCAAAAAACAGACACTGACGACGCGGACGATACGTATGACGTAAGTGGTAATAAGTCTGTTAACCGCAAGACTGAACACACCACGCCAAGTGGAGACGTCATCGGCGACATGCGCGTCGCGTTGCTGTTGCGGGTTTTTCAGGCCTTGCCTGGAAACGACGACGACGATGAAAGGTAAGTATTGCATTTCCCATATCCCGCCGACTGTTTGACCATACAATACTGACACTTTTCTGGCAAAACTCAAAAGTATTTGTCTCCACGCGGCGCACTGCGCGTTGCTCGCCTTCGTCGGCGGCGTCGACTTTGACAGTCATAATGTGATGACTGAAAACACTGCGGACAAAACCGACGGGTGGGACGACGACGGCTGGGACGACGACGGCTGGGGCACCGAGCCGGTAGTTACCTCCGAAGAGGACGTCGGTTCAAACCCGGTTCAGGTACTGCCTTTGGGTTTTTTTCTCTCCGAAACCGACGCGAAAACGTTGACCGCCTGTTCAAGAAACGCGAACGGCGCCGCCGCGTCCTTGAAAACCGCGCTCATTCTTCCGTACCACAGTTTGTGGGAAGAATCACTGCTGGCGTTGCAAACGGAATTCTTCTCCAGAGGTTTCGACACGGAATCAGCAGAGGTACCGATGGACGATTCCTTGGCATCGCTGCTCGTGGCGCGGTTACAGTGGGTCGTCACCGGTGATACTTCCAGTGATAGTATCAGCAAAACTTTCAAAACAACGCTTTTGGCATCCGTGGTCGCGAAAGTCGCCACGATTGCGGTGGGGGATAAAAGCCGTCAGCAGGGCGGGCTGGTTCGTATGGGCAAACAGTCTCGGGAACCGCCGGCGCCGGGTTTGTGGAAATACGCGGTCGGTGTTTTGTGCGTGAATCGCGAGTACGACCTCGCGTGTTCCCTGATTTTGGCAATCACGAAAACGCACCCCGCGATTTGCCTCAGCGCGTGTTCCGTGCCCGCGGTGGTGGTGAAGTTCCTAGCTGCGGCTGCGAAAGGAAGTAAACGGACTGGCGACGGACCGACCGCCCATACGTCTCAACAGTACGACGAATCGGAACGGTACTGGGTATTGTTGCGCGAGGATGTTGTTCGTACGTGCGACGCGCGCGCGTCACAACACGCGTATCAGGTGTGCGCGGAGGGGTTGAGGCAAATCACAACGGACTTGAGGTAAAGCGATTTGAGGTAGGGTCCGTGATTGAGGATGAGGTAGAGGGTGTTATGAGTTGATTTTAGACCAAAACAGGTAAACAACAACCAAATAATTAAGCGCGGCGCGTGTCCTCCACTCCCCTGGGAGACAAAAAAAAACCTCACGCATTACGCCGTGACTCTCCACTGGTACGCGCCGCAGTTCATCGCGTCCGTAAGGTCCTTCTTCGCGGTGAGCGGCTTGGTGGGGGGCGTTTTCGTGAGAAGCGCCTGGATTTGCGTTTCCATTTGAGCGCGGTACTGCGCGCGCGCACCCTTGAACTGGGTGTACCACACGAAAAAGGGAATGCCCTCCTGTTTCAGGAACGGGCCGAGCTCGGCTTTGCTGCCTTGGTAGTGCACGAACGCGCCTAGGGCGATGGGGTCCATCGCCTGCATGATTTCCTGGACTTTAGCGCCGACGTATTTGGGGTCGAAAAACGCGCGAATCAACGGCACGCACAGTTCTTCCTCTTCCTTGAGATGGGCTTTCATGGTGGCGTGGTACGTCTCGAAAACGGAGGTGACGGCGGTCAACGACCCGCCGCCCTCAAGCGCCCCCACCTCCAAAGTCACCGCCTTGGCCAGCGCAACAAGCGCGTCGTGGTCCGCCTCCAGTTTCGGCGGGTAGTTCACCTTTTCCTTGAGCATCGGGGTGAACATGTCGTCCTCGTGCCCGTGGTGCAGATCCACAAGTTTCGAGTGGCCCGCCCAAAACTTTTGAAGAGCGGAGACTTGCCATTGCTGCAGTTCGCCGCCGCACGCCGCTAAACCGGCGCCGAACTTGCACATCTCGCCCTTGATGGCGTTGTGGATGCGGTACCATCTGTCCCGACGGTGCAAGGGAGGCAGGGGAAGAGTTCAGGTGAGCATTTAGTCATGGTTCGCAGAAAAGACCCTTCCTCGAACTCAACCTTCGAGGCGTGGGAGAGGGTGGAGGAAGATGTGTCGTACTCAGGAAGTGTCGCGACGACACGCACGATCCAGGTAACAACGAATCTTCGGGCAACAACGAAACGACTTGAAGATCGAATCCAAAAACCACGTACCCGTCCGACTTTTCGGGAAAGTGCCACGTGTGTTCCTTGTCCGCGACCGCGCCGTCCTTGGCGTAAGATTCGATGTTCGCGAGAGGCATGGTGGTGGAGGATGGGTGCGTAGCGTGGGGTGGGAAGTGCGAGAGGGGGGGACGCGCGGTGTTGAATTACTTTGGCGGAAAAAGAAACAGAAAGTTCCTAGGTGCGTTTGAACCAATCACGCACCAAGAACTCGCCACGGAGAACCTCGGCGGACTCGCGTTATGCTACGCGTTCGCAGTCTGCGAAAAGGACGCTCTCGGCTCTCCCCCGTCGAGTCGACCCCGCATGTACCCCATCAACCAGCAAACAGGTCGCAAAAAAAACTCTCGGAAATCGAGACGTTCTTTGCACCAAAACTCGGCGCGCGGCCCGCGCGCTGGCCGTGATGTCGCGTTTGGTTAATTGACAACAAACGACGCGTTTTCCATGATGGCACCTTCCCTCCCCTTGCTTGGGTCGAGTCCTTCGCCGAGACCTGAGGGTGTCGCGTCATCGCGGAGTCGTCGTGACAACTCATCAGGTGAACTGTCCCGGGGCGGTGACGAAACATTCCGGGAAACGCCCCTACGCCCCTCGAACCCCGGGGCTTCGTTCGAGTTCGGGGACGTGTTGCACCCCACACGCGACGTGCGCGGTGACCCCACTGTCGCGGGTGCGGCGCTGGGTCCGGAAATACGCGGCGTGCGGGATCGGCACCACGACGACGACGCGACGGAGTTCCGGTCCGAAATCTCGGAACCAAACGACAACCCCCCGAACGACCCGGGGTTTCGCCAGGCGGCCGAGCCCCACCCCACGGTACGCGCGGGGTCCGAAGACGCGTTTCTCAAGGCGGGCGAATTGCATTTCGGGCAGGCGTGGGACCGCCGCGCTGGGGGTGAGGAAAACAACCTCGAAAGCACGGGCAGAGATGGGCGTGGGAACGAGACATCGTCGATCTTTTCGGATGATGAGGAAAACGAAACCGAAACCAAACCGAAAGCACTTCCCTCCGCGCTTCTCGAGACCCGCTTCGACCGAGACCCGCGGCGAGTGACGCGAAACAAGCCGAGACAGCAAAGCGTGTTGTTCCGTCGTGCGTTTCCTACTGACGAGACGACGAATGACGATCACTCGTGGTCACGAGTTACGACTCAGTGGAGTTTGCGGGGCGCGAATGATGATTCGTTTCCGGAGACCGATTTCGTGCCCGGCGCCAAATCTGGAAACGCGCGGCGGAGTGTAGATGCCGTGGAGTTAATGACCCCCTCGCTCGGGGAGGGCTCGGGGATTGGTGGAGAAGAGGGCTCTGGGGGTACTGCTGAAGAAGAGGATGATGCCGGTGGGGAAACTCGAGTTTCGCCTTCGTCCGAAAGTGACCGTGTTTCTCGACGCAGCGGATCGAGCATTTCGGGTCGCAACCGCGATCGCGGCGATTCGCTTCAGCGGTACCTGACCACAAACGAAATCACCACCTACTACGCAAAACTCGCCTTGGACAGTTACAAAAAAGCAGGAAAGCCTTTATTGTGCTGCCACCGATCGTCGACACGAACCTGGAACGGCGACCGACCGGGGCTGTGTCGGCTCGCCGGCGCGCCGAGTGGGAACGGCGCGGCGATTGATTCTTCAAACGAGCAAGTCAACCGCGTATCACAAGGCGAGTGTTTCCTTTCACGCGCGTACACGGAGGGTTTCCGCGCGCCGATCGCGTTCGCGGCGTACCCGTCAAGGGACGTGCTTTGTGAAAAGTGCGGGGACGTGGCGTGGGACCCGGTGCGGTGGCCGGAACGGTTATCGGTGGTGAAGGACGAGTTAGTACTCAGCAACGACCTTTGGTGTCGCGGGTGTTTGCTTGTAAAAGGTGTGGTGCCCGAATCCGTCGTCGACGACTTACCAACCGACGAAACCGTGGTGATGAAAGTTTCGTTGAAACGCGTGCTGTGCAGGCACGCGCTTAGGTGCGAAAAAGTGGCGATTGGGGGGCGATTTGGCGGTGACGGTGACGATGGCAATGACGGTGACTTGCAGAAAAACGCGTCTCGTGTCGAACTCGACGGCGACGATAATGATGAAACAAAAAGGTCCCTCTCCGGCAAGTCGTCCCTCGCGAGCCCACAAAAAATCGTCCACGAACTGCGCTGGGAGATGGACCGCACCGGCCACGGCTGTCCCGATTCCGGCCGTTTGTGCGACCGCCAACAAACCGAACGCGACTGCGCGTCCGCGATTGTGGTGTGCGGCCTTCCCTTTGCGTTTGACCCGGGTGATACGTGTTTAAAGCGCTTGAGGGCGGGGGAGGCGGCGATACACAAAAACGAGGAGTGCGAGTTTCGGTTGGTGCCGTGTTCCCGTCGCGAATTCGGGTGCGAACAACAAATTCGCGCCAAGCACGCCGGCGCGCACTTCCGTTTGTGCGAACTACGGCCGTTTGTGTGTCCCAATCGACCAAAGTGTTCTTGGAGGGGAGTCCGGCGAACCGTGGAAGGGCATTTGGCAAAAGACTGCGCCTGGGAAATCGTGCCTTGCGGTTTCGTGGACGACGACCCCGACGGACAAAAAGGGAAACAACAACGCGCAAGGGATTCGTCGATCGGCAACGACGGGCGCGTTTACACCTTTGGTGGTGACGTGGTGGAGACCGAGGTTCGGACCCGGAAAAACAGTTTACGAAGCCAATCGAAACGACAATGGTTGGGTTTGTTACGGGTTACTCCAGGGGCGGGCTCTCACGACCAAAACGCGCCCGGCTCCGTCTCTGGCTCGGAAAAGGTAAGTTCGTATGGGCAAACAGTCTCAAAAGGTTCGATTTCGCAAAACAGCGACTCCGCATTTTACTCGGCCAGTACCTCGTCCAAGTTCAAGCGCGGGTTCATCGCGAATGAACGAAGCGAACGCGGCGAACGGTGCGGCGTGCGTTTACCCAAGTGCAAGCTCGCGTCGCACCGCGCCGTGTGTCGGTTTCAGCGAGCCCTCTGTCGTCACTGCAAAGGTACGGCCGGACGGGCTTTCCCAAATCCAGGCACCGGGCGTTTGCCGATTGTCCGCCCGTCATTACGTAGTTACTACATACATCACAACCACGACTGTTTGCTCATACATGGCACTTGGTGCCTCTCAAGACTGACACTTTTTTTGTTCACAATCAAAGCCCCGCGGGCGCTGCGCCGGGTGGGGCAGCACGAAGCCGAGTGTGTTTTTCGTTTTTTCGACTGCGCGAGGTGCGGGAAAACAATCCCACACGATCAAAAGAAAGCGCACATGCTCCATGTTTGCCCGGAACAAGACGTGCGTTGCGCGTTCGCGAAGTACGGGTGTTTGTGTCCCGTCGTGCCTCGACGCGCATATGGCGCGCACCAGGGTTTGTTTCTACCGGAACACCTGCGTTTGTTGATGACGTGCGACCGAAACGCGCCGGGGCCGACGAAAACGAGCGAGGGCGATCCGTATCCAGACTTGCTTTCGTCGTTTTCTTTCGAGGTGGGGTCTCAAGGAAAAGAGTCTGACCCTACAGGCAAAGAGTGTGATGAAAAAACGCGAAGAAAGAAAGTAACAAAACAGTCCGACTCCACCGAAAACAAAACCGCAACGAAAGAAACCTTCGACGGCTTCCGTGTCCTGGTGTCAAGACACGAGCTGACTTTTTCTGATTTGAGAACAATCAAAGCAACCGCGGTTGACACCACCGAAGGCGTGGTTTGCGAGACCGAGACGTTGCTTAGCTCCGTTGCGGACGCGAACGCGACGCGACGCGACGCAACTGAGTTTCTGCTTTCTGAAATGCAAAAGGCGAGGGAAGGGTTTTCGGCACAATGCAAAGACGCGGTGGGTACTTGCATCGCGTTCGAGGAAAGTGTTGAGGCGAAAACGAGCGCTGTGTTGATTCAATCCGCCGCGGCGCAATCGGAGGTACGTACTTCTATTTCCCAAATCCAGGCACACTGTTTTATCTCTCAGCTGGTGACTGTTTGTCCATACATCGCCCAACACGGGACTGACACTTTTCGTGTAACAATCGCAGGCGAAACAAACTTTGCTCGACGACGACGCGCTGGACGCGATGGCACAAGAAGCGACGAAAGAAACATCGAAACTGCAAACCTCTATTACAGACTGTTCCGAGCGGGATTTAACCAAAACGCTGGTGAGGTTTTCGGCACTCATCGCGCCTGCTTTGAGCTTGGAAAGCGAAATCGAGGCGCAACTGGCGCGAGAAACAACCGCGATGCGCGCGCGATGCGCGAACCTGGAGTGGGCCGCTGCCGACCGCGCCGTGGCGCGCTGGGAGAAAATCAACGACGCGCGCGAGCGCTTCGGCGATTCGCTGATTCCGTGGGAGGTTAAGCATCGCGAATTGCAAATGAAGATTTCAGCCCTGGAGCGGATGGAGTTTCTCAACGCCAAGGAGGACCACGCAATGAGGACGCGCGCCAAGGACTTGCGGTTACCCGTTTCGTGTTACGAACAATCGGATTCACCGGATTCACAGTCGCACGCGGAGGAAAGGCCTGCCTCAGCGCCCTCAACGCCCGCCGGGGCGGGGCACATCTTACGTAGCATGGCAGAGAAACCCAACGACGACGAGATGGATGAGATGATCCTCGCGGCGGCCCGGGACGGTGATGGGCAGGTGAGCTTCGAGGAGTTTCCCAAGCCCATCAGCCCGTTTCAAGGGATGCCGCCGCCGGCGAACGTTCCCGGGGGCGGGGGCGGGGGCGGGAGCTCTGCGGCGGGGGGTGCGTTTGGTGCGGCTGCACCACCCCTAGGGGGTAACCCCATCGCGGACATGGAGTCGTTTTAAAGACAACACGGCCTTGATAACGACGCGCTGAAAAAGGTGCACGAGCAGTTCCTAAGCATCGACACGGACAAAAGCGGGCGGGTCGACATCAACCAGTTTTGCCGTTTACTGCGGGTGCCGCGGTCGCCGTTCGTGGAGCGTTTATTCGGGACGTTCGACAAGGACAAAAACGGCACAATTGACTTGAAGGAGTTAGTGGTGGGTTTGTGCAACGTGGGAGGGAGCGCGCGCGAGGACAAGGTGACGTTCGCGTTTCAGGTTTTCGACCTGGATTGCAGCGGCGCGATTAACGCGTCGGGGCTTAAGAAGATCGTCAAGGCTACGAACATGGCGTCCGCGAAACAGCTTGATCGGAAAATGCACTGGCTCATGAAACAGTGCGACGCGGACGGAGACGGGAACATTTCGTACGAAGAGTTTGTTAATTTGGCGAAGAAGTTCCCGAACATCGTGTTCCCCGCGTGTTCCTTGCCGGCGGTTTGGGCGGGTTGAATTAAAGTCACTTTCCGAGGGTAAAGGGGTCACGGTCAGAACAGGAAGGTAGGCCGGTATCGAACGATTTAGGTTGTTAGATGTGGTAGTCACAGTAGTCATAGTAGTTTCGAGCGGTAATTTCGGCGGTAGTTTCTTGGGAGACATGCCTGTTAGTTTCTAGGGAGCCTTCCCTGTTACATCTGGACTCCACAGGGACGAACCCTTTTTTGTCCCCGCGAACGCGCGAAAAAAGAAAAAAACAAATCGAAATTGAGCCGTTGATTGAAACGCCTTTTTTTTTTGTGCCTCGTGGTTTTCGAAAGCGCATCAATCGCTCCGTCCCAGAAACAGACCGTTCGGCACCCGGCCTGTGACCGCGTGTGTGTACGCGACCGCCGGCACCTCGTGGGCGACGCCAATGCCTTTTTCGTCCGCGTACTTGCACAACGGGGGCAGCGCGGTACCCGCGGTCCCCCGAAACGTTTCTTCGTCGTCGCCGACCCACCACCCCGGCGTCGCATCCGCCCCGGGAGCCCATCTCCCCTCCGTGCCGTCGTGCGAAGATGCGTCCGCGTCACTCGCGGAGATTCAAGCCGCGCTGCTTCAGCCCGGGGGGGGTGTGATTCAGCAGCAAAGGACGCCTTTAGTCGACTCAGGGTCGAAGTACAAGCTCGGGTGCGAGCGCGTTGTCGTGCACGGCAAGGCGTTCGCCCGCACAAGATTGACCCGGATCTTGGAAGTCCGCACCCAGGAAAAGCTCTGGGCCAGGTTCCAAGCCGCAGAATTCCGAGCCCTCGTACAGGACCACCACGTAGAGTTGACCAGCCAACTTCACGAAGGGTGGTTAACAGCGAGAGTTGCGAAACAAAAAGAGCTCGAACGGGACTACTCAGGCGCGGTGGTGGGGGTGGGCAAGGCGCACGCCGCCGCGGCGGCGATTGGCACATCCAAATCGAGAAAGAGTAGGGAGAAGGAAAACGCGCACAAAAGGTTCGACGCCGAGCTCAGGTGAGTATTTCCCATTTACCACATTCCGAAGACTGATTGCCCATACGAGTCTGACATTTCTTTTTACAATCTCAGCGCCCTGGAGCGACACGAAACCGCGCTGGGGCGGGAGTACAGACGCATTGCCACGCTGGACGAGCCTTTCTTCGTGGCGAAGCACCGACGAAACACCGCGATTGCGCTTGGGGATAAAACCAGGACTGACATGCGCGAAACCGCCGCGGCGTTCGCGGATTCCGACGAGGGGAAACGGAAAAAAGTACGTACCCGTGGGGCTTTCCCAAATCCAAAGACTGTTTACCGCACCTCTTTGACTATTTACTGTTTACGACATACATCACAAGTGCACTGTTTGCTCATACACGTTACGAACATTACGAAGACTGACACTTTACTTTTCTTTTCCAAAAACAGCTCGTGGAGGCGTTGACTCGCGAAACGCGAGACCGCGTCGCTCGGCCGTTACGGGGAAACCTTTCCGGGGAGACGTTCCGGAACACGCACTTCAACGACTTGGTGGTGGACCACGGTACGGGGGTGGCGGTGGGGACGCGGCGGTTGCGGACAAACGCCACCGGCGGCGGCGGTACCGGCAAATTCGCATCCGTACCCGCCGCCGCGGCTGTTCAGATTCTGGCGGGCGACGGCGGGGTCGAGCGCCACGGTGGGCACAAAAAAACACCACAAGCCCTGTCCGCGTTCGACAACGCGTTCCAGGAGGAACAGCGACGCGCGGTGCGCATGGATTCCGAGCTTAAGGCTTTGCGATCCACGAAAGCCAAGGAGGCGAAGCGCGCTACCTTCGCGGCGCAGCAACGTCGGGCGGTTGTTTCGAAACGGGAAATGGCGGTGACGTTCGATTTGGAATCGCGGGCGGAACGTGCGCGCAAGGTTAAGGAAATGGCAACGGGTGGCGGCCTGATCAACGCCCCGTTACTGCGCAAGTGGAACGCGGAGAAGAAGGAGAGCGATACGTTGAGAGCTTTTGAAACGGCGTTTTCTGAGATTTCGCGAGCCGGGGGCGACGGCGGTTCCAGAGGTGGGCGCGGCGGTGCCGGCGCCGCGGTTGCGTCTCGATTAACTCGCCCGCAAACTACCTTCGACGACGAACTGCCGTTCGACGAAGGCACGCCTGGTGATGAAGATGAAGGGTTCGGTGTGGGAACCGCGAATGACGACGACGCATCGGGGTTTGGGGATATGTTCCACGAATCCGCGGAGGAGGCACGGTTGGGTGATTTGGGGCTGGAAAACGTTTTGGCCATGGCGCGGGGCGCGAGTAGTCCCGTGTTGGAACTGTCGGAACGAGTGGGCCAGCAGTCTTCCAAACACTCCCGAGCAACGAAACGAAACGAAGACGCGCCTGAGGTTCTGGCGCGTCGAGGGGTGGTGGGGTCCACCATGGACGAAATCGCGGCGGTGGTCGCGGCGGGCGAATTCGCGGTGCGCTCGCCCCGGAGGCCGTACCACACGGACGCGTTCGATGACGACGAGAACGACGGCGATGGGTACTCGGATGACGACTTCGTCGGGCCGGCGGGGGGCGCGGGGGTGCCGGGCGGGGTTTCCGACTTCGTGGACGAATCGCAGCTCGACCGCGCCATCGCGGCGGCGGCGGAGCACGGACGGCGCGCCGCTTTGGCCGCGGTGTCGCCAGACCCATCGCAACAGGCCCAAGCCTCCGCGAACCGCCTCACGGAGTTGGCAAAGTCCCTTGATCAATCACAATCGCAAGAAATGTCAAACTCGCGAAGTTTGAACCTCAGCGAGGACACCACGGGTTTGTTCAGCAACACGTTTACGTTTGACGAGACGCGCGCGTCTGTTCCGGTGGCGCCGTCCACGGTTCCGGGTGCGCCCGGCTCGACCCTCCCCGGGTCGTCCAGCTCGGGCGACGCCGAGGCTGAGATGAGGGCGTCGCTCGCCGCGACGGCGGCGGCGATGGACCGGGTGACACGCGAGGCAGAGCAGGCGGATGCGAACCTCGCGGAGGCGTCGCGACGCGCCGCGGTCCGACCGCGAAGCGCGTGGAGCGACGACCCTTCCTCTTCTTCAGTACCGAACCCGGCATCAACATCCCCACTCCCCAACCGCGTCGCCCTGCCCACGTTGAAACCTCTGGATGCGATTCTCGGCGCACTTGGGGAACAGGTAAGGGAACTGGACTTGGCCGCGGCGAACGCGGCGGCGGCGGCGCCCGAGTCAAAGTACACCAGCTCCAGCTCAGGGGACACGGCGGCCGGTGATGCGTATTTAGACGACAGCGCGCTTTACGCCGCCGCGGCGGCGGCGGCGAACAACAGCGCGCCGCCTTCGTCTTCCGTGGCCTTCGGAGATGTCTCCACTTATGGCGGCGCGCCGTCCACGCCAACGCCAACCGGTTTCGCGGAAGACGACGCCTCGCCCGCCGGCGCGCCGAACCAAACCCCTCAAAGCACTGAGTACGGGTTGAAACCGCAGCGAGACGCGCGCGGCGGGTACGGAGCAGGGTATGGTGATTCATACGGCGCTTCCCACGAAAACAGCGCTGGTAACGTCGGTGTGTACGACGCGTCGTACGAAAACGTCGGGTACGGCACCCACGGCGTCCTGGACGTCGCCGCAGTCGCCGCGCGCATCGCCGCCGCGGCTGTGGCGGACGCGGCGCCCGGTGAGGCGCCGGACGCCACGGCGCGAAGAGTGGCGTGTGCCATGGAGGCGGCGCTGGGTGGGGCGTTTCAAACCACGAAATCGAAAAGAATCGCACACGCGTCGTCTGGTTCGCCCGCGCTGTGCACCGACGCCACCGAGACGAACCCGGACTCAAGCTGGGCGCAGGCGCTCGGTGCGCTGGAGGGGGAGTGGGCCTCTAGTTTGAACCTGTCCAGGGCGCCTGAGTCGGAGGTCAAAACGAAACCGAAAAGTGGATTTGCAAACTCGCCGTCGCGCTACGCGGGGGTCGCGTCGGAAGAACCCGACGCGGCGTTCGCGCAAGCCGAGGCGCTGGCAAACCAGGAGGCGGAAGCGGAGTCGTTCCCACACGAGTTCGGAAAGTTAGATTTGGGGAAAGGGCGGACTAAATACACGATCGAACGCGACGACGACGACGAGGTTTGGTCAAACGCGGGAACCGCGGGCGCGACGGGTACCGCTTCGTCCGGAAATTCAAACGTGGGTTCCTCAAAGGGAAAACGCGGTTTTCAAAGGGAAGTCGTCACGACGAAAGCGCCTGCAGTAACCAAGCCGTTCCAAACCCTCGTTTCCGTGGACGGGACAAGCTTGGTGGATCTCGCGAACGCGCTTGACCAAAAATCCTTCGACGACGAGGCCGAGGAGTTTGACGACGTGTTTGACGACGACGCGGGGTTCGACGAGGAAACGGACGAATCCGTCGTTTCTTTCGACGACGGTTTTTCGTCACACTTTGCGACCGCGGAGAATAACGCGATTTCGCAAATTTCCACCGAGTCCACCGGTTACTCGTCCGAAACCCTGGTATCACAAGCGACAAACGCTTCTTCGGCGGCCAGAAACGCACAGGCCAAGGCGTTGCGTTTGAAAGCCACGGAGGCGGATCGGAAACACAGGGCGGCGCTGATGGCGGCGGCGGCGAAGAAGAAGAGCTCCGCGAAAAAGAAGACTGAAACGCCCGCTACTGGGAAACAGTCCGCGAAGAAAACCACCAAACCCGCGAACGTGTTCCGGTGACCGGTAACGTGAAGTGAGGAGTGTCTCGCGAACCGAGTGAAGTGGGTGTCTCGCGAATAGAGTGAAGTAGGTGTCATACATACAATCATATCTGTACAAAGACGTTTTCATTCCTTAACTCGCTTTTTCACTCTTCGCGCAGCGACGACTCGTGTTTTTTTTCGAATCGCCCTGAACCGGCGCGCTCGCCATTGTCGCGTTCGCCTCGCTCGGGTATTCCTTTTTCGCCATCTCCGATACGTAGGTGGCGTCGTCGGGGAACTGCTGTCGCCACTCTTGGTTTATGACGTAAGAACTTCTGGTGATGAAGTTCGTGACGGTCTTTTCGGTTTCGGTTTTGAAATCCCTAAATTCGTTTTGCGAAAAGTGGTCAAATTTCTTCAGTGACGCGTCGAACCAGTCAGTGACCGTGCTCGCCACCCGGAGCACGGCTTTGTCGAAATCGTCAACCGGGTCGTTTGAAGTATCCCCAGAAGAAGAAGACCCGTTCGTATCCCCGACTTCGTCCGAGACTCCGTCCCCAAACTCGAACACCCCGAACTCCGAGTCCCAGTACGCCGACCTCGTTCGGTGTCGAAACGATTGCGACGCGACGGGGGGGGTGGAGGGGGGGGGCGGGTGTTCTTCGTCTGTTTCTGTTTCTTTCCCAGGAGGAGTGTTCGCGTCCCCGATTTTGGTGGCATCCCCGGAAGCTTTGGTATCCCCGGTTTTGGTGTCGTCCCGAGTCGTTTTCTCATCCCCGGTCGTGTCGGCTTCCCCAGTTTTGTTCAGTTTCTCATCCCCAGTAGTGGTTAAACCGCCGACGCGTTCCCCCGGCGTCGCGACGACACCACAACGCGGGTGCTCCTCAACCCAGGCATCCGCTTCTTCGTCGGTTACGCGTTGCGTATCAGTGATTGAGGTTTGGGAAACTTTGGGAACTTTGGAAACCGCCGTGGAACCGCCGTCGTCACGCGCGGCCGCCAGGTCCTCTGCAACCGCGCTCGCCGCTTCCAAAGCGTTTTCCGGAGCGCCGCTTCCTACGTCTGGCGCCAACGTCGGCCCCGCCAAAACGCGACCGCGCTTGTGCACCATCTCGTGTTGACTCCCCGAAGCGTGGCCAGCGTCCCTCGTGGCTAACGTCACCACGAACCGACCGGCCGTTTCGTTGGTTCGCTGAATACGCCGAAGCGGCTGGCGCGGCGGTTTCGTTTGCGTTTTCGCAGCGAGCGTCGCGTTTTCGTTGCTCGCGAGTTTCCTTTGTTCCTCCTGAGGCACTCCTGGCACCGGTGCTACTTCTACTTCTTCCACTTCTTCCACGTCTTCCACGTCTTCCTTCTTTGGCTGCAGCACTTCCTGTATCCGTTTCAGCCGCGCGCGGTACTGTTCCGCTTTCGAGGACACCGCGAGCGCTAAGTTTTCGTCGCTCTCCAGCTTTAGGTACACCTCGAAATGCGCCAGGGCGTTTTCGTAACCGGCAGCCGCGAGTTCCGCCGACCCGCAATGGTCCGCCGCGACCGCGGCTCGAACCAGTTTCGTACCTAAAGCACGAGACGAGAGACGTAGCCGGTCCAACTGTGTGTTGCGAGACGTATCTGCGCTTGGGTGCGATGACCCGGATGTCGACGCTGGGCTTTTTTGTCTTTCGGTGCTTCTGGTGGTTTTTGTGTCTAACGTTTCCATCGGGGTCGTGGTACGACTGTTGTTGGTGTGGTTGTTCGGTTCCCCGCGGTTCTTAGTGCCGCCACCCCCGCGCGCGTGTGTGTCCATGTCTCCACGTCGTCCCTCCGTATCACCGCGCGGAAACCCAGACCGGGTCTGGGTCTTCTTGTCGGGGTGCGGAGTCGTGCAGTGCGAATCTGCATTCTCGTTCTCGGCACCGGCTCCGAAATACCGCGCCCGCGGTTTGATCCGAGGCAACAGCACCGCGCGCGACGCACCCATACCACCACGAGAGGCGCAGACGCGTGCGCACTACCAGTCACACAAACGCGTCTCACGGGAGTCACGAACACGTCCGCCGATGTAGTCGCGCTCGCGCGCGTAGCGCACACTGAGAGTTGGGACTCGGGGTGGCCTTCCCAGAAAACGCTTGGCGAGAGGGGAACGCTCGGAAAGGAACTTTTCAATTTTTAATGACGGCACAACTCGTCAACTCGTCGGGGTCTCACTTTGGGTGCCCATTGCGTCTGGGGCGCACCGCACGATGTCGAACCGTTTCGCGGGCGGTGCCGTGGCGGAGGCGAACCGGAGGGCGCTTGTGAACCAGGAGCGAGCCGCGGGGCAAAGAGACGCGTCGCAGATTAAAACCTTGACGGACAAGGAAGAGGCGTTGCTCGCATCCATACGGAGCCAACTGCTGGGTGGGGGAAAAGGAAAAGGAACGAAAAGCGGCGGCGGCGGGTCTGGGTCACACCAGGGTTCCCGTAAAGGGAAACCGGGCATGGGGGGTTCCACCTTGGGTTCCGGTAAGGACAAGGCTAAACCGGTCAATACCGTGGACGGCGTCAGGAGGTACGACGACCTGGATGACCTGGAGGATGACGAGGACGAGGAGGGGGG
>Ga0209710_1000464_pt1 | contig 38424 bp, 36 predicted proteins | sample ArcticOcean_MG_C_5_FD_187436 | JGI IMG/M metagenome (GOLD analysis project Ga0209710, IMG submission 187436) | Marine microbial communities from western Arctic Ocean - ArcticOcean_MG_CB4_138 (SPAdes) (version 2) | ecosystem: Environmental > Aquatic > Marine > Oceanic | place: Arctic Ocean...
AATGTCTCTAACATCAGGATAATACAAATCTTCTAATGCCTTTGCGGTAGGGCATGGTGCTGGCTGCATACCCAATGATTTAATTGGTTTCTTTAAAACACTTGGATCTTTTTCCGCAATAATTCTTGAGATTTCAGCGGCGACTCCATAAGGAATCCATGACGTGTCTGCAACCAATAAACGACCAGTCTTTTTGACGCTATTAAAAATTAACTCATGATTTGGATTTGATATTGAGTGAAGATCAATAACCTCAACCTCAATACCTTTTTTTGATAAATACTCTGCGGCTCTGGAGGCTTCAAGAGCCATAATAGAGGTAGCTACTATTGTGACATCTTTTCCAGGACGATCTATTCTGCTGTCAAAAGGATTAGCAGATTCTATCTTTTGATTATGCTCAAACTCTAACTCATACATTAACCTATGCTCAAAAATAACAACAGGACCACGATGATTTTTTACAGCGTGCCTGTAACTTTGTAACACTGATTGTGGGTTAGAAGGCATTAAAACAACCAAACCAGGTATGTGACCAAGTAAAGATTGGAGGCTTTGTGAATGCTGTGCGCCTTGTCCCCAGCTTCTACCTATGACCATCCTAAATAATAAGGGGACTTCAAATAAGCCACCAAACATATATCGGTACTTTGAAGCCAAGTTAATTAATTGGTTAAAAATTAGTAAACCAAAGTCTGCTCTTATATGAGTATTTATTGGGTACATACCATTTAAAGATGCTCCAATACATATCCCTGCAACAGCATCTTCCGACAGTGGTGTTTCAATAACTCTATCTGGATACTTTTGAGAAAGCCCAGATGTAGTTCCCCACATTCCTTTAAAATCAGTAATTCCTTGGCCAAGGATCATAGACTTCGGGTCCTCCATTGCTTCCGACATCGCCAAAGTAAGGGCTTCTCTATATTTCATTTTTTTATCAGTCATAATTAGATCACATCAGTTAAAAGGTCATCAATACTTGGGTAAGGTGAAGATTCAGCAAACTCAACTGCCTTATCAATTTCACTCATAATTTTTGGTGTAAATTTTTCTACTAAGATTTTATCAACGATTAATGGGTCTTTTATCTTCCATTTATTTATATCAGCTTCCGATCGGTACCCATTATCATAATCTTCTCCGGGCCCTACATGCTCTTTATAACGACACGTGTAAACCTCAACCAATACTGGGCGGCGGTTAACCCTTACCTCACCCAAAGCCTCAGAAAATATAGCACCTAAGCCCATAAAGTCTGTGCTGTCTTTTCCTTTGAAGGTTTTAATATTATATTGTTCTGCATGAGGAGTAACAGAATAAGATTGACGTTCCTCTAAAGTCGTATGAACAGCTAGCTCGTTATTTTCACACACAAATAATACAGGTAAATTATGTAGGGAAGCAAAATTAAGTGACTCGTGGTAGACGCCTTGTTCAGTAGCGCCATCACCAAAAATACTTACAAAAATTCTATCCTCGCCCCTAATTTTAGAAGCTAATGCCGCTCCCACTGAATGAGAGATAGTTGAACCTACAACCGCAGATGCACCCATGGTGCCATTTTCTGGGTCAGCTAAGTGCATTGAGCCAGCCTTACCTTTTGATAACCCCGTTCTCTTTCCATAGAGCTCAGCAAATAGTTCTGGTAGCGGACCACCTTTTGCTAGATAACAAGCATGGCCACGATAGTTAATAAAAAGCCAATCATCTTTTTTTAAATGATCGCACAAAGTTACAGCAACTGATTCCTGGCCTATTGAAAGGTGCACAGGACTTTGTATTTTATCTGAAGGATAAAGTTCGATAATTTTTTCTTCCACCAACCTAATTCTTAAAGATTCATAAAAATATTTTTCGTATACTGAGTTATTTTTTTGCATTATTTCCCTGTTGAGTGACTAACCAGCTGGTGATTTAATAATTTATAAAGTTTTACTTTTAACCAAAATTGGATTATAAAATTCTACTTCTCTTTATCCAAACTAACATCAAACCCATGATTCTTTAAAATAACATTTTGTTTTGCCTCATCAAGATCATTAGTAATCATTTCATTAATTAATTGATCGAGATTGATTTCAGGCTCCCATTTTAAAATACTTTTAGCTTTAGATGGATCTCCGAGCAAAGTTTCTACTTCAGTAGGTCTGAAATAAAAAGAGTCTACTTTTACAATAACATCTCCTACATTTATGAACGGTGCGTCGCTTCCATCATTTTTTACAACAGTACCTATCTCTTTCTCGCCCTTACCACTAAACTCCAAGCTTAATCCTAAAGCCTTAGCACTTCGAATCACAAACTCTCTAACTGAAACCTGAATACCAGTTGCGATAACAAAGTCATCTGGCTCATCTTGCTGCATCATCAGCCACTGCATTCGAATATAATCTTTTGCATGTCCCCAGTCTCTAAGAGAATCCATATTTCCCATAAACAAGCAGTCTTGAATTCCTTGTGCGATATTAGCAAGTCCTCGAGTAATTTTTCTGGTCACAAAAGTCTCGCCCCTTCGCTTTGACTCATGATTAAATAAAATTCCATTACAAGCAAACATTCCGTAAGCTTCCCTGTAGTTTTTAGTTATCCAAAAGGCATAAAGTTTTGCGACGGCATAAGGGCTTCTTGGGTAAAAGGGAGTGTTTTCATTTTGCGGAGTCTCCTGAACCTTACCATATAACTCAGAAGTCGACGCCTGGTAAAATTTTGTTTTCTTAGAGAGCCCTAATACCCGAATTGCCTCTAAAATTCTAACAGTTCCGACAGCATCAATATCTGCCGTGTATTCTGGTAACTGAAATGAAACCGCAACATGACTCTGGGCTGCTAGGTTATAGAGCTCATCGGGTTGAGTTTCTTGAATTATTCTTATAAGGCAAGTTGAGTCAGACAAATCACCAAAGTGTAAAATAAAATTCCTATGATTAATGTGCCAATCTTGATGAAGGTGATCAATTCTTTTGGTATTAAATTGAGAGGCTCTTCTTTTGATTCCATGAACCACATAACCCTTCTCAAGAAGAAATTCTGCTAAATACGACCCGTCTTGACCAGTAATGCCAGTTATTAATGCAACTTTTTTCATCTTAATACACCTAATCTCTTCCGTAATTATCTTCCATACGAATGATATCATCCTCTTCTAAGTATTTTCCAGATTGGACCTCAATAATTTCTAAAAAACTCGGTCCTGGGTTACTCAGCCGATGAGCTTGGCCCTTCGGGATGTATGTTGACTCACTCTCTAATAATGTAATTAGTTCTTTGCCATTAACAACCTTAGCAATACCCCTAACTACCACCCAATGTTCCGCACGATGTTGATGCATCTGAAGACTCAAACTCGCCCCAGGTTTGACCTGTATCCTTTTTACTTTAAAGCCTTCGCCGTAATCGATATTGTCATACCAACCCCATGGCCTATGAACTTTTCTATGGGTACTATGTTCTTCTCGACCACTACTCTTTAATTGTTCCACTAATAATTTAACATCTTGGCTTTTACTTTTATCGGCAACTAATAAAGCATCATCCGTTTCAACTATGATTAAATTTTCAACGCCAAGAGTGCCGATAAGCCTTTTCGTAGAATAAATTAATGAATTTTTAGTTTCCTTAATAAGTGAGTCACCAAACGTTACGTTTCCATACTTATCAACCTTATTGGATTGAAAGAATGCTTCCCATGAACCCAAATCATTCCAGCCCGCCTTAAGTGGAATCATCTGAATATCAAACTCTTCTGAATCAGGGCACTTTTCAATAACAGAAAAATCAATTGAGTCAGAAGGGATGGATTCGTATAATTTACAATCTGGTCTAGTAAATTCTCCGTCAACGCTTTTTCTCAACCAAGCCTCATTGGTACTTGAATAAATATCCGGTCTAAATTGACTAATTGCTTTTAACCAAACACTTGCTTTGACAACAAAGATTCCACCATTCCAGAAATAATTCCCCGCCTTAAAGTACTCTCTTGCCTTAGCTAAATTTGGTTTCTCGACAAACCTTTCAACACTAAATTGCCCAAAGTCTCCAATATTATCGCTAGTTTTTATATACCCATAACCAGTATTTGGTGTATTTGGCTTAATCCCCAAAATAACAATAGAATTATTTGTCGCTGCTTTAATCGCTGACTCTAAAGTTTTAGTAAAAGCTTTATCGTCACTTATTGTTTGGTCGGCAGGAACAACAACCAAAATTGGATCATGGCTGTTAGTTTTTGCCTCAAGTGCAGCAAAAGTAAGGGCAGGTGCTGTATTTAAACTTGCTGGTTCTAGCAAGATTTTTACTTTATTTAGATTCATGCGCTCTAACTGATCAAGAACCAGAAACCGATGCTTTTCATTCGTAACCACAATAGTGTTATCTATCGTAATAGCTTTATTATTAATATTAACAATTCTATTAATTGCATCTTGAAATAAGCTTTTAGATCCAGATAAATTCAAAAATTGTTTTGGGTGCTCTTCTCTTGATAGTGGCCAAAGCCTTGAACCAGATCCTCCAGATAATATAACTGGGCTTATGTGTATTTCTTTCATTATTATTTTTTAACCTTTAGCTTAACTTTTAAAACTAAAAAATTTAATATACGAATTAAATATTTATAATAGTTAAGAGGCTGAGTAATTCCCCTAATTAATTGCTTGAATATTCTTGGTGAATCAATAATTTTCTCATAAAGAAAAAATCCATTTCCTCGCCATCGGCCTCTAGGTCCCTGGGAGAACTTTAATAAATTAACATTATCAAAAGGTTCAAATCTGCTTGATCTATCTATCACAGTTTTACTATTTTTTACCCATAAAGAATGTAAATACCCCATGTCAATCTTATAATAATCTACACATAAAGAGCCACCCTGAGAAGCTGCCTCTCTATCTTCATTTAAAATCACTTTACTCATTACAACTTTTCCGCCGATCGAATACAAACGCATTGCTATATCTAAATCCCCCATGATAGCAATAAAATTTTTATCCATGCCTCCGAGTTTGTTATAAAGGCTCCTCTTCATTAAACCACAAAGTGGCATTAATGGTGACTTAGGATCTCCTTTTATTAACCAGCAGGATTCCACAGGAAGCAATTTATCATCCATCGAGTACCTACAAGAAACAATTATTTTTTCACTTTTATTTCTTAAGAATGTCTTATAAAGCTCATCTATCGGGTGCTTTGTTTTAAATAAGCAGTCATCAGAAATCTGTATAATAAAATCTCCAATTGCATTTCTAGCTGCAATCTCAAGACATTGAATAGGCTTTACGGCAGATTGAATGAAACGAAAATTTTCAGGTAACTCATAGTTTGGCTTATTAGGTCCCACAAAAATAAACTCAAGATCAACTAAGGAAGGTTTACCAAAATTATTATAGATACTCATCCAATTATCAGTTCTATATGCTGAAGCAAATAGAGATACTAGTGGTTTCTTTTTATTCGAGATATCCTGCCACCCCCTTAATAGATAAATTAATTAAAATAATTAGTCTTTTTGGATTTGTCATATTATACGCATAAAAATATTTGGTTATTTATGATTTAATTTACCTAGTAATCCAATTAGATTTAAATAAAAATACTTGAATCATTAAATAAATAAAGCATGTAGTAAGAACAAAATAAGATAAAAATAGAGCGGTAAAATTACCAACGTTGGCCCACAAAATAATTCCAATAATATTAAGGGCAAAGAAGATGTAATTAAATTTATTTACTCGCTCTAGTCCAAATCTAATCCCAAGTAACGGATAACCCAATAACTTTATAAAAGCTAATAATAGCCAAATAATTATCGTTACTTGAATAACATTTACAGCCAACAAGTAAGATGGCCCAAAAAATATAGAAATTATTTTATCTGTAATTAATAGTCCTGTAATACTTAAAATTAGGAGAGTAAATATAGCTAATTTTATTCGTTTGTTATTTTTAATACTGGAACCCTCGCTAAGCCTTCTTAATAAAAATACTTCGGGTAAAATATTTGTAAAAGCACCGCCAGCTCTTAATCCCTGGTCAGCTAAATTGAATATTGCGACTTCAATAGGGCCTGCAACTGAAATCAAAAACAACCCCCAGATAGAATGAAATTGGTTTGTAATTGCTCCACTTAAAAAGAAAGGAACAGAATTTTTAAACCTTGTCTTTAACTTTCTTAAATCAAACTTACGTATATTTCTTAAATAAGGTTTTACAAAATACAAACCCCAAATAGTAGTTATTAAATAAGTTATTCCTTGTGCAGTTAGAACCCAGTTCATACTTGAAGAATCTAAAACTAAAAAAAAAATAATTACTAAATATAGAAGCCTTCCAAGTAAAGATGGGATTATTAATTTTTGAGATTTCTCAATTGCCTGAAAATACCATAAAGGATTAAATGCCCCGGCTATAACTGCAAAAACTAAACTGTAAAATAATGCTTGGTTATTGAAAGTTAGGACATTACTTAGTTGAGATAGACACAATACTAAAATGATAAAAAATAAAATAATGGCTTTGATTATGTTTACATCAAAGAACATACGTCCTAAATCTTTTTTATTATTTGCATCAGACGATTCTTTAATTGCCGGAATACCAAAACCCCATTCTGTTAACATAAAGGAAACCTGAAAAATAATCATTGCAACAGAAAGCACCCCAAAATCTTTTATCCCTAAGCGATATGCCACAATTGGAAGTGCTATTAGAATAGAGATCTGATTGATAAGAACTATAAGTGTTCTTGCGGATAAATTTTTCCAAAAAAGCATCGGGTTTGTACTTATTTAATCTTTTCCAAATAAGTCACGAGTGAAAACCTTTTCAGAAACATCTCTTAAATCGTTATGCATGCGATTAGATAAGATTAAATTACTCTTTTCTTTAAAATCACTTAATTCATTAACCAATTTTGATTTAAAGAATTCCTTTTCCCCAATTAATGGCTCATAAATGATTACTTTTATTCCTTTAGCCTTAATTCTTTTCATTATGCCTTGCATACTTGATTGACGAATATTATCTGAGCCCGATTTCATCGTAAGCCTATACACCCCAACAACTTTTGGGTTTTTCTTAATAATTTGCTCGCCTATAAAGTCTTTCCTAACCGAGTTTGCGCTTGTAATTGCTTCAATTAGTTTTTGAGGAACATCCTTATAGTTAGCTAATAACTGACGTGTGTCTTTGGGTAAGCAATATCCTCCATACCCAAATGATGGATTATTATAATGATTACCAATTCTAGGATCTAAACCCACCGCATCAATAATATGCTTAGTATTTAACTTATGACTCATAGCATAAGAATCTAACTCATTAAAATATGCTACTCGCATTGCTAAATATGTATTTGCAAACAATTTTGAAGCTTCTGCCTCAGTTGAGTTAACTAATAATATATCTATATCATTTTTAATTGCACCTTGACTCAACAATTCTGAAAATATTTTAGCCTCTTTCGTGGTGTCGCCAACAACGATTCGTGATGGATATAAATTGTCATAAAGAGCCTTACCTTCTCTTAAAAATTCTGGAGAAAAAATGATGGCTTTAGACTTATACTTATCCCGCATACTATTAGTAAATCCGACAGGTATTGTAGACTTTATGATAATTGTTGCTCTAGGATTATCAGTTAATACATTATGGATAATACTTTCTACGGAGCTTGTATTGAAATAATTAGTAGCCTCATCATAATCAGTTGGTGTAGCTATTATCACAAAATCAGCGATTTTATATGAATCCCCAGCATCAGAGACAGCACTTAAGTTACTTTTAACTTTCCTTAAATACTGAATAACTTCTTTATCTTCAATTGGTGATTGATTCTCATTGATTAACTTAATTTTTTCTTTATCGGTATCAATTGCAATAACTTTATTTTTTTGAGCAAGAAGTAATGCATTTGATATACCCACATAACCCATGCCTACAACGACTATATTATATGGTTTTATACTCACTTTAGACCCAGGCCCTCTTCAATAATGTCACATAAAATATGTCCAAAAAGAATATGCATTTCTTGAATTCTTGCTGTTGTTTGACTGGGAACAATTATTGCGTTGTCACATAAAGGTAATGCTTCTCCACCACCCTTTCCTAAGAACCCTATTGTATTAATTTGCATACTTTTAGCTTGCTTGATTACATTTAAAACATTTTGACTTTTACCTGACGTCGAGATAGCAACAAGAATATCGCCTTTTTTCCCCAAGCCTTCTAATTGCCTTGAAAATACTTTATCGTAACCAAAATCATTTGATATACATGTCAGGACTGCGGTGTCTGAAGATAAAGAAACAGACCGTATTGGTTTACGATTTTTATCATATCGTCCTATAAGTTCTGCAGCTAAATGTTGGCTGTCACTTGCACTCCCTCCATTACCACACCAAAAAATGGTGCCTCCATTTTGCAAAGTTTTAACTATTAATTCTGCGCAAGAATAGATTTCATCAATATAGCTATTATCTATAAGCTTTGCTACCTCAAGGTGTTCTAAGAGATGATTTTGAATGGTTTGTTTATTGATCATGAATTTTCTCCTTGAATCTCTTTTTTTAATGTGTTTAAACATAAGCCATTGCAATCTTTTTTTGATAAATTGGGGCTTACCGAATTTGGCCAATTAATCTTAATTCCTGAATCATTCCATGCGAGCGTTACCTCGGTCTCAGCATTATAAAAATCAGTAGTCTTATAAAAAACTGTTGCGGTATTTGATGTAACTTGGAATCCATGAGCAAAACCTTCTGGGACATAAAAAGCTTGAAAACTTTCTGAAGTCAAGGTGACACTTAATGAATGCCCAAATGTTTTAGATTCTTTTCGTAAATCGACAACTACGTCAAAAATTTCTCCGTCTATAACACGGACTAATTTACCTTGAGCACTGGGTGCTTTTTGAAAATGAAGGCCCCTAATAGTATGCCTGGATGATTTTGACTGATTATCTTGAACAAAATCCACCTCTTTTCCAAGGTAATTGTTAAATTCTTTTTGGTTAAACGACTCAAAAAAATAACCTCTATCATCTTGATATACTTGAGGCGTAGCAATAAGTAATCCTTCAATCGATAATTTTTTAAAGTCCATTTATTTTTTTTCAAGTAATTTGTTTAAATATTGACCATATTGATTATGCTTATAAGGCTTAATTATTTCCGTGAGCTGATCAGCATCAATCAATCCGATACGAAATGCAATCTCCTCCGGGGAAGATACTTTTAGCCCCTGGCGATTTTCTATTGTACTAATAAACTGACTTGCCTCTAACAAAGAATCATGAGTTCCGGTGTCTAACCATGCATAGCCTCTTTCCATAATTCTTACATCTAATTTTTGGTCATTAAGATATAGTCTGTTTAAATCAGTAATTTCCAGCTCGCCACGATCAGATGGCTTAAGTGATTTTGCTCGATCAGAAACTGTATTGTCATAAAAATATAACCCAGTCACAGCGTAATTAGATTTTGGATTTTTTGGCTTTTCTTCCAATGACTTAACGCTCATTTCTGAATCAAACTCTACCACTCCGTATCTTTTTGGATCATTTACATGATAAGCAAAAATTGTTGCTCCGCTAGAATCTTTGTTAGCTTTATGAAGCATTTCAAGCATATCATTACCGTAGAAAATATTATCCCCTAATATTAATGCTGCTGAGGATCCATCCAAGAACTCTTCCCCAAGAATGAATGCTTGAGCTAGGCCATCAGGCTTTCTTTGCTCACAATACTCAATCTTTAAACCCCACTGACTACCATCCTTTAATAATTTTTTAAAAAGAGGTAAATCACTAGGGGTTGAAATAATTAAAATTTCAGTAATTCCAGTCAACATTAAAGTTGATAGTGGATAATAAATCATAGGTTTATCGTAAACTGGGAGTAATTGTTTAGATATAACCTGGGTGACAGGATAGAGTCTTGAGCCTGAACCGCCTGCTAGTATTATGCCTTTTCGCAATTGATTAATTCTCCATTAAGATAATGCTATCTATAACCCTATTAAGCTCATTCTTCCATGAAGGAGGGCTAATATCAAGCAACGATTTTAACTTTTGATAAGATAAAACAGAATTTTTTGGTCTTTTTGCTTTTGTAGGGTATTCATCTGATTTTATTGGTGTTAATTGATTAAATTCTAATTTTTTTTCATAAGTTTTTTTCTCAAGTATAAGTAATATATTTTGAGCAAAAGTAAACCAATTGGTGACTCCATCGCAAACAACATGGTAGGTTCCGTAACAATCATTTTCTTGTAATTTATTTAAAATTTTATGGGTACTTTTAGCAATCCATCTACTTGAAGTAGGACTTCCTAATTGATCACTTACAACGGTAAGCGCTGATTTATTTTTTGCTAACCCTATAATCGTTTTTACGAAATTATTTCCATGGGGACTGAATACCCAACTAGTTCTTAAGATCAAGTGTTTTGGGTTATTTTCTCTAACAGCTTTTTCTCCTTGAAGCTTCGTCGCTCCATAAAAAGAAATAGGATTTGGTATGTCTTCTTCCTTGTAGGCAACACTCTTACTTCCATCAAAAACATAGTCAGTTGAATAATAAATCATTGGAATACCGAGAATATGAGTTTTTTTAGCCATAATCTCTGTAGCAAACTTATTGATACTTGTTGCCAGGATATTTTCATCTTCAGCTTGATCAACTTTAGTGTACGCCGCGGCATTTATTAAACAGTCTGGATTAACATCATCAATCATTTGATTGATTAGCTCACCCCTTTCAAGATTTAATTCGTCTCTACCTAATGCTACCAATTCATAATGATTGGTTAAGGCCTCACATAAAGCTTGACCTACTTGTCCATCTTTGCCGAATAGTAAGATTTTTTTAAGCTTCATTTTATCTATTTTTGAGATACTGTCCTGATTCAATGCTCTTAACCCACTCAGAGTTTTCTAGGTACCATTCAATAGTTTTTTTTAATCCAGAATCAAATGTTTCGATTGGCTTCCAAGCTAAATTATTTTTAATCTTTTCAGCATTAATTGCGTACCTGCGATCATGTCCTGGACGGTCTGACACATATTCAATTTGATCAAGATAAGAGCCTTGTTTTTTTGGTCGAAGGTGGTCTAAAGAATTACAAATCTCAGTTACAACCTCCAAATTTGTCAGCTCACAATTTCCACCAATATTATAAGTTTCCCCACAAACCCCTTTATCTAATACCTTTTCAATGGCATTACAGTGATCGGAAACATACAGCCAGTCTCTTATGTTTTTCCCATCACCATAAATTGGTAGAGATTTATCGCTAAGAGCATTCGATATCATTAAAGGAATTAGCTTTTCAGGAAACTGGAATGGCCCGTAGTTATTTGAACAATTAGTGATTAACGTTTGTAGACCATATGTATGGTGCCAGGCTCTAACTAAATGATCGGAAGCTGCTTTACTTGCACTATATGGACTATTTGGCTTGTAAGAGGTATCTTCACTAAAGCCATCATCGCCATTCCTTAGAGAGCCGAATACTTCATCAGTTGATATATGAACAAATTTAATATCAAGATTTGGCTGATATTCACGACATATTTCTAATAAATTATAAGTACCAAGAATATTTGTTTTAATAAAAGCATCAGATGCTAAAATAGATCTATCCACGTGGCTCTCTGCAGCAAAATGAATAATTGCTCTAGGCTTATACTGATCGACTAAAGCTTTTATTTTACTTTTATCAGAAATATCTGCGTTTACAAAATGATGGTTAGCATTATTTTCTTGTGACTTTAGATTCGCTAAATTACCAGCATAAGTTAAAGCATCTACACTCAATACTTCTTCTTCATTGGATAAAAACCAATTATTTACGAAATTAGACCCAATAAAACCAGCAGAACCTGTTATCAATATTGTCATTCTCTTAGACTTTCTTTAGGAGGGAGCTGAAGCGCATCAATTTCTCTTTTTAGTGAATCATATTCAATTAATTTTCTTTGAAGAAAGCTACTAGTCATTCTTGCTTTTTCTGTGATTCCACATGGAGTTAATAAATACAAATAAACTGCTTTATTTTTATTATACTTAAAGTTATTAATCTTTATTTGCCCTTTAGCAACTAGGGCCTTAAGGCAATAATTAACACTGCCTAAGCTAACACCGATCATTTTTGCTATCTCTCTTTGAGAAAGCTCGGGGTTATCTTGAAGAACCTTTAAGGCACGAAAGTGAAGGTCAGGATCTAATATTTTTTCTGCTGGGTTTTTAATTTTTAATTTTGCCACGCTACCGCCGTACTAAAACAGAGTTTTAATTTTAATATATCTACTACTTAAGTAATAATTTCTAAAAAACATTTATTTTTTAAATTGTTATGTTCAAATTTGAACACATATGATTAATGTACATTTTTACAAAAACATAGTCAACGATAAACAAATTATCTTTTATACGTTATAATCCTAAAAAATAAATTATTGAAGCTATACAAAGCAAAGCTATACAAAACCGAAACCTTTCTAAAGAAAAAAAATGAAAAAAATACTAGAACCACAAGACCTCGAAATTGACATGTTGAAACTTTTTAATTTCTTCATTCGCAATGGAGGAATTTTTTTAGTATTTATTATAATTTCAGTAATTCTTTCGCTGATTAATCATAAGTATTCAGGAGAATCAAACGCATTTTTTACTGGAACCTCAATAATCAAACTAACAAGTACGGAAAGAAATTTCACTGTGAGTGAAATGGCTGGTGACCCAGAAGCTAATTTACTCATGGCTTCGCCTCTATTATACCAAGGTGGATTATTTGATTACCCAAAATTGAATCTTTTGAAGGCTACCATACCTGGATATGTTGAGTTAATTACTAATAATAATGTTAATCCAATTAGTGACGGTAGAAAGATAAGAGGCGATAAGAATCATGAATCCTTTAAAATAAAGAACTTTGGAGCCCTTGGAACACTTAAAGATATCAAGTGGGTCCAAGAGAACATCACAGGCACCAATGGAAGGAGTGTAGTTACTAGACGAAATTCCGTCCCCGTTTCAAATATAAAATTATTTGGTGATGATTATATTTATGAGGCGTATGAGGATGTCTATATTACAGCTAAGGGACCTAACAAAGATTCTGTTAAAGCAATTCTAGAAAATACTCAAACGGCTCTTGGGAGATTAGTACAGTACTCAGCTACTAAAAAATGGATAACAGACAATATTTATTCGTTAGTATTAGAAAAAGCCCGGATAACCCACGTTTTAGCAAAGACTCCTGGTCAAATAAAAGATGCACGGTTGCGAATTAAATTCTTAAAAAATGCCCTTGAAAAAAATCCAGAAGGAAGATTACCGACTTCAACTACAGTATATTTTAAAGGTGCCCCCAAAGCCCTGATTCCTCTTGAAACTCGTATTTTTGACCTGAGAACTCAAATAGAAGATGCTCTTTTGATCGAAGAACAACATAAAATTCGACTTAAGCTTATAAATTTGGAAGAGGAACTATTTACATTATATGAAAGTAATTTCGCTGAAAACTTTACTAGACTAACTCCGCCCGAATTTGATGTATTAAGGGGACATGTTTCGCAAAGGTTAAAAAATACTCAATTTGATGAGGTCCAGGCGCTCGAGGCTCGAGCAGTTCTTACCGGACACCTTCAAAGCTTAAAATTAGCTGAATTAATGCCAAAGATTTTTACGCAAGATCCATTTATCTCTTATACCGTTTTTTACGAAGGTTACTCTAGGAAAATCATATGGGGAGTGTTAGTTGGTCTTTTCTTCGCATTTACTTTCATTTCTATTAGATCCATCTCTAGGAATAGTGGGTTAATTCAAAATAAAAAATCAACTAAGTAATTATATGTAATTTTAATTTAAATTATCTTTTTAAAGTATTCAATAGTTTTTATTAAGCCTTCTTCAAGCTCTATTTTTGGCTTCCAGCCTAACCTTTCTTTTATTTGAGTAATGTCTGGCTGCCGTCGAATTGGGTCATCCATGGGTAGTGGCCTGTTGATTATCTTTGACTTTGATTTTGTCAATTTGATAACTAATAATGCCAATTCTTCAATTGTAAATTCCTTTGGATTCCCTATATTAATAGGTCCAGTTAAGTCTTGTTCTGAATTCATAAAAAGATTAAAAGCAAAAATTAAATCGTCAACAAAGCAAAAAGATCTAGTCTGCTGTCCATCTCCGTATATTGTTATATTTTTATTTTTTAACGCTTGAACTATAAAGTTTGATACAACTCTGCCATCATCAAGCTGCATATTTGGTCCATAAGTATTAAAAATTCTTGCTACCTTAATATTTAAATGATGCTGTCGATAATAATCAAAAAAAAGAGTTTCCGCGCATCTCTTTCCTTCGTCGTAACATGAACGTACTCCTATTGGGTTCACATTTCCCCAGTAACTCTCAACCTGCGGATGAATGGTTGGATCACCATATACTTCACTAGTAGATGCTTGAAATATTTTTGCCCCGACACGCTTAGCTAACCCCAGCATATTAATTGCACCATGTACGGAAGTTTTAGTAGTTTGCACTGGATCGTATTGATAGTGAACCGGGGATGCAGGACATGCAAGATTGTATATCTCATCCACCTCTAAATATAATGGAAAAGTTATGTCATGACGGATTAGTTCAAATTTTGGATTAGGTAAAATTGAATGGATATTATCTTTAGAGCCTGTATAGAAGTTATCCGCACAGATAACTTCATTACCTTGATCCAACAAATACTTACACAAATGAGAACCTAAGAATCCAGCCCCACCTGTTACTAAAATCTTTTTTGCCATCTCCAGCTATCCTCACACATCTCTATTAAGTTTTTTTCTGTCTTCCATTTTAATATTTTGTTTGCTTTAGATACGTCTGCAAAAACTGATTCAGAATCACCTGCGCGCTTATCAATAATTTTGTAAGGAATCTTTATCTCATTAGTTTCTTCAAATGCATTAATCAATTCCAAAACTGAAATCCCAGTACCTGTTCCAAGGTTAAAGACATCAGCACCCTTCTGATGTTCTAATTTATTTAAAGCGGCAACATGAGCCAAAGCTAAATCAGTTACATGAATGTAATCCCTTATTGCAGTTCCATCAGGTGTATTGTAATCGCCTCCAAAAACATTTACATGAGGAAAATCTCCATTTGCTACTAGACATATATATGACATTAAGTTATTAGGAATTTTATCAGGAATTTGCCCTATAAGGCCTGAAGCGTGTGCTCCGACTGGATTAAAGTACCTTAGAATACCTATCTTCCACAAATAATTGGCGTTAACTAAATCTGATAGGATATTCTCTACCATAAGTTTTGTGGCCCCATAAGGATTCAATGTTGACCGAGGGGTTTCCTCAGAAACTGGACTTTTAGGTGGATTTCCATAAACTGAGGCGGAGGATGAAAAAATAAATTTATAAATTCCTCTTTTTTGTAATGCCTCTGTCAACTTTATTGTTCCAATAACGTTATTATCATAATATAACAACGGGTCTTCAATGGATTCATTAATTGATTTGAAGGCTGCAAAATGAATCACAGCATCAATGGGATGATTATCAAGAACATCTTTAACCTTAAGCTCATCTCGAATATCAAAATTATAAAATTTAACAGTTTTACCAGTAAGCTCTTCAATTCTGCCTAACACAGAAATATTTGAGTTAATTAGCTTATCAATTATGACAAGTTCATAGTCACTCTCTAAAAGAGCGATACAGGTATGTGATCCAATATAACCAAGTCCTCCTGTTACAAGAATAGTTTGCTTTTTCATTAATTTTTTATTTTACCTTCCTCTATTGGTTTTCGGTAGGGCCAAATAAATACCTAAATAAATCAAGGTGGACAGTAAAACACCAACCCAGATTCCAATTATACTACCAAATGTTATCATAGAAAAAAGGGGTGGCATTAACCAAATTAAAGCCAAACATGGTGTAACAAAACTATTTGCAATCCAGTTAATCTTAATACTCCGCTTTAATACAAAAAATAATTTAAGGTGCAAGTGCTCAGTATCTGGTGCAAAGGGTGTTTTTTTTTGTATTAATGCCTTACGCGTAAATGAAAAAATTACCTCCATCACAGGATAAAATAAGATTAAAATTGCACCCCAAGAAGGTAACTCATCATTTCTTGCAAAAAGGTAAATAGTTAAAATACTTACAGTAAACCCCAGAAAATAGGCTCCCGCATCTCCTAAGAAAACTTTTCCCCATGGGTAATTAACTAATAAGAAGCCTGCAACTCCAGATAAAAGAACCAATGAAGCAATTAAAATTTCTAAGTCACCTTGTGTGAAGGCAATAAAAGAAATAGCAATTAAAATTGTTGAAATTGAAAAACCACTCAATCCATTAGCCCCATCAATCATATTAACGCCGTTCGCAACACCAGAGATAGAGATGGACAAAAATAGTGCTAAGAGCAAAGAATTATTAAGGTAGATGTCAATAATGGGTACCTCAATTTGAGGCAAAGTTGAATTTTGATAAAGAGGGATAATAAAAAGTAGTGCAGAAATTAAAATTGCTATCATTCGAACATATGGCTTCACATTGTGTCTTAAATCTTCAATAAGGGCGACAACAAATAATGGAATTGAACAAAGGGATATATTGGTTAAGATTGCGTTATCAAGAAAATAAGTACAAACAAAAAAAGTTGAAAAAATTCCTAACCCCCCAAGCCTTGAAACTTGCGCTTCATGAATTTTTTGAACAGCTTGATAATCATAACTATGAAAAATTTTTATATTGCTAGAAAATAATATACATAATGCAGTTGTAGAAATAAGCACAATTATAAAAACTGATATAAACTCTAGGGCTTGGTTTAAAATCGAGTAATTTTCCATAAAAATAACTTTTGAGTAGTGTTTTAAATTTTATTTAGCAGCTTTTGTATTTCGTCTACCAGCTCTTCTTCTTTGTCTTTGAGCTCTTTTTTTTGTGCCTCTAACTCTTCTTTAATAATTTCTTTTGATGCCTCTTTTACTCCATCTTTTAGAGCCTCTGAAGGTGAATTAAAATTAATCTCAGGTATCTTAAGGCCGCCTCCAGCTCCAATAAATATACCAACAAAAATACCGAGTAGGAATCGTATCATATTGTAATAAATTACCGAAAGACTCTATTCTAACAAATTAACCTAAGGTATATAAAAAAACCGGCTCGAAACCGGTTTTTAATATTAAATTTAGTGATGCATCTTGCCTTCTTTAGCTAAAATTTGCTTAATCCTAAGTTTTTCTTTTTTAAACCGTCTAAGACGCTGATCAGGTATATAATTTTTATAACCTGTGTCAATTATGCTTTCTAATTCGTTATGCCTACTTTTAAGTTCTTTTAAGTCCATAATACTCCCTTTAAATTAAGAAATTAACAAATAAAATTTAGAGTAATAAACGAAATATAAATTAATTCTCCTTATTATAAAAAAATAAAACCACTTCAATTTTTACTTTATACCTAATATAAAAAAATTACTACCAATACCCTATAAATATCCTTAATAGTTATTAAGCTAATACAAGTAAGTTATAATTATGGAAAATATTTAATAATATAATATTAAATTAAGAAACATAAACAGTAAGAAACATAAACAGGTTTATTTTTAAGTGAACTAAAACTCTATAATCCACATCATAAAGGTAAGAGGTTTAAATGAAAGCATTAGTTAAAACACAAGCTATAGAAGGTATTTGGCTTGAAGATATGCCAGAACCAGAAATTGGAAACAATGATGTGCTAGTTAAGATTAAAAAAACTGCCATTTGTGGGACCGATATACATATTTACAACTGGGATGAATGGGCAAAAAAAACAATACCAATTCCAATGATTACTGGTCATGAATATGCTGGTGAAATAGTTGAACTTGGATCAAATGTTACAGACCTTAAAGTAGGTGACATTGTATCTGGTGAGGGCCATATAACATGTGGTCGCTGTAGAAACTGTCTGGGGGGGCGAATTCATCTATGCCCAAAAACGATTGGGGTGGGTGTTAATCGTACAGGTGCATTTGCAGAGTACTTAGCGGTACCTTCAAAAGTAATTTTCAAGCCTAGTCGAGATATATCAACGGACTTGCTTTCTATCTTTGACCCCTATGGTAATGCAGTTCATACCGCCCTATCTTTCAATATGGTGGGTGAAGATGTCTTGATTACGGGTGCTGGACCTATTGGTATGATGGCTGCAATGGTAGCTAAGCATGCAGGTGCTAGAAATATTGTGATCACCGATATTAATGAATACCGGTTAAACCTAGTTAAGAGTATCTTACCAAGTGTCGTAACTGTAAATGTTGCTAAAGAGACTATCAGCAAAGAAAAAATGGAATCTTTGGGGATTTTTGAGGGCTTTGACGTTGGATTAGAAATGTCAGGTTCACCAAAAGCTTTTGCAGACATGCTTGATAAGATGATTAATGGAGGAAATATTGCTATGCTAGCAATCATGCCGCCAGGCTCTGGTATTGATTGGGATATGGTTGTATTTAAAGGCCTTACAATAAAAGGTATCTATGGCCGTGAAATTTTTGAAACGTGGTACAAAGGGTCGATGATGGTTCAGTCTGGCCTCCCATTAGAAAAAATTATTACCCATAGATATAACTTTACTGAGTTTCAAGAGGGCTTTGATGTTATGCGGTCCGGGAAATCAGGAAAAGTCATATTAAATTGGGAAGATTAATAAACTAGAAGGATTATCAATGAGTTTCAGTAAGACAAAACAGTCATTAGTTAAAGATTTGGAAGACATTAAATCAGCCGGTCTATGGAAGACAGAAAGACACATCAGTTCCGATCAAAAGAATGTTATTACATTGGAAGATGGAACTCAGGTTACCAATATGTGCGCCAACAATTATCTCGGTTTAGCAAACAATCAATCTATTATTAAGGCGGCAAAAGATAGTTTTGATAAATGGGGCTTTGGTATGGCTTCAGTGAGGTTTATATGTGGCACCCAAACCATACACAAAACTCTAGAGAAAAAAGTAAGCGAGTTTTTGTGTACAGAAGATACAATTTTATATGCAGCCTGCTTTGATGCAAATGCCGGGCTTTTTGAAACCATTCTTACTGCTGAAGATGCTGTGATTTCTGATGAACTAAACCATGCTTCCATTATTGATGGTGTAAGGCTTTGTAAAGCAGCCCGATTTAGATATAAAAATAATGATATGAATGATCTTGAAAGTAAGTTAATTGAAGCAAAAGGTAGTGGTGCAAGAAGAATTCTAATTACAACAGATGGTGTATTCTCAATGGATGGGACGATAGCTCAACTGGACAAAATATGTGACCTAGCAGACAGATACGATGCCATGGTTCACCATGATGACTGTCATGCTACTGGATTTATGGGTAAAAAAGGGCGAGGTGTTCATGAGTATTGCAACGTAATAGATCGCGTTGACATAATCACAAGTACCTTTGGTAAAGCTTTAGGAGGGTCTTCAGGTGGATTCACATCTGGGCGTAAGGAAATTATCGACATGCTTAGACAGCGTTCACGTCCTTACCTATTCTCAAACACATTAGCTCCTTCAATCTGCGCAGCTACGTTAAAGGTTTTAGAGATGCTCAATAAATCAACAGAATTAAGAGATAAGTTAGAAGATAATACGCATTACTTTAGAAAAGGTATGCAGCAAGCTGGGTTTGATGTTGAGCAAGGTGATCATCCAATAGTCCCAGTAATGCTAGGGGATGCAAATATCGCCCAAGAAATGAGTAAAAAATTACTAGAACGAGGTATTTATGCGATTGGCTTCTTTTTTCCAGTCGTCCCTAAAGGAAAAGCAAGAATTAGGACACAAATTTCAGCAGCACATACAAAGGATGACCTTGATAAAGCTATTAAAGCTTTTACTGAAACAAAAGGTGAGCTAATTGATAATTCATAATCAAATTTTTAGATTTCTATATTTATTTATTTTAGTTTCAATAATTACATCAGGGAACCTCCACGCTCTTCAGATTGGAGACAAAGCTCCAAACTTTAAAACACAATCAACAAAGGGGGAAATAAATTTTTACGATTGGGCTGGGAAGAATTGGGTAATTATTTTCTCTCATCCTGCTGCCTTCACCCCAGTTTGCACAACAGAATTAGCAACATTAGCCAAACTACAGCCAGAATTTGCAAAAAGAAAGGTTAAAATTGCTACCTTAAGTGCAGATTCTACGAAAGATAATCTTGATTGGATTCCACTAATCAATCAGTATAAGGAAAAATTAAATTTGAAAAGCTCACTAACTGAAAAAATCACTAATTTCGGTAAAAACAGTAATGTTGACTTTCCAATACTGGAAGATGAGAATTTAAAAATATCAACTTTATACGGTATGTTTCACCCAAAAGCAGAGCCAAATAGTGGTGTGTTTGGAAGTATGAGGAAAGAAACAATTAGATCAGTTTTCATTATTGATCCAGAAAAAAAGATTCAAACAATCTTAATATACCCAAAGAATATTGGAAGAAATTTTAATGAGATTTTAAGAATTGTAGATGCACTTAAAATTAGCAAAAAATACAAAGTGTCTACTCCTGCAAACTGGGAAAATGGTGATGATGTAATTGTTCCATCAAGCATGGTAAATGAAGCTATTGAAGAAAATTATGGGCCTTTAACTAATACCGTTGACTTTGAATTGTTCAGAACGATAAAGCAACCAGGAATGTCAGATTAAGTTAAATGAAGGAATCCAAGTGGTCCAAAAAAAACAGTAAGTATTTTAAATTAACTTACTTAACAAATTATATTATCTAATACTTCGTCTTTTTGTGTAATCTCGTATACTTTTTTATATCCAGATTCCAGGGACCTAGTAAATTTATGAATGTTGTACAAAGATGAATTTCTAATTTCTTTTTCTATCTTATTTCTAATAACTTTAACTCTTAACTCATCTTTACCAAGCTCTATTGCCATCAGTTCGTAGCTTTCCTGAGAATCAGTTATTAACTCGGAAAATCCTGCAGAAGTTAGAACGCTGGAGCAAACTCGGGCAGCAAAAGATTTCCCAGTAAACGTTAAAATTGGTAATCCAGCTAATAAAGCATCACTAGCTGTAGTCCCTGCATTATATGGCGCGGTATCTAAAAATAAATCAGCCACCTTAAACCTAGCTAAGTACTCTGGTCTTGGCATTTTCTGACCAAAAATAATTCTCTCTTGATGTATTTTATGTTTTGTAGCTTCTTTTAGTAAGTTTTTACGATCAAACTCATTTGTTGCGTAAAGCCACAAAACACTTCCCTCAACAGATTTTAAAATATTCATCCAACTTAAAAATATATTAGGGTTAATTTTTATCGTTTGATTAAAGCAGCAGTATACAAAACCTTTTTCAGGGAGTCCTAGCTCTGCTCTAGTGAAGACTTTAGTCGAAATTTCTTTTTTTGAATCGTTGCACTGGTAGTGGGGAAGATAAAATATATTTTCAGTATATTCATTTTGAAGATGATTAGGAATAATAACTTTATCGGCAACAATATAATCCATACACCTACTCCCCATTGTTCCTAGGTACCCTAAATAACTAATTTGTACCGGTGCTACTCTTAGAGAAAATAAATTTAATCGTGCGCCTGCAGTTAAACCCCCTAAATCAACAGCGATGTCAATCTCCTTCTGTCTAGCTAAGTCCACTGCATCTTGATCTGAGAATCTTGATATATCAATAAACTCATCAAAGCTTTTTTCGATTCTTTTTCTAATGGGATCTTCGTTGTCGGAAGCTAAAGAAAAAGCAAATATTTCAAATTTTGTTTTATCATGAGTTTCAAAAAGCTCTGCAGTTAAATAAGCAACAGGATGCTCATTAAAGTCTGCAGAAAAGTAACCAACCCTTATTTTTTTATGATTATTTTTTTTAAAGGGAAAAGTGAGGGTTCTTTCTGGATGCTGGTCTGATGAATAAATTTCAGCTGCTTTTTTTTGTATAGCTGGGTCGTCAATAAGTCTAATGCAATGGAATGGATGGGTAACCTTACTGCTTTGCTCTACCTCCAACCTAATGTGTGCAACTTCTTTTTCAAAATCCTTCCAATTACAACATTTAGCTTTTGCAGAATTATAAAGCCCAGAGATATAATCATAACTTGCATCTCTATCTATAACTTCCTTGTATGACTCAATTGTCTTGATTAATTGATTACTTTGGTTGTATGCATTCCCTAATCCAAAAAATGCTGCAATATTATTTGGGTCGAAACTAATAATACTTTGATAACATTCAATAGCTTCTTTAAATTTGCCTCCAGCCTCAAAAGCGTTGCCGCGGTTTAAATAAGCAGCAACATAATTAGGCTTGATATTAATTGCTTTATCATATGAAAATATTGCTTCCTCAAATCTCCGCAAATCAGTTAAAACGTTCCCTATATTTGTATAAACTTGAGCATAATTAGGGGCTAATTGAATGGCCTTATTAAAATATTGTAGCGCTTCAACTAACCGACCTAATTCTTTAGATAAATTTCCTTGATTAAAGTATATTTCGGCATAATCTGGTTTTATAGCTAAAGCCTGGTCATAGTAAACTTTGGCATCCTTATATTTCTTTAAAGACCTTAAGGTATTACCTAAATTAATTATACTATCAAGGTGATTAGGAAGAATTGAAATTGTTTTTTTATATGCATCTATAGCTTTATCAAACTCACCAAGTTCTTGCAAAACATTTCCCTGATTGTAGAAAGCTTCCGCATAGTCAGGTTTAAGTTTAATTGCCTTTTCGTAATCAGCGCTTGCCTCACTTAATCTGCTCAACTCTTTAAATGCATTGGCACGATTATTGTAAAATATAGCATTTGTTCCATCAATATCGATTGCTTTACTCATATAATCTACTGCCAGTTGAAAATTTTTAGATTGAGCTTCAACAACTCCAATGAGATGTAATACCTCAAAATTATTGGGAAATAAACTTAAGATTTCATTATAAGAGTCCCTTGCTTGTTCAAGACTTCCATTTTGGTGATTTTTAATAGCCTCCTTTAGTTTATTTTGAACATTAAACGCAGATGACTTTCTATTAATATTTTTTTTTGGTTTTTTTGCCACCTTAAGGCCCCTGATTATCAATCTTATTTTTTAAAATTATAGCAATATCCATCTACATATACTTATAGGCTTCATCAGCATTTGTTTTCTTTATTTGTTGATGAGCTTGTCTAACTTCATCTAAAAATAGAATCATCTTTTGAGTCATATCTTTAATAACAACTTGATCTGGATAAACGCGTTTAACATAGAGTGTTTCTGTTAACTCAGGATGGTATAGGACAAAATCACACCAGCTCCTTTGAGAGCAAGCTAGCTGGAATTGAATTTGTATGAAATATTGCTTAGGTATTGAATCTTTCTTTATAATTTGATCATGATTTTTTTGATTCAAACATTTTATCTCAATTAAACCATCATTCCCGACTAATCCATCAGGACTGCATCCAGCTGAATTGATTGAGGGGTGGTCAATAAAACCAACCAAGTCAACTTTTTGATTAATCGCCTCATAAGCTACTCTAGCATCAGATTCTAGCCTAAGGCCCCTAGCCATTGGTTCAGTGACAATATTTTTCGTTGGTGTGCCTGACAGCCTCTCTAAGGCCAACACTTTTAATAATTTAGCTCTTGATAAAGAATTTACTTTATTTGACATAATATTGTGAATGACCGAACCTGTTATCTTACCTACTCTTTGCTGATGCCAGCTTGCTGTTCCCTGCGATGTATTCATAAATTTATTTTACTAGAAAAATCAAAAAAAATAACTACTTTTAACCATCATTAACCCCTTATCAACTTAATTAACAATAATTGTAATTTTTTTTGAAATTAATGGCGGCTGATGAGGTTTATGCATATAGTCACCTAAAATTAATTGGAGCGTGTTAGTTCCTTTTTTTAGTTTAACCTCAGCTTCTGTTTGACCTAAGCCAAAATGAATTAAATTTTTACTGCCAGGTAATGGTAAATTCAAGTCTGGAAGTTTATCTAAATTAATTAACAGGTGATGATGTCCTGTATTTTTTGATATCGTTCCTGCTGGAGCCACCCCCATACCTTTAAGGCCAAAAATTATCTTTACTGGATTTGAAACTTTATCACCATCTCTAGGGGAGACTATATATATAGATTCATTTATATCTGACGGTGGAACTGCAAAAGAAGATAAAGTCACTCTCTCTTCATAATAAGCTTTAAAATACTCATGGGTAACAAAAGAAGCTAAAATAAAACCTGCGCCAAAAACTAATAAGAAAACAATTGTTGATTTAATATTTTTCATCGTCTTACCTCGGCCCCCTCTTTTCCATGCTTTCCACATCCAATAAAATCCTGCCAGAGTTAAAGCAATAGCAATAGCAATTACCCATGGGTTACTAGCTATAGCTGCTCCGCTAGCGCCAAAAATTAAAAATAAAAAGCCATTAACATAACAGGCTGGGCACATAAGTTTTATTAAATACAGTGAGTTTGATTACTTAAATTATTTAGTTAGCTAAGGATAAAAGAAAAGTGATTATTCTATAGACTTTACTAATTCTTATTACGAGTTTACCTTAATCTAAGTCTCAGTGTTACACAAATTGACATTAAGCCCGACTCAAAAACAATGCGTGTATTTGTGCGTCAACATGCGAAGGGAGTATTAGTTAATAGTCGAAGATTATAGTAATAGTAGATTGAAAAGAAAATTAATGTTATATTTTACTAATAAATATTGTCTATGAGCTAGTTTATTAATTTTATTGAAGGCTTCTTTTATTGAAGGCTTCAAATAACAAAACATGAAAACACAAGTACAGATTAAACCTGTGTCACAATTAGCTGTTGAAGCCCATCTAAATGAAGGTGTGGAAGTAATGGTTGATAAAATTTTTGATGTTGGTGCGAGTCGATCTAAGATCAAACACGTGCTCCTTGTGAACCCGCCGGATATCGATTCGGAAAAATTTAATGCAGAAAGTGCTAAGATAAAACGTTATAAAAATTATGAGCCATATGGACTTGGCGTATTAGCAGCGAATTGTGAAGCGAATGGTATATCATGTTCAATTGTCAATCTAAACAACGAAATACTTAAAGCAGCATCCATAGATGAAGATAAATTCGACTTTACTCTTACTTGGCAGAACGCATTAAAAAAAGCGCTCAGTGAAAGCTCAGTAAAACCAGACTTAATTGGTTTGACCTGTATGTTCTCACAAACTCATCGGTCACTAATGGATGTTTCATCCTATCTTCAAAAAAATATTGATATTCCAGTAGCTTTGGGAGGCGTGCATACATCAAACTCCATCTCAGCCGAGAATATTCGTTCCAAGTTTATTGACGACTTAGATGGAGTTAATTTATTTTTTTTGTATGAGAGCGACGTCTCTTTTCTTAACTTTATTAAGTTCGTAAATAGAGACGGTGATATATCTTCCTTAGGTGCAACATTTTTTCACTACCCTGGAGAGGAAGATATATTTTACAATAAAATAGAAAGGCCGGTTGGAGCAGAATTGGATATTTATCCGCTTCATGGGCTAATGCAACCAGAAGAATTATCGCAGTGGGGTAAAGTTGGTGCCTATTGGTGGATGAAAGACAAAGATTCTCGTTTTGCTACCGTATTGTCTAACCGTGGCTGCCGTGCACAGTGTACCTTTTGTAGCGTACGTAATTTTAATGGCGTTAGTGTTCGGAGAAGAAGTGCCGTATCAGTAGTCGATGAACTAAAGCGATTACATTTTGATCATGGTGTTGATCACATAATGTGGCTGGATGATGACCTACTTTACAACACAAAAAACACTATGGAATTATTTAACGAGATAGCTAAGGCAAATCTTGACCTTACCTGGGATGCCTCAAACGGAGTCATTGCAGCGGCCATTACCGATGAGATTGCTGACGCTGCATCTAGATCTGGCTGTATTGGTATGTCAATTGGTATGGAATCGGGCAACAAAGATATTCTGAGATCAGTTAAGAAGCCAGGTGTACCGAAAAACTTCCTAAAAGCAGCAGAGATTCTGAAGAAATACCCCAATATTTATTCTCAAGTTTTTTTGATTATTGGTTTCCCTAATGAAACTTTTTCTCAAATAAAAGACACGGCAACGGTTTCCATGGAAATGGCGATGGACTGGTCTGGTATATCCACGCTTCAGCCTCTTCCCAATACTCCAATCTTTGACGAGATGGTTCTAGATGGCCAAATCGATCCAGCTGATTTTGATGAAGTACGCTATTCCGGTGGAGCATATGGCAAGAATGCAGAAGATAAAAGCCAGGGATTTTCGGACCCGATGAGCCAAGATTTCAAGAACCTTTTCTCGGAAGTCAAGATGGATGCTATTCCAAGTCAACAGCAACTAAGTATTGTCTGGGCTTATCTAAGCTATTATCTGAACTACTCTACAATCCCCATGGTTAAATCTAAATTTAAACTAAACCAATTATATAAGAACTTAAAATATGTCACAGATATTGTGGCAACTAACGATGCATTTGGAATCTACATGAGGCTAAACATTCTAAATCGACATCCCGATATTGATATAAAATGTGACAGAGATAAACTTAATGAAAGACTAAGGCAGGTGGTGACGAGTGACTCGTTATGGAAAGATCGGTTCGAAGATTTCTCCTTATCCTATTGATTTAAAAAATTCAAAGTACTTATGTATTAAGTGTTTATAAGTACATCCATCAACATCAGCTAATCCATCATGACTTATTCCAGAAAAATTAATTTAAGGACAATTTATATCATGAGCTTCCAAATAAAGTAAAAAAGTTATTGAGTCATTATGGCTGAAATGGTAATATTTTTAATTAATACCTTCAGAGTAATCGCACTATTAAACCTAGAAAAGGAGTTTCTAATTAAGATGCTTAAAGATATAAAAAAAACTTTTATATTAATAATAAAAAAAACAATATCTTTTGATTCAGACCTTATTGCTGCGATTTCTTTATTTTATCAAAATCAAAGGACTGATGGAATATTACATTATATTAACCTTAGGTTTTGTGAGTTCTTTTATAAAGTTTGCCACCCATTTTCTTCTAAAAAAAATAACCTAGGATATTTTTTCACCAAAAATAAAAACCTAGGCATGGCTTTATCAGATATTGGCAAGCACATGAAAGATAATATTGAGAATGAAAGAAAGCAAAAGAAAAAACCTAATGGATATAACGAATACGTTAGGTTGACTAATTATACTTTTGTAACATTGCCGCCACATCCGCAACAACTTCATTTTGACCATATCCCAAATGCGTTATTAAAAAAACTAAATTTCTCACTAGAAAAATCTGGGTTATTTAAAGAGTGTTCAAAAATAATTAATACAAATTTTACAGTTTCCCAACTAAGGACATGGTTGTTTTTCACGAATAATAACAAAATTGACGAACCCATTGGTAACCATTACGATATGTTGCCTCCAGGTACTTTAAAAATTATGTACTACCAAGGCAGCTTCAGCGAAAACCTTCCAGCACTCACTTTGTATCCAATAAATTCAGATCCAGTTAAGATTGTCGGCGATGACCCTATATTAATTTTTAATTCAAATGCTATTAAACATGGCGCACCGTTTCCAGAAAGGATTAGGCCTACTATAGAAATAACCTTAACACCAAGTTTAAAAAATTCGTATGAAGCTATACAGGCTGGATATATGGCTGGCACCAAATACAACCCATTCTTAAAATCAAAACCAGGTATCACTATGATGGTTACCAAATAAATAGAATTAATGAGTAAATAATAAATGGTCAAATGATAAAATTTAAAAAATTTTCACTATGTATTAATAAAATTAACATAGTTATTTTGTTGTTAATAACTCTATCTTTAGTCTTTCTTAGCTTTTTTTCAAGCCAAGAAATTAACTCAAAAAAATCATTAAGTAAGGAATTAATTGCGACTAATTCCGTTCAACTCCAGCTTAAAAGATTTAAGGTTTTTTCAAAAAAGTTTTTAATTGCTTACAATGAAAATGAATCCGTCGTTTATGCCGTTAAACGAAAAGAAGGTGGCATCCATAAGGTTTCTCTAGATCCTAAGCATAAGAATCCTCTAATCGAAGAGTTTATTAAATTACCTAAAATTAATTCAAGAGATAGTTTATTTGTTTTAGATATGTCGTTTGATAACAATGATATATATGTATCTTTTGTAGGTGAAAATTCAAAAATTGATGAATGTAATTACTTTTATCTTTATGCATATAATTTAAGGAAGGAGAATTGGAAGCAACTATTTAAATCTACCCCCTGCATACCTAAATTACCATTCCATGACATTGGAGGGAAAATTTCATTTAATGCAAATAGTATTTTTGTTTCAGGGGGTAATATTTTTACTATCCACAAAAATGAGGAATTTATTAAAAATTATAAAGATTTAATGGAGAAGACAAATATATATGGAAGTGTTGTTGAGATTGATAAAAAATCTCTTAAATCTAAAAAAATATCTAACGGGCATAGGTCTCCAGGTGGACTATTTTGGGATTCTTCAAGAAATATTTTATGGGAAGCAGAGCATGGTCCAAGAGGAGGAGATGAATTAAATTTTATTAAAAATAATCAAGACTATGGTTGGCCAAATGTGACATATGGAGAAAAATATCATAAAAAAAATAAGTCAGAATTTAATACCACCTATAATAGTCATGAAGGTTATAAGAAGCCATTCCACACATGGGTGCCTTCAGTCGGAGTATCTCAGATAGGAATTATTGTCAAGAATGGTGAATTTTATAATTACTGGGATAATAGTTTAATTGTTGCATCGCTTAAAGACAGAAGTCTTTACAGGCTTCGTATTGAAGAAAATAGACTTATCTATTTGGAACGTATCTATATTGGAGAGAGGTTAAGGTCACTCATAATTACCCCCAACCTAATACTTTCATCTAGCGACAAGGGAAACCTTTTAGTTATTAAGGTAAGCAAAGATGAATTACCAGGTGGGCCATTCCCTTCCCTTAAAATTAATCCGTACAAAGATTAATTGACTCTTCTACCGCCCTATTAACAAAAAAAATTGTTACAACATTAAGAAGCCTTTTAAGTATGTCAATAATTTACCTCTATAGTTAATTAAGTTGGTATTAGCCATGGCACTCCAGCCAAGATTATTAAAACAAGAGCCAATACTATTAATAGTTTCTGAAGTTTCAATGTAGTTCTTTCATTTAATTTTTAACATTACTAACCGACATTATAATGATCAGTATAAACCTATAATTTATACTATTGTTGTCCATGTCAGCATCAAATGATGCAAATTTTTTAATCATACCTATCAATATACTTTTTATATTACGTCACCCCATTTAATTTAGCGTTTTTTTATTAGCTCTCTTTTTTTTATTCCATTTGCGATCAAAGGAATGATAAAAAATTTGCTGCCATATTTTATCTGCATTATAATATTTTTGATAAAAATCAAAGGAATTATTAGTAATTTTATTAACTAATTCTTTAGAATCAATACTAAACTGAATTGCAATTTCTAATTCTTTTTTAGTATCGTATGGGATGTAATGAACAAATGGTGCAAGCATACCATGCACATATTCACTTTTCTCCATGATCAGTAATGTTTTACAGGCAATTGCCGTATGGGTCCGCCCACCCGTAGGCCTAATGACAGAAGATCTTGCTGTCGCCTCTAAAACCGCATTAGATTCACGTACATACTTTTCAAATCGAGCTTTACTCAAACAAAATTTCTTTTCTCTGTTATGGGTCTGAATATAATGTGGAATTAAATTTACCTGGCAGTAACGTTTAGCAATAAATATATACAGATATCTTGGAATATTTCCAATTCCTGAAAAAAAAAGTGTGTCTTTCTTTTTTTTTGCTGGGTAAAATGCATACGGGTCAACCGGATATTTTACATAAATAATATTCTTAACATTGCGATTTGAAATACCAATATTACTAAAGAAAACAATATCCATAAAGCTTGCCCATAATTTAGCAACCATAAATGAATCATCTGAAAACATATCATCTAAAATACCAACAATTTTAGCACTAGTTACTGATCGCATTGAATTGACTGTATCTCTATTTATAGTGAATTCATCAAAAGAATAATTTGCATCCATAAATATTAAATCAGGACTGAATTGTGAAATTTTATGAAGTAACTTCTTTGTTTCTACTTCAAGGGTTTTGATTCTCGCTGCAGCATCATTGCCATGGGTCTGGAATGGTGTGTAACTAACTTTTTCAGCGATAAATTTATCAGTCTTGCAGCCGGCCTCTTTTGCTGTATTTATCCAGGAGGTAAAATTTCCAGAAATATTATTTTTAGAGAGTTTGACGTTCTCAGTGTAAATAAATAAAACCCTTTTATTTGATAGTAATTGTTCTTTAATGTTTTTCTTTCTATCCTTTGTATCCTTTGTATCCCTTCTTTTTATACGCTTAATAATTAAATTACTTGATTGATTTAAAATTTCGTCCTCAACAATGCTATTGAGTTCTGTAATTGAGGAGTAGGTTTTCTTTATCGGCCAAAACTCTCGGAATTTTACTTTTCTACTTAAAATAGATAATGGTAGGCCAAGCCATAAAATATTTTTTGCTAGTAAGTATGCAAGAAATCTAGTAACGTAACGAAAAAAATTACGGTATAGGTAAATTAAAAACAATTTCATTTGTTTTGACCTTCAATCATACGTATAATAAATTCCTTCATTCGATAGCCTTAATTATAGCCTTAATTAATCAAGGGTTAGTCTATTTTAATTGGTGCAGGTGGGGAGCAGTATTCGTAATTTATTTATTAAAAATAAATATATAATTAATTAAGCTTCAAGTGTGTCTGTAAATTTTCCATCTATACAGTAAACCCACCAAAACCCGTTTTTCTCGTTAACCTTAGTAAAATTTTCACTTACAGCAAGCGCTACACCGGGATGAAAACCAGATATATAATTAATATCTAAATTTTCTTTTACTTTTAATAGTTCTTTTGCTAGTTTAATAACATCTGGATCAATACCTCTGTCTAAATCATCACCGCAAATAACAGAAAATTTAGTATTAACTATATTTTTAGCAGCTAAAATATCTGCATTTACTTCATCATAGTAGTGAGATCCATCAATATAAACCAAGTCAAAAATATTTTTTTTAAAATCCTTTAGGACTGAATGTGCTTTCCCTCTTAGTAAGACAATCTCTATATTATTTACATGCTCCTCATATTCGTGTATGTTTTTTAGTACATTGCGGTTAGCCTGAAAGCCAATGCTATTAGCCATTTTCATCCTGTAGGAGGCATTGTTGTCTTTATCTGTTATCCATTTACCCCAAGAATCGACTAAATACAATTGAGAGTTTTTAGGTAAAAACTTTATCCAAAACTTAGTAGACCCCTCTCCAAACCAAGAGCCGATCTCTAAAAATTTTAATGGCTTACTCTTATCCTTAAATGAGTCCTCACATACCTTAGTCATTATCTCTTTCCTAGGAGCCGCAAATAAACTAACCGGGATATTTATTAGATTATATAAAAAATGAGGTGCGGAAATTGACGATATTTTTCTTATTATAGTAAATATTACACTTGTGAAAATAAAATTTATAGCATTAGCCAAAAATTTAAAAAACCCGTACCTTTTAATATGCTTAATAGATCTTTGAATCATTTTATCTCACTTATATAGGAAGTTATTATATGGAATTTTATTAGTATGATTGGTTCTGAAGCAATTTTTTCGTATTATAACCCAAGATAATTGAATTGGACAAGGAGAAGTAGTCTAATCTACCTGATGAGCTTTTAGGAACATAGCTATTTTTATGTCTAAGCATCTATCTAATGAAGAAATCAAAGTCCTAGTTTAGGGGTTAAACTGAGTTTATTACCCTACATTTATAAATGCGCTTTTTATATTTAAGTGTAATATAAGTTGGGTGTTAACCGATAGCAGATGTAAAAAAACCCTTAATAATCAAGGGTTTATTTTTAATAATTGGTGGAGCTGGGGGCATCAATTTGGTCTGTACAGTCCTCCATAGTAGTCATTGTTGTGTATTAAAATCTCGTGCAAAATAGTACATAAATTTGCAAAGTAAGAGTTGTCTTATTTTGTAGTTTCTTTTATAGTTGCGAAATGTTTAAGAAAAATATAATCACATTTCTGGTTTTTTTAAGTCTACTATTTAACATACAGTTAGGCTTTACCCATGACGTTGAACACATTAATCATGACCATCATGATATTTCAATCGAATGTGAGGACTGTTTTTTAAAGCATAACTTAGTTGGATCAACTGATTTAACTTCTGATTTTGATATTGATATTGATATTGATTCCATCCTTAATGACAATTATAATTTAAGTGATAATTTTACTTATTTTTTTGTCGCCTTCCAATCCAACGCACCATAAAAAACTCTTTGTAATAAAAGTTTTATTTTTTTTAAATTACTTTTTAATTGGAGTTTTTATGCGTAATGTATTTTTAATAGCCCTTATGCTGCCTGTACATCTTGTTCATGCAGATGGGCCGCAAATAGATTTGAATGATATACCGGTAACAGCGAATCCTTTTAGTTTAGCAAATGATGAGTTAGTTTCCCCTACTTATATAATGAATGGAATCACCTTGCAAAATAATAAGGATTCTTCCATAGGTAATATGCTTGATAAAGTTCCAGGCATATCTAATAGTTCATGGGGTGATAGTGTTGGACGCCCAACTATTCGAGGTATGGATAGAAACAGAGTTAAGATTCTTAATAATGGTATGGAAATTAGAGATGTCTCAAGTATGTCGGGAGATCATGCTATAGGCTTAGATGGCTTGGCTGCTGAACAGATTGAGGTTATCAAAGGACCTGAAACCATACTATATGGTGGAGGCGCGGTAGGTGGGGTAATCAACATTATTGATTATCGTATTCACCCTGAATTTATTGAGGGAGTAATTGGTAACTATAACGTAAGTGCTGGTGGTGCGAATAATGCAAAAGCTGGTGCAGTACTTCTGGATGTAGGTGCAGGGAATATTATGTATCACGTTGATCTTTATAACCGTGATACTAAAAATCTTAAAATTCCTGGATTCTCAGTATCAAAAAGGTTAGCCGATTCTGATGAAGAGTTTACAAGAGGTAAGTACGGGGACGGTACCTTAATAAACTCTTATAACGAAACTAAAGGCGGAGGTGTGGGGGCAACTTATTTCTTTGATAAGGGTTATACGGGCCTTTCACTTGCCAGACATGATCAAGAGTACGGCACTATACTTGAAGACGGTGCATATATTGATTTAGTGTCTCAAAATTTAAAGTACGTTTTTGAAAAGAATGATTTATCAGGCCTTATTAAGAAGTTTAAATTTAAGTTAAGTCACACCGACTATCAGCACAAAGAAATTGAGGGCGATGGTTCAACTGGTCTTGATTATTATGATAAAGGTGCGGACGCTAAATTTGAGGTAGCTCACTCACTGATTTCTCCATCAGGTGGTGTAGCTGGTGTTGATGTTGGTTCTTATAGATTTTCTCAAGAAACTAAACCTTATGAGCCTAATAATAATCGACAGAATCTTTCGTTTTATGCATTAGAGCGCTTCGAGGTGGGTGACCATAAATTTAATTTCGGCCTAAGGCATGATTATCAAGAATATGAAGCTAATAGCTTTACAAGTGATGATGGTGCAGCAACAGAAGGTGGAGATGAAACTGAAACAAGTTTTAATGCAACTGAAAAAACTTTTAATGCCACAAGCATTTCATTGGGAACCACCTCAAAACTTAATCAAAATTGGACTTTAGGGGCAAGTATTTCTCATACTCAGAGGGCACCATTTCATGATGAGTTATTTGTTTATGGTGAGCACCATGCTACTGAAACAATTGAGCACGGAGATCGTAATTTGAAAGATGAACGCTCCAATTCCATCGATCTTACTTTAAGCTGGGCAAACCAAGGTAATGCTTTTTCGGTCACGCCTTACTTTACAGATTTTGGTAGTTACATTGCGCTGTTAAATACAGGGATAGTTCAATACCATGAGCATGACGGGGAAGAAGAAGCGTTACCAGTCCTACTCCATCAGAATGTTCCTGCTGATTTTTATGGCTTTGAATTTCAGGGTAATGTAGATTTATCTGCTAATTATGGTTTAAATTATTGGGGTGACTATGTAAGAGCAAAGGATAAAAATGGTGGAAATCTCCCAAGAATACCGCCGCTTACCCTTGGTTCTGGATTGTCTTATCAATGGAATACATTACAGGCTAATATAGATGTGGAGCATGTATTTAATCAAAATAAAGTTGGGGATCTTGAATTAAAGACTGATGATTACACCAATGTATCTTTAGCTTTGAATTATCAGCTCCCAACGAACAAGAATCTTAATTTTTATATTAAAGGAGATAATTTACTTGACCAGGAAAAAAGGGATCATGTCTCATTCCTGAAAGATAAAGTGTTAATGGGTGAAAGATCCTTTACGCTAGGTCTTACTGGTAATTTTTAACTTAAAATCAGCGATAAATAATATAAATTTTTTGGAAAAAGTTAACTATGGAACATGTTTTAGAACTCTATATGACCAGTATAGATGGCAATTTAAGAGGTTTTGTTTTCGGATTCGTTCATGTGACGATAATGCTTCTTGGTTACTACACTGGTTGGAGTATCAATAGGTTTTTAAAGATTTTTTCAAATGGCTATGTAGCAGGTATTTTTGGAGCAGCAATGTCTCATATCATTGCTGACTTGATTGCTAGCTACATTGATCCACATTTAAGAAATATGGTTATAGGCATTGTTCTTGGTGGAATAGTGCCCTTAATCTTTGTTCCAATACTTGAGAGATATGTAGTGAAAAGTAAGCACCATATTGTTGTTGGCGACCATGAAGATGTTTCTGAAGATTTAAAATCACATCATGAAGCAGCAGACAAATAAAATAAAAATTTTTATAAAGTATAAGTTTAAAGGACAGGTATGATTTTAACTCAAGCTTTTACAGACAAAGCGGCAATTAGTCTGTCAATAATATGTGCGGTACATTGCCTTATTCTTCCATCTATATTGATACTACTGCCTAATTTTTTTTCCTGGCAGCTTGATAATGAACTTATACATTTTTGGATTCTAGTGTTGGTAATTCCCTTTAGTATTTTCGGTCTGGTAACAGGGCTAATAAATCATAAAAAGTATATTTTTTTAATTTTAGGGGCGATTGGAATCATTATTCTTTCTTTACCATTTTTAGTGAATGAAGAAATTTTAGGGGTATTTGGAGAGAGATTTTTAACATTCCTTGGCTCAATAACTGTTGCAACAGCCCATTTTAAAAACTATCGACTATGTAGACATTTGGATTGCGATTGTCATTAAGTTCAAAAATCAACTGATTTAAATCCTATAATAACGGTAGGCTATTTGCCCACTTAGTTGACACATCAGTTTTAAAGCATCATTACCATCCTATATCTAAACTCATCAAACAAAAAAACGTGACAGCTTGTGTAGGATAAAAATATGTAACACAAAATAGAAAAAAAACTATATTAAGCATTTTAAATAAAAAGATTAAAAAAATGCCACATTTTTTTGATGAATTTATTAGGAAAGTTAACGCAAGAAAAAGCTTATTTAAATAAAAAAAAATTAATATAGAATATGTTAATTTTGGTGTAAAGTTTATTAATCCAAGGAGAGAAAAATGAGAAAAATTTTATTAGCATTATTAACTAGTAAAGAAGTTTCCAATTAAGATGCTTAAAGATATAAAAAAAAAATTTATACTAATAATAAAAAAAACTATATCATTTGATTCGGACCTTACTGAAGCGATTTCTTTATTTTATCAAAATGGAAGGGTCGATGGAATATTACACTATATCAACCTTAGGTTTTGTCAGTTTTTTTATAAAGTTTGCCACCCATTTTCTTCTAAAAAAAATAACCTAGGATATTTTTTCGTTAAAAATAAAACCCTAAGTATGGCTTTATCAGATATTGGTAAGCACATGAAAGATAATATTGAGAATGAAAGAAAGCAGAAGAAAAAACGTAATCCATTTAACATATACGTTAGGTTCACTAATTATACTTTTCTAACATTGCCGCCACATCCGCAACAACTTTATTTTGACCATATCCCAAATGCGTTATTAAAAAAACTAAATTTCTCACTAGAAAAATCTGGGTTATATAAAGAATGTTCAAAAATAATTAATACAAATTTTACAGTTTCCCAACTAAGGACATGGTTGTTTTTCACAAATAATAATAAAAATGACGTATCCATTGGTAAGCATTACGATATGTTGCCTCCAGGAACTTTAAAAATTATGTACTACCAAGGCAGCTTCAGCGAAAACTTACCGGCGCTCACTTTGTATCCAATAAATTCAGATCCAGTTAAGATTATCGGCGATGACCCTATATTAATTTTTAATTCAAATGCTATTGAACATGGCGCACCATTTCCAGAAAGGATTAGGCCTACTATAGAAATAACCTTAACACCCAGTGTAAAAAATTCGTATGAAGCTATACAGGCAGGATATATGGCTGGCACCAAATACAACCCATTCTTAAAAGCAAAGTCTGGTATCTCGATAATGGTTGCCAAATAAAATCCCCAGACAATCAAGGGTTTATAATTGGTGGAGCTCGAGAGCACCAATTTCGCCTGTATAGTCGGCCATAGTCGTGTATTAAGCCAATGGAATTGCCCTGCTCATAATCACACGTAGTCCATAGTAGTCATTGTTGTGTATTACAATCTTGTGTCATATAGATTTATGTGCATTACATATATAAAAACTTATTTCTATCTTGTGGGTCACCTACCATTAAAAATCCAGATTCTTTTAATCCGTCAATCAGGCTATCCATTTTTTCATCCGCCCAACGATTTTGTGGTTCGGAAATCATTAGCTGCACACCTGTCTTAGTCAACCTAAAATCTTCTTTAAGGTAATCAATCCAATTAACTCCCATTAACGATAATGAGAGTACCAAAATATCTAACATTTCATAATTTGACAAATTATGAAATAAGCCTAAAGTTAAATTAAAAATAATGATATTTAGTTAAGTTTAAGTTTAGATTTATGACTTTAAAGTGTACTTTTTCTATTTATGTTTTAACTTTAACAGCAGTTAACTGTTTAATTTTTAAACCTGGAGATAAAGATGACAACCACTACAGACCTTAATGATTATAAAGCAATAACTAATTTACTAACTAGCCATTATTTAAAAGGTGCAGTTTCAGGAAAAGGCTCTGAAATGAAACCTTCCTTTCATGATGATGCAGCTTGGTATGGCTATGTAGGTGCAGATCTAGTTGCAGGGCCAATCCAAACTTTATATGACTGGCATGATGGCAACGGCGCAGCTACAGATTTAGTTTATAGCATATCAAAAATCGAAATAGTAGGTACGGCGGCAAGTGTGAGAATTGAACTTGATAACTGGAAAGGAGCTCGTTTTACTGATTTTTTTAATATGCTTAAAGTTGATGGAAAATGGCAAGTGATGAACAAGGTTTTTTACTTACATCCATAGGACTCTAACGAAATAGAATAAAGTTTTATTGATGTCAATATTTTCATTTAGGAGATGTGATAATGAATAAACCAGCAGATTTCGATGTAGAAACTTTTCATGGCGGATGTCCTCATGATTGCCCGGATACTTGCTCCATGGTATTTACGGTAAAAGATCAAAAATTAATAAGCGTGACAGGAAACACTGATCACCCAATGACGCAAGGTGGTCTTTGCGTCAAACTTAAAGATTATGAACAGCGACATTATCATCCTGATCGTTTGTTATATCCAATGAAGCGTACTGGCCCTAAAGGTACTAAGCAGTTTGAACGCATTTCGTGGGATGAAGCTTTAGATACAATTACGACGAAATGGAAAAAAATTATTGCAGAAGATGGCCCGCAAGCAATTATGCCAAATAGTTATTTAGGTCATCAAGGTTTAGTGCATGGCTTAAATGGTGGTGATGCCTTCTTTAATCGCATGGGTGCAACTGTTACTGAGCGTACTTTCTGTGGAGAAGGTTCTTGTACCGCATGGTTAATGACTGTAGGACCAACTGCTGGTGTAGATCCTGAAAGTTTCATACATTCTAAATACATTGTTATTTGGGCATGCAACTCTGCTAGCACTAATTTACATCACTGGGCTATTGTTAAAAAAGCTCAAGCAAAAGGTGCAAAAATTGTAGTCATTGACTCATTTGCATCCAAGACAGCAAAACAATCTGATTGGCATATTGCGCCTAAACCAGGGACAGATGGTGCTCTAGCGATGGCTATGATGCAGGTGATTATTGAAGAAGATCTGCAAGAC
>Ga0209710_1000465_pt1 | contig 38302 bp, 33 predicted proteins | sample ArcticOcean_MG_C_5_FD_187436 | JGI IMG/M metagenome (GOLD analysis project Ga0209710, IMG submission 187436) | Marine microbial communities from western Arctic Ocean - ArcticOcean_MG_CB4_138 (SPAdes) (version 2) | ecosystem: Environmental > Aquatic > Marine > Oceanic | place: Arctic Ocean...
TAATAACTCTCTCTCTCTATATATATATATATATACATAGTAGAGACATAATAAGAAAAGAAAAACCACGAGTTAAACTATAGATATGAGCGTTCGTTCGAGAGCATCGAGAAGTGCGCGTGCCGTAATCGCGAGCGTTTCCGAATCGGCATTCTCCTCATCAGTCCTTCGAAATAATATCACGAAAATATCAACGAATGGTTCTTTTTTGTATCAAAAACGAGAACATCGAGATAACGGAACGAAAAACTTCTTCTCGACCTCGATTAGAAGAAATCAACAACAAGACGTGGTTATTATCGGTGGAGGACCTGGGGGATACGTCGGAGCGATCAAAGCCGCACAACTTGGTATGAAAGTGACATGCGTGGAGAAGAGACCGACTTTAGGTGGTACTTGTTTGAACGTCGGATGTATACCATCGAAGGCTTTATTGAATGCGTCTCATAAGTTTGAAGATGCGAAGCATGGGATGGAGAAACATGGCATTAGCGTTGGCGATGTTACGATCGATGTTTCGAAGATGATGGCGCAAAAGATGAAGAGCGTTACCGGGTTAACGAAAGGTATCGAAGGGTTGTTTAAGAAGAACGGGGTGACGCACGTGATCGGGTTTGGGAGTTTAATTGATAAGAATACAGTAGAAGTTACTAAAGATGATGGCTCGAAGGAGACTATTTCGACGAAGAATATTGTTCTGGCGACTGGATCAGAGCCGGCGAGCTTGCCAGGAGTCGAAGTCGACGAGAAGACTATTGTTACATCTACTGGAGCTTTAGAGTTGGAGAAGGTTCCAGAGACTATGGTCGTTATTGGTGGCGGCGTTATTGGATTAGAGCTCGGTTCGGTTTGGTCTAGATTAGGCTCGAAAGTTACCGTAGTCGAATTCGCGAATGTTATCGGCGGGAACATGGATAACCAAATTCGAACAACTTTCAATAGAGCTTTGAAGAAACAAAAGATTGACTTCAAGATGGAAACAGCAGTGAAATCGGCGATGAAAATGCCAGACGGCAAAGTCGAGTTGACTGTTGAAAAAGTCGGCACTAAAGAACAATCGAAAATCATCGCTGACGTCGTCTTGGTCTCGACTGGGAGGAAACCGTATACGAAAAATCTTGGTTTAGAGAAACTTGGAATTAAAACCGATAAAGTTGGAAGAGTTGAAGTTAACATCAAAGAGCACACGTGGGAAACAAACGTGCCGGGTATTTATGCCATCGGAGATATCATCAGCGGACCGATGTTGGCACACAAAGCAGAGGAAGAAGCAATCGCAGTGATTGAACACTTGTCTGGCAAGGAAGGCCACGTGAATTACGACACTATTCCATCGATTATTTACACGCACCCAGAAGTTGCTTGGGTTGGTAAAACTGAAGAAGAAGTCAAAGCGGCTGGATGGGAATACAACGTTGGAACATTTCCGTTCGCGGCAAACTCTCGAGCGCGAACGAATGACGATTCGGAGGGCATGGTCAAATTCATTTCGTGCAAAAAGACTGATAAAATCTTTGGTGCGCATATTGTTGGGCCATCAGCGGGCGAATTACTCAGTGAGTGCGTGTTGGCAATGGAGTACGGAGGAAGCACAGAAGATATCGCGAGAACGTGTCACGGACACCCAACTTTGAGCGAAGCTGTAAAAGAAGCTGCGTTGGCCACTGTAGGGAAAGCTATTCATTTCTAAAAACCAAACAAAAATGATGATGTAAAATAATCTTATTACACCAGTATACACACATAACACACTTTTGTCAACATTCATTCGCTTGCATGGACAGAATAAGCGTAATCGCTTCAGATCAAAGAATACGTTCCATGCAATTGATTCGTGTGGATATTAGTGGACTTCTCTTTTCGGGGTCTCCCTTCGTAAAAGTTTCTGAGGCTCTTACCCTCACCTTTTCGATCGGGTTTTAACGTATCGTTAGTAATACGATCTCTAACAATCGGCCTTGGACCATTTTGAGCGCCTCATCACGATCACTTCTGGAGAAAAAATAAGTCGAGCTTTCCCTTTTGCAATTGAAAGGATGGACAGACGAACGCTCCGCAAGAGCATCTTTCGCCGGACCACGCAAACGCGCCAATTTTTGTTTGACATTTTGGACAATGAATCTTTCCAGAATTTTCATTAAAAATCTGTTCGGTTTCATCAAGCATCCAAGTGACTGGAGAAACAAATACGCTCGAACAATTTGATGCATTCGGATTACTACTTGATGCTTGATTACTACTCATTCGTTTCTTCTGTTGCCAAGAAAACGCGTCGATTCCTTTCCCGGCTTCGTGCTCTAAAACGTTCGTATTGGTAGCCAATACGCGTCTACACTTTCTACAGCTATAATATCGATCTATTACTATTGTTTTCTCCGCTCTATTATTATCGTTATTTTCTGCTCGTCGTTCTTCTCGTCCACCATCTTCGTTTGTTTCATTTCTGTTTCTATTCCTTTGCAACTCCAGCTCTGGATCTTCCATGAACAGTCCTACGTCTACGGCGCCTTTAACTCTCCTAATCCTATCCAACTGCGAATATTTAAACAACTTATACGTCTCATCAGTCGCAATTAATCGACAGCCCATGTTCGACCAAAGCTCCAACTGTTTATAAAATCCTTCGTTCGGCGAAGCTCTAGCGTATTTCTCTCGCATATTCTTCAGCGCCTCTTCCACCGTCGTCGGAGCAATTTCACAACCATCATCATCCACTACTACTACACCGTTCCTCCTCTTATTATTAGATTGCCATAAAATGTACGCTAAGACGATTGAAACCGATCTCGAAACGCCCGCGTTGCAATGCACTAAAACTAAATTCTTATTAATATTCCCATTTTTCTCATCACAAACTTCATCCGTTACCAACAGTGCCGAACTAATAAACCTATTCGTCTCCCCAATCATAGACAGTAAATCTTCCTCTTCCGAGTCCTCTAAACGAACACTTAATACTGAAATTTCTCTCTCTCCCTCATCGTTCTTAATCTTCATCGTTCGCTCTAAAGTTGAATAATTAATTTCTTCCCCCTCTTCTTCGTTCGCGGTTTCCAATCCATCGAATTCTTGTTCTTCTCCTTCGTCGCCTCTGCAGTTTAGTAAGAAATCATTCAACAGAGGATTGGGGTATCCAATAGATACGACGTGCGTAATTTTCGTTCGAGGGGAGTTTTTTAGAACGATTTCTTTCGCCGATTTCTCGTCCGCGATTAATATGTTTTCATAAACCTCTGTCATCGGTTGAAGTGCGTATTTTTTATGCCTGCTATTTGTACTGACGAAGTGCTCTATCTCCCTCTCTCTTTCGTCGCATATCGCTTAAGCGTAGGAACCGTACAACCGTTTGATTCGATAAATATGATCTAAATAACGCTATTACTACTGCTACTATTACTAAAACAGTTCGGAACCGCTTTGTGGGTTTCTTTTTCGAATACCAGAACGCGTCTCTTTTGCTCGGCGAGTTTTCTGAGTTCTTCGTTGTATTTCTTGTTCGCGGAAACTTGCGCTGATTTCGATTTGAATAAAGCTGCATCTTTTGCCGATGATGCTAGTTCTACAGTTTTTCTTTGATGTTCAATAGAAGCTTTTATTTCACTCGCTTCGTTCTCTTTGTTCTCTCTTTCTCTTCGTTGTTTTTCTTCGATTGCTTTGATTTGCTGCGATTTTATCGCCAACGCGCTCGTTCGTTTTTCTGAGTCTTTCTTTTTTTCCTCTTCGATGCGTTCGCGTTCTAATCGATCTACTAATTCGCGTTCTTTCATTTTCTCCTGTGCAATCTCTCGTTCGCGTTTTGTATTGATCGACTGCTGCAAATCTAAATCTTCTCGCATTTGCAACATTTTTTCGTGCCTCAAAATTTCAATTCGTTCGATCTCGCGCTTCCTCGTCGTTTCGTCTACTATTCTGAATTCACTCTCTTCTAACGCTCTACGTCTTTTAATATCACCATGAATGTCCTTTATTTTCTCGTTAATAGTTAAATTTTTATCGCGCTTTACTTTCATGGCCTCTAACTTTGAAGATAAATCGCGATATTCCTCCGTCTTAGCAGCGCTCGAAAAATCTCGAACAACCACGTCTTCCTGCTCCCCTCTCACGTTCAACGATCCTTCCTCTGCATCCCTACTCATCTCCTGCATCGTCCTCTCCTTCGCCTTCTTCCTCTCTTCGCTCTTCTTCAACACTTCCTCCATCTTAATCTCTTCCTCGATCTTCGCTCGCATCTCGTTATATCTATGGCACAAATCACTTTTCTCCATGGACTCGAAGTTCTGTTTTATTCGTTCATATCGTTCGCTTTCTTTCACGATTTCGCTCACGCGTTCGCCCTTTTTCCTATTCACGCGCTCTTGTTGTTCCTGTTTATATCTCAAAGATTGTTTGTGCTGCATCATCATCTCTCTTAAACTCGTTCGTTCTTCTTTTATATATCTCTCGTACTCCTGCTATTATTATTTATCACGTTTTTAAACTATCTACGTACGGTATATACTTTTAGATATGAATGAATTTAATTGAATGAATGAATGATCACGCGAGAGATGACGAAGTATGTTTAAAAATATAAAATCAATCGAAAGCGTGCGCAGATATCCGCGTACGAATCGTTGCGTGTGTCCGCGTGAAGTCGCTATAGGCGCGCGTAAAGAACGTGACCGTGATCAACAAAAAGTCAAACTTAAAATGAGTATAGAGAATTCCTTTTTTGAATGATTGTGAAATCTCGGGAAAACGCGAAAGAAAAATTTAAGAAGAAGAAGAAAAAGAAGAAGACGAAGAAGAAGAGAAATAGAGAGAAATAGAGAAGAGCATAAATGGAACGAGCGAGTAATAACCCATTCGCGAGAGCGGACAGATGGAGGAAACATCCTTTACTGACGAACACTTATAAACACATGTTCCCAGGGTTCTTCTTAGGATGCGCGATGTTTTCAGTGTTCTATGCATCGGAGAAGGTGAAGAATAGTAAGGCGAAGAAGAAGAAGAAGGATGATGAGAAGCATTAGAAAGATTTAGATTCGATTCGTGTCTTTTGTGTGCTTATTGATATTAATTAGCAAAGAGATAGAGAGTGTGTAATTTATATAATACTGTGTATATTTTTTTATATATTCTTAGATGAATATGAATAGAAATCAATGCCAGAGATGGATTTTTTTATCGTAAAAGCTACACGAGACGAAGCCATCGCGACGAGGATGATGATCACGCGTAGGACTTGAAAGTGAACGTTCGTCGTTGTTTGAATATTTTTGAAGAGTCGTTGGAAGTGAATAAGCGCCTTCGTTGTCGTTATCGGCGTCGTCGGCGAACCATGCCCAATCGCAGCCGTAGACAACCTTATCGTTGTCGTGACCGTTATAGGTGCTCACCGTCGTACCGTCTGAAGCACGAACTATGCGACACCCTGCTTTCATGGAAGCCAAAGCAATCGTAGAATCTTTCGCGAGAAGATTTTTGTTCGGATGCAATCGAACGCGCCAAATCGAACAGTCCTCGTTTTCCTCGTCCTTGGAGAACCAAATAGGCTCTTTGAGACTTTTTCGCGCATCAAACGCTCGGAGGACGCCGTCGTATGAACCAACGTATACGAAGTGATCTCTTGACTCGATAGAGGTTACACCGGCACCAAAGACTGGATTCTTCTCGAAGCGAAAACTGTTATTTTCGGCCGAGGCGTACGAGTAAGAATTCGTTCCTTCTTCGTTTCTTCTTGCATAATATCCAAGCTCTCTTAAGTCGTGCCTTTTCAACTTACAATCGTCCCCTCCAGTGAAGAAAACATCTTCACTTTTATCGAGGAACGACGAGGCCCAAATAGCGTCGTCATGTGCGTTCTCAATACGAAATATTTCGTCAGAACGTTCGTAATCGAGAACAATAATCGCTCCATCGTCTCCAGTGCATACGATCGACTTATCCTCCATCGACCACGCCGCGGACGTACATAAACCGATCTCGCCAAATCCGCACTCTAAAGATATCGTACTCTTCAACTCGACTCGATCTTCCACAAAATCCATCTGAAAAACCTCTAATCGATCATTCGCGCACGCCATCGCGAACGTCTTTCTCTCGTTCTTCTTATTCATAAACTTAATATCAAACGCGCCTCCGCATCGTTCCCTTTGCGTCTCTTCCATTTCTCCAACTAATTTCAATCTTCTTCTTTTACTACTACTACTTAATTGAACTTCTTTTTCACCATAATCATCATCATCATCATCATCATCTTCGCCATCATAATCATCATAATCATCATCACCACGACGACGCGCGCTGACGACTTTGAACACTTGCACGTTTCCCACGCGCTCTTCGCCTTCGCCTTTCTCCCTTTCGCCCGCGTTCTTATGTTCATACGAACCAACACAAACGATCGAATCGAAATCGAAATCACGAATTGGACCTATTATCTCTCCATCATCATTATTATTAGTACTATCACTGTTATTTCTACGAGGAAACCATGTCGCGATCGTGGCCAAGTTCAACGCACAACAACACTCATCCATAACTTGACTACTTCGCTCCATTCCCAAAAACTTCCTCTTCTTCCTCTTCTTCGTCGCCCTCTCTTCTTAATCTTAATCTCTCTTCTTCTTCTTCTTCTTCTTTTTCTTCTTTCTTCGCCCTGAAAAACTTTAAATATTAGCGTTCATTATCACCGTTCAAAGCGGATAAGATGTAAGTAGACGTCCTTATCAAAACGATCCAGGACGTTAATAGGATCGCGTTTCTTTTAAGCTCATCGAACGTGTTTTCGTCCATTTTTTTATTGTTTTAATTGTTTATATCGGCGAGTTTTATGTGCGTGATCTTGTTCCCTACTTAAAAAAAGATGAAAATGTTGATTGGAGAGAGTTTTGGATCTTTTTCTTTTTGTGGGCATTTTTGGGCTCGCCCATCGTTTAAAAAAAACTCTGATCAGATTGAAAAAAAAAAATTAAGTTCTCGCGAGCCGGCACACGTAACGCACAGCAAAGACATTCGCTACGCACTCGAATCGAAGCTAGTCCGTTCTCTCTCTCTGTCTCTCGATCACGTTTTATTTTGTTCGCGGAGAAGTAACGCGCGGGAGAAGAAGTGAATAAAAGAGAAAATAAAAACAAAGTTTATTATTAGTTGTTTGGTTTATTTTTAGAACGCTCTTTGAGGCGGAAAAAGTCAAACTTAAAAAAAACTTGAAACTTGAAAATATGCGCGTCGCGAAACCGTCCGAAACAGAACTAGAGAACGCAGAAAACAAGAATAATGGCAACAGAGGCAGTGGTAGCTTGAACGCTGCGATGATAGCAAAAGAAGCTTCACCGGCGAAGTACGACGCAGAAGAAGAAGGAGCGCGAGAGGAAGAGAAAAAGATGAAAAGCAGCTTTGAAAGTATCGATACTGCGACGACTGTTAGTACTACGAAAGAAATAATAACGGTGAAACCGTCTAATTCGTCTTCCTCGCAAAAGGGTGATAATAATATCACTCTTTCTCAATCCTTGAACACGGAGACGACCAAGAGACAAAACAGATTGAATCGTTTAATCGCGGATGTTGAAGAGATTGATTTTGCGGCACCTCCGCCGGCGTGGCTAAGAGACGCTCCGGCGAGGAGGGAATATTTATTAGAACCTGGGCCGAAGGATGGATCGCACTCGCGATGTCGAATCGTTCGGAAACGAGATGCGTTTGGGTACTGTACGTACGTATTATACGCGGATTACCCGAGGAATAAAGATGGGATGGACGAAGCGAGAGCGTTGTGTGCGGCGAGGAAACGGAAAAAGTCTCGAAGGTCGCGACTCGTCGTTTCGCTCGACGTTGCAGATATACGAGAGAGTTCGACGCAGTACTTAGGCAAAGTAGCGGCAACGAACGCCGCTGGGACATGCTTTGAGTTATTCGACGATGGCGTGAAACCGGGCACTTGGGAGACGTTTGAAAGATCCATGCGAGAAGATTATGAAGAAGAGGCAGAGTGTGATGATGACGATGATGATGATGAAGAAGAAGTAGATGAAGCTGAAAAAAACATCGAAATTACAAATAAGAATAAAACAGGTGGTGCTGGTGGTGGTAGAAATGGGAAAGACGTTGTTAATACGTCAAGTGATGTTGCAGAAGAGGATGACAACGAAAGTAGCCAAGGCGCAAAAGAGGCGAAGAACAGAGCTCGGCTCGGAAAGGTGGAATATAACTTGAACCCGTTGGGAATCAACGGACCGAGGCAAATGCGCGTTGAAATCATCAACACAGAGTCAATGAACAACTGCAGCAAATCTATGCGCTTCAAAAACGTATTACCGACGTGGAACAAAAAAATGCGCGCCTATTGTCTCAATTTTAACGGGCGAGTAACGCAACCGTCTGTTAAAAATTTCCAACTTTTACTGGACGACGACGGTGATGTAGGGAAAGAAGAAGACGAAGATGATGACGATGAAGATGAATATAATGATGTCGATGATATGAACAGCAACAAGAGCAGCAGTAGCAATAATAACAACATCAATCCTCCTCTTGAAAAGAAAGAGCGTATCAACGAAAACGACGACGATACTTTCAACGTTGCCAAAAACGCCGCTTTATCGAGAGAAAAACGGAGACGTAAAAAGAACTCTAGATGGACAAAGTGGATTTTACAGTTTGGAAAAATCGGCGACGACGTTTTCACTATGGATTTTCGGTACCCATTCACTCCTTTACAAGCGTTCATGGTTTGCGCGACATCGCTCGATAAAAAACTCGGTTGCGAATAACTAATAATATTCATAAAAACTAAATTCTCTAAATACTATAAGAAAACGTCAGCGGTCCCTCGTTCATCGACTGTGCCCCATTTTTTACAAACCCATTTTTGCAAAGCGTACTTCTCGTTTGTCCTTTCTTTCTTCTTTCTAAAGACTAAATCGACTTCTCCGATCGAGCAATTTCTTACTATTCCTCTATTTTTCTCCCCGCTTTCGTCCTCGGCACATAAATGCTCGCGAATGAGTAATAAAACTCCAGCATGCGTTACAATACAAACAACGATACTATTTCGAGGACAGTTTGTTTCGCCGTCATCTTCATCATCATCATCGTTCTCGTCCATGAACTTTTGCGCAATACTTTCGATACAACTTTTAACTCTCAATAAAACGTCCTCAACGCTTTCGCCTAAATCGCCTAAACATCTTAACTTTATGTCCTGTTTACTCATACAAAACACGTTCCAAGCCTCTTTCATATCCCTCGACGCTTCCTTCCTCGTTAAACCTTGTAAACTCCCTACGTTGCGTTCTCGCAACATCGTCGTTCGTTCTAATTCGATCATTTTTTTCTCGTCTCCTCGCTCATATTCACATTCATTCAATCCATCACAGCAACGCTTCGCTGTCACAAAACATCTCTTCAAATCGGACGAATAAATCTTAACAATCCTCTTCTTCTCCTTCAAGCTCATATCAATCAATCTCTTCGTTAATCGAGTGATCTCTTTCGTGCCTTCTTCGTCCACTTCTGTATCCAACTGTCCTTGAATAATCCCTAGTTTATTATGCTCCGTCCTGGCATGTCTGATCAGAACGAAACGAACCGACCTCTGGAAATACGCATCGGTAGAATCACGATCGCAATGGGCGGTATCGGTATCAGTACCGCGATCGATATCGTCCTTCATCGCGCAGCAATCGTTTCGTCGATCGAAGTACTCATTAAAAAGTCTTCGTTGCGTTTTAATAAATATATAACTGTATTATTGAATCCGCGTCTATATCTGAAATTAGTATCGTTCGCGGCATATTCGATTTTGTGGACTTTTTACAATTGACCAAAAGAGATTCTCTTTAAACACGAAACCATGCACTACTCTCTCATCTGTCATCAGTCCGTGCCGCATGCTTTGGATGTTTGTTCTCTTTGCCCGATGATAAATATGCCTTCTTGCCTTGCTATGATGCATCAAGGTGAAGTTCAAAACTGAGATTTTGCCATTTTTTATATCGCGCGCAAAATCAATCGAATAATAATAATAATTAATAATAATTAATAATAAGTAACAGAATAAACAAAATCAATAAACGAATATATATATATATATATATACATATACATATATTTGATACACTGCGCGTGAACGAAAGATTAGGGATATAAAATGTTTTTCGTAATAAACTGGGCCGTTTCGATGATCAAAAAACGCTCAATGTACAAGAAATGCGCTAAGTTCTACGTGAAGCACTTCAAAGAGTTACCGTTAACGATCAAGTGCTTACTCGCGACGATGATCTCGGAACTTTTCTTCGTCGTAAGAGAGGAGATAAAGTTCCAGATATGGGCCCGGGATGGCGCGAGAGATAGCTCTGTTGGGCATTTAATGACCTTGGAGGAGAGAAAAGAGAACGCGCGTTCGGGGAAGATCCCAGAGGTCGGGAACAGGAAACCAGCGCGAGACATCGAAGCGGTAGACGGGAGATCGATCGAGGAAGTCGAACGAGAGCTTGGGAAGATGAGCGAATGCGATTTTATTGAGTTTATAAACAAGAATAGGAAGAAGCGATCGATGGTCGTCGTGAAGAAATCGACGATTGAGGGAGCCGGTTTAGGACTGTTCGCGGAGAGAGATATCACTGAAGGGGAGAGGATATCGGGGGCGACGTATGGGGGGAGGATTATGACGTTTAAGGAAGCTTGCGCGGTTCCGGCAAAGGAGAAAGATTACGTCATGGCTTTGCATTTGAACGTACACATCGACGCTAAAGATGATTATGGGTATTTAGCGAGGTATATTAATGATACTTATAAGACCGATTTCGAGAGGAATTGTAAGTTTTTGAAGATTTCGGAAGAACGAAGGGCGAGCGTGGTTGCTATGAGCGATATTAAAAAAGGAGACGAGTTATTCGCGGAATACGGTTCAGGGTATTGGAGAGCGAGGAACGGGGAAATCTTAGCAGATGAAGGCGAAGTAGAGAATTTTAAGCGAGATATGGAAAAAGCCAAAAAGTTAAATGAAGGCTATAAGAGCAGAAGTAAAAAGACGCATCCGAAGGAATTCAATAACGCGAAGCAATTATTGGAGAGACAAGGTAAAGGACCGGACAAAGATAGTATTTTCAAACCAATTAAATAAGCGATTAAATAATAATACATATTTATATTTATATTTGTTATACGACGCCTAATTCCACCTCTAGTTCTAATTTTTCAGATAACTTCTCCGCTTGTTGCGCGAGCCACATTTTGTTATAAAGACCTTTCATATTAACCAACGCGTCGTGCGAACCTTGTTCGACGATTTCACCATCGCGCATTACAATTATTCGATTACATTTCATTACCGTAGATAGACGATGAGCTACAAACACAGATGTTCGATCTTTGGCAATCTCTTCTAAACTTTCCAAAATTTGCGATTCCGTCGCAGTATCTAACGCCGATGTCGCTTCATCGGCGACTAGAACTCTCGGAGATTTTAAAAACGCGCGCGCGATTGCGACTCTTTGTTTTTCGCCCCCTGATAACATAACCCCTCGTTCACCTACTTTTGTGCTCAATCCGTCCGGTAAATCGTTTATTGTCTTCTCCAATTTCGCTGCATAGCACGCTTTTCGGACTTCCTCATCCGTAGCCTTTGGTCTTCCATATCGAACATTATGCTCTAACGTATCGTTGAACAATACGGCATCTTGCGGAACGACGGCAACGGCGCTACGAAGCGATTTCATTTTCAAATCTTTGACGTTATACCCATCGAATAAAACATCACCAGATGTTGCATCGTACGCACGCAGCGCGATTCGAAGAAGCGTCGATTTTCCACTCCCCGACGGTCCGACGATACCTATGGATTCACCAGCCTTAATGTCCAATGTCACGTTTTTAAGAATCTGGCGACCATTTCCGTATTCAAAAGAAACGTTTTTGAACGAGATCGAGGCGCCGTTATTCTTTTTCAAGTTTTCGTTTCCATTCTTAAGCTCTAAATGTCCATCTTTCACATTCGATGTCGTCGATAATACATCAAACATGGCTTCCATGTCCACTAAACTTTGTCTCAATTCGCGATAGAAGAAACCTAAAAAGTTGAGCGGAGCCCAGACTTGTAATAACAAACCGTTCGCCATGACTAAATCGCCTACTCGATTCGCCAAGTTCGCTCCGACGGTTTGTGCGTTACCGCCTGAGCCGACGCCTAATGCAGCGCACGAAAGCGCGGCAGTCATACCTAAGGATAAAAATAAAGCTTGTCCACCGTTCAACAAAGAAGACGCTCTCTCGCTTCCTAAAGATGCTTCGTGGTACCCTCTCAATAAATTATCGTATTGTCTTGATTCAAGTTTAACGTTGCCAAAATTTGCAACAGTCTCGTAATTCAAAAGCGCGTCTATGGCTTTCCCAGTACTTTGCCCGTCCATTTCGTTTGCCAATTTTCTCTTCGACGCCGATACGCCCGTCATGTACATCGTCCACCACACGTAACAGCAAAACGTGCTCAAAATAACCGCGACGACGTGCCACGAAAACGCTCTCCACAATAAAGCAGAAACCAAAGCCAATTCAACAAATGTTGGAATAAACGTGAAAATGACTGCTCTAAAAACCATCGCGACCGAACGCGTGCCTCGATCGATAATCTTTTGTAAAGCTCCAGTTCTTCTCTTCAAATGAAATTGCATGTCTAAATTCAAAACGTGATTGAATACTTCCAAAGCGACGCGTCTTCCAGCCGCCTGCGCTACTGGCGTAAAAGCAACTACTCTCAACTCTGTCGCTATTCCAGAAATGGCCTTAAAAATGCCGCTAAACACTAACATCTTCGCCGCCATGTTCGCGGCTTCGATAGCTTGCGCCCCGACAGGTAACTGCGCCGCGTGCGTTAAATGATCAATCGCAAATTTAAAGTACACTGGAACCGCCAAACCGAACGCTTTCTGTGCTATTAAAAACACTACGGCAAATACTAATCTTAATTTCGTCCCTTTTCTCGAAAACGCTACGGAGAGTAAATACGGTAGAACGGTCTGTAAAGAGGACCCGATCGGAGGTAAGGGAATTGGCCCATCGTCCTCTGTATCGTTCTCGTTGAAATACGAATTATTCGTATTCGTATTTGTATTATTACTTCTCGCTATTATCATCATCATTCTCTTCTTCGTCGTCGTCGTCGTTACATCATCGTCATCGTAATGATAACAATCGCGAATCAGGGCAACGTTCTTAAAACATAACAACGAATCCGACGCAGCAGAAGCAGAAGCAGAAGCAGAAGAAGAAGAAGAACGCATCGAAGATGACGACAAACACGCGCGTCCACTGCAACCAGAACTCACAGCACTCACTCTGCTCCTATTATAATCCCTATTCGTTCTCGTACGACTATGACTATCGCGAGTACTAGTGATCATTTGTCCATTACGAGTTTTCGTCGACGTCTTCCTCATCAACAGTCCATTGAAAGCGCGTTTATCCTCTGCACTGGTTCTCCTATTGACGATGCAAAACTTATTCATTGCAGTGGTCATCGTAGTACTATATTACGTGTTCGTAGTGATATATTGATTCTGTTTTGTCCGCTCAGGCGCGTCTGTCTGTGTGTCTGTCTGTCTGTTTAATTAAATACTCTTTTTTAAGAGGGAACGATGTACTTTTTGTGGGTAGTTCATAAACGTTTAGGGTTTCAAGAGAGCAATCATTTAGATTTTAATATAAAAGAAGTACAGTATATGATATGATGTGTAAGAAAGGTATGGATGAAAGAAGAGCACGTACAGATAGCTCTGTTATGAAGCTTTTACTACTAAACTTGGAATTTCGTTCGTTTGATTTAATAAGCGTATCATTTTTCTTTTTGTGGGCTATGCACACTGTTTATTTAGGGTTTCAAAACAAAGTTCGAGCTGAAAGTGTGTGTGTAAAATTGGCATAAATAAAAAAAGAGTACGCATAGGTCCTCATTAGCACTGATGCAAACGCGATCGTTATCATCGATTAACATCCTTAAGTCAATGTTCTCATCATCATCATTATTATCACCATCGGCATCGTCTTCGTCGTCGACTCTGTTCAATAGGCGAGGAAACAACAAAAACTATTCTAATTCTTTACCGTTATCATTGCGTCAACGACTGCTGAAGAACTATTCGTCCTCGTATTTTAATGCGAAGGGAAAGAATACTAATCCTGTTTATGAGTACGATAAATTAGTACTAAGTCGTCTTCGTAGTAGTAATAGTGATATTATTAATAATAATAAGAATAAGAATAGTAGTAAGAGATTGAAACATACGACGCATATGCCGAAATTAAGAGCTTTAAGAGAAGAAGCTGATGAAGTAGCACTCGATTCTTCAAAGAGTGATGAACGATCGAGTATATTTTGTAACCGGAGTCTACCAATGCGTTCGATAAGATCTGTCGGTTTTGATATGGACTATACTCTAGCGTGCTATAAACCAGAGACGTTCGAGCGCTTAGTGTATAGGAAGACTATCGAGAAGCTAGTGAACGTTTTGAAGTACCCGAAAGAAATATTAAAGTACGAATTCGATGAAAATTATATGGTACGCGGGTTGATCATCGATAAGAGACGAGGGAACGTCCTGAAATGTGATAGGCATAACTACGTGAAAGTGGCCATGCACGGTTTTCGAGCGATTTCGACCGATGAAAGGCTTTCTACGTATTGCGATTCTTCAAAAGTCGGTACGACGTTCGATGGGAGAGAATATGCAGCGATGGATACTTTATTCGCTTTAGCGGAAGCGTATTTGTTTTGCCAAATCGTTGATTTGAAGGATAAATATCATGCTGCTGAAAAAAATAATACTAGTAATAACGACGACGACGATGAAGGTGACAAAAATAGATTACGAGAGGTTTCTTATCACGAGATTTATGACGAGATCAGGAAATCGGTAGATTTAGTCCATCGAGATGGTTCGTTAAAGCACGAAGTCGCTAAAGATCCACAAAAATATATCATTCAAGATGATACTTTGAAAGAATTACTCTCGACGCTTAAAATGTCAAACAGGTCTGTTTTTCTTTTAACGAATTCTCTTTTCGATTATACGAACGTAGTCATGAATTATTTGCTTTCGGGTAATGTTGGAGAAAAAAAGACACTGGAGTGGATGGATTATTTCGACGTCGTTTTCGTCGGCTCGCAAAAGCCGAATTTCTTCTCGCAAGATAACAACACCATCTTCGAGGTTGATCCAAAGACGTATCATTTGAAAAACACGGATAGCGGAGCGCCTTTGACGCCAATTGGCGGAGAAAACAACAACGATGCGACGAATCCAACCGGTTTATTTAATGCAAAAGTGTATCAAGGCGGTTCATACGTTCATTTACACGATGCGCTAGATATCAGTCGAGGATCGGACATCTTATACGTCGGGGATCACATCTTTGGTGATATCTTGAGATCAAAAAAGCAAATTGGCTGGCGTACGATGCTTATTGTGCCAGAGCTATCGCACGAACTTGACGTTTTACAAGATTGTCGAAAAGGCGGTTTTTTAGATGAATTGAAAGATTTGCGCGAGCAAAGAGACGCACTCGATGAACAAAGACAACGCTTAGCGTTTCAAAAGCGAATAAAGAAATTGAACGATGACGATAGAAAATTGGATAAGAAATTGGAAAAAACATACGGTGAAGTGCGAGATAAGCATCGACAACGCACGAGAGAGTATCACGAAAAGTTCCACTATGTATGGGGTGCTTTATTAAAAAGTGGATGTCAAAATTCAAGATTTGCGCATCAAGTCGAACGTTACGCTTGCGTATATACGTCAAAGGTGTCGAACATTTTAAAATATTCGCCTGAGGTGAACTATCGAGCGTTTTCTGATTCAATGCCTCACGATGCGTGAATAATTTAGCGTTGATATTTTGTTGTAAAATTAGAGAGTATTATTTAAAAAATACACTATAGGTACGGGTGTGATAAAAAACGTACTAGGTCATCTCCACATCTTCCGAGTCACCATCGTCATCGTCGTCATCATCATCTGAATCGTCACGCACAATAGTGGATAAGTATTTATTTATTTCTTCGTGCAATCTTACGCCAGAGACGCGAGCAAACTCAACGACGTCATCGGAAACATCGCTCTCAACAGCTGCGCAAGCTCCAGAAGATGTGCGAACCCTTTGTATTGACGTCACGGCACCATCTTGAGTAGTCGACACAGCGAGTGCAAAATCGCCGCTCTTTTCTTCACTTGTAACGCAGTCAATTGCTATGGTGGGTAAAAATAAATCATCCGGAGGATTGTTCTCCACGGTTTCTCCTCGCGCCTTGCCAAAATACGTCGCAGTCGCAATCAAGGGAACGTCTGAAATATCTAAAGACGTATTATTACCCCTACTATCTCGACCATTTCCCAAGTCGTTATTATTATCGTCATCATCATCATCATCTTCGTCGTCATCGTCAGAAACTAATTCAATCTCTTCTTCGTCTCCTTTTTTTTTTACTCGTACGTTTGGTAACATTGCATCGAACAACGCGCATTTTCCAGCAATAGCTAAAGCGTCTAGCACGTTCCCAACGTCCGAAAATACTAAAAAATCCATCCTTAACTTCCACCTAAACCGTTTATTACCTCTATCCTTCGTCGTCGTCGTCGTCATCTTACTATTTTTATTATCATTCCCACTTCCTTCTTTTTGTTCTCGTTCTTGCCGTCCAATTTCTAACGAACGTCTCAAACCCGCTCCTCGTCTCTCGTCGTCCATGTTCGCGTACGCAAACTCGAGCTCTCGTTTTAATTCCCCGCAATACTTATCGATCTCACTAAACGCTACATTCTGCTGATTAATCATTACATCTCTGCCAATATTCCTCGTCGACATCGTCTCCACGTTTATATCGATCGAGTTATTTCTATTATTCCCATCTTCAAAATCAAAATCATCATCGCCGTCAAAATCATCGACAAAACAATTTTCGCGTACGACTCGCGCGGTTATCACACACATGACCTCCGTGATCTCACCCCCACTCCCTAACTTTATCTTTGCCGATCCAATCGCTCGTAAACTTGCTATTTTCACGTCGACTCCTTCCCCTTCCCCTTCATCATCGAAATCTGCTTCGTTTCTCGCCCCGGTCCAATCACTGCGAAGACGACTTTGACGAAAACGTGCGAGTTTTATTTCGATCGACCTCGTATCAGTGCGCTTACGTCCATCCTCTCTCACGTTTTGGGCGACGGAGTCTCTTATGAACACGCGTTCGTTCTCTGATAGTAAGCATGATTGGAGTACCATTTGTGCGTGCGATTTTATCGTCGTCGTCCGTCGTTTCTTTGTTTTTCCAAAGACTCCGTTTAGGGTTTCATTTGAAGTTTAGGGTTTCATTGTTTAGGGTGTGAGAGTATTTTAAATTGGAAATTTAAGAAACATCCTCTATTTTGTTAATAGTAATAAACGCGGTGTTCTAAAGGCGAAAAGAGAGAGAGAGAGAGAAAAAAAGAACGAGCGTTTGCGATCTTCCCTTTCCGCGTGACCGTGTGTTGCGTGTTCCTCTTCTTCTCCTTTTTTTGTACCTCTTTCTTTCTTTTTGTGACCATAATAAAAGTACAGAGAAGCAAAAGCGAAGAGTTTTGATAATCAGAACGTATCAGTAGCGAGCCTATGAATACGATCGGAAGCGTGACCATGAATCATCAACAACAACAAAGGCTCGGGATCGATCGAACGAAGGAGTTCTTTCAAACCGCAGAACGAGTATCGAAACAACTCGGACGATTGAGTAATAGTAGCCCTGCCGCTACTGGTATCGATCGGGATGATGGGAATGGGAGAAACAATAGCGCTTCTTCCTCTTCCGATGTACGCGATGGTCAACGAACTGCGATGGTTTTGAATAATAATGACGATAGTAATAATAATAGCAATTATTATCAGTTTAATAACGAAGATAAAAATACAAATAATAATAACGATGACGACGACGACGCGAAAACAAAAGTAAGGAACAACAAAAAGAGTATATTTCACCAGCGCGCGTCTGGAGTCGGGCACGCAATACATTCGACGAGTCAAAAGCTCGAAAGATTAGCGCAATTAGCGAAAAGATCTGGGATGTTTGATGACTCAACACAGGAGATTAATACGATTTCATTCGCAGTGAAGGAAGATATTAAACAATTGAATAACGCGATTGCAGAGTTGCAGCAAATAGCTTTGAGGGATAAAGAGATCAAGACGAAACAGTCAAACGCGCATAGTAATACGATCGTAGAGTCATTGAAAGGACGTTTGATGGATGCCACTAGGACGTTTAAGGACGTTTTGAGCGAAAGGAGAGAGAGCGTGAAGAATAACGAACGAAGACGGTCGATGTTTGGCGGTGGAAGTAGTACTATTGGCGTGGGCGTAAGAGGCGGCGAGGGCATGAGAGCGCCGCCTGGGAGGTTTGCAAGCGTCAACGCAGCAGCGACGACTGGAAGTTTCATGAATGTCGGTAGTCATCAACATCAACAACAACAAGAACAAGGCGGCTTCAATCATATGACCATGACGCAAAGCCAAGTCGCCGTATATCAAGACCAAGACCAAAACTACGCAAACTCTAGAGCGGATGCGATGCAAAACGTAGAGCGAACGATCACTGAACTGGGAGGTATTTTTCAACAACTCGCGACTATGGTAAACGAGCAAGGAGAAATGGCTATTAGAATTGATGAAAACATCGAAGACGTCGTGATGAACGTCGACAACGCGCAAGGAGAATTACTGAAATATCTCAATTATATTTCGAGCAATCGCTGGTTAGCAATGAAAGTCTTCGGCGTCCTCATGTTCTTCTTAATGTTCTTCATTGTATTTGTAGCTTGATTACTCACGAGTGTGATATATTATATATTTACTTCATATGCTCATACTACTCGTACTTTATATTTTCACTATATACCTACTACCAGACTACTGTACTTTCAATTCATTTGTCGTTTCTCCATCATCGTCTCATGACCACACTTTTCGTGCGCATCGATCATGTCACGAGCACGCGACTGAAGTTAAAAAACTCTAATGTCTCATCATTCGACGATAATGAAACGAACTCTGACGACGATGAATATCAATAATATCAATAATAATAATAATGATAACGTCAACGTTCTCGATTTATTCTTATCAAGAAACGATCGATTGAAGACGTTTGAACTTAAAGTTTTATTATCCTCTTCTTCTTCGAAGAAGAAGAAAAAGGGAGAGAAAAGACCAACGACAGAAGAAGAAGAAGAGCGATTAGATGCAGATGATGAGGAATATCAATATTTCGAAACAGTGCAAACGCAGAAGAAGCCGAGCGTTATAATGTACGAGCAATGGTACGAACGAGCTGTCGAGGCGTTGAGTGGTGTAGTATTGGCGGAGTCAAAAACGGATTCGTGTCGTGACGCGAGCGAAGACGACGACGAGAAAGAGGAAGACGCGTCGTTGTCGAACAAAATAGAATATGGGGATAGTGAGTATGAATTTGAATTGAAAGAGCTCAAGTCGAAAACAGTACCGTCATCGAGCGAGAATAATGATAATGATACTAATCCTGATTATGAATTAGTGTGGAAATTTAACGAACGAAAGTATCGAGGTTCGTGTAAACTGAAGCGTTTAGTTATTAACAGAAATAAAATGAGAGAGGAAGGAAATAATAATAACGACGACGACGCGAAAGACGATGGTTTGCACGAAAAGAACAACAATAACGATAACAATAACAATAAGAAGGCGCTCCAATCGTTGATGAAGTTGTTGACGATGTGTGCGAGGAAGTATCGAGATAAAAATGAGGGTGAGAAAAAATTTCGACGAGCGAACAAAACGCTTAAACAAACGACAGAGGAAATTGTGAAGAACACATTTCAACGAGCTAAAGAGGTTGAAGTTTTCAAGAAGAAGTGCATGCAAGAATATCTCGTTCTTTTGAACGAGAAAAAGAAGAAAATACGAGAGTTAGAGGAGACTTTAAAAGCTGCGCGATTCGAGAATGATGATTTAAAACGCAGAACTACTACTAATAATAAACGTTGTTTGGACGGCGACGACGATTCATCGTCTTCTGAACCATCATCGTCGGCGCCTGATTCAGAAGAAGCAAATACAGATGACGAAGAGAAACCTTCGCAAGTGCGCAAGCGCCTCAAGAAAGACTCGCAAATGATATACAGACAACCAGCGGCAAAGAAGAAGCAAAAAGAACAACAACAACAACAACAACAACAACAACAAAGAAGCAAAGGGAATCTACCAAAATCTACGCAAGACATATTCGACGCCTTGGCAAAGCTCGATTCAGGTTCAGGTTCGGATTTTTAGGATTATTTAGAAATAATAGTCGTAGAGAGAGAGAGAGAGAAGAGAGAGAACAAACCTCCTACTACGTAGTCTATAGAAATATACAATAATATAACGCGCTAATCAAAGAGAATTTCGAATGTCTACTCCTGATTTTGTTCCCTTTCCGCTAAGAGTTTCGCAACGCTCCCATCATCGTCCTCGACTAAAGTTCCACTCTTCCAACATCCAGTTTGTTCGCCTATTTCCTTATGCTTCTGATATTCCGCGTCGACCTCGTCTTTCGTTCCTTTCCATCCTTTCGGGTACCGCGATAAACTTTGCGAACCGAGTAATCTCGACGCTTTCACTGTTTTAAATTTTGATCGCGTTCACACGAAACCATGCAGTGTTCACACACACAGACACACAGACAGACAGAGACAGACAGACAAATCGTTAGTATATTACATCCTATCACGTAATCGAAAGAAAAGAGAACTGGCGCTGTTCGCGATGCTTCCGCTAGTCCTCGTTCAGTACTCCGCCCATCCTGGCCACTGAAAACGAAATCGAGGGACAGAACACGAAATAATTTCAAATTTCAAAAACGTGCAAAACAGGCGCGACGCGAGGGAACACGCGCGCACGGCATGGCGATAAAAACGAACCTCTCAAATCGAGCGTGCTCCACTCGCCTAGCTCTCTCTCGAACATCTCCTTCATCTTCGCCCACTCTCCGACGCCGAGCTTTTCCAAGCCTTCCAATAACTTCTCCCTTTGCTCCGATCCCCATTTTTTCCCGGAGCTCTCGAACCTGATCTTCGTCGGTCGGAAGAAGTTTTGGTTCAAACTTCCATCGAATTCGTCGATCGCGTCCGCTCTCGTGACGACTTTTCTTAAAGAATTCGCCCAAAGTGTTCTTCTTTGTTGCACGAGCTCTTTCTTTAGCTGGATTTGTAGACCGCGGTCGTGCACTGCGCAGTCTGAGTTCTTTTTTACTTTCATTTGTAGTTTCTTGAGGAGCGATTTTAAAGTGCCGTTTTTGGAGCTTTTTGTGAAGATTTTTAAATACGTTTAAGAGAGTGCGTATATGAGTGGTGATAATGGTTAGTTAATAAGTAGCTTTAGAGAAGGCTTTGCTCGTCTCGACGACGTTCGCAGTAAAGGCCGCGTCAACTTCTTTAGTACTTTGAAGATTAGGCGCCGAGTCCTTACACGTTGGATTGCAAAACACGTCGTCGCAAGAATCGACGATTACGGTCTTTTCGCCTTCGAAGAGCCAATTCGATAGAGCTTCCCTGGCCTCGATGTCGTTGATTTTGATCTTGTCGAATTTTGTGTGCACGTAGCACGAAGGCGCGAATACGCCGACGTTCGGGTTTTCTTTCGAAGCTTCGTATAAGCGGTCGGACATTTGCTTTTTCCATACTCTCGCGTACTTTTCTCTTCTCACGCGTTCGTCTTTGGAGAAACTGGTCCACATTTTTTCCGATTGCTCGATTTGTTTGTCCTCGTACGCTTTCATGTCGAGTTTTCCCGACGCCAAATCATCGATCGTTTTATCCACTAATTCTTGCATCTTTTCTCGCGATTCTTTCATAGAATCGTTAGAAGCGCTATTATTATTATTATTCAAGGCAGATAAATCGGGAGCATGGACAAACGTGTGATCTGCCAACGGCCAGTTGTCATGGATAGCCATGACGACAGAGTCTGTTAAAGACTGAACGAAGAATATTGGCGTCTTGATATATTTAACGCTATTCCTCGCCACGGCGCATCTGGACGGTGCTTTTCTTTGTTGATTAACGCACGAGTTCGGAAGCGATTGCTCGGCATGCCAAAATTTAAGATACTTCTTCCAACTCGTCTCATCCCATGGAACGAACGAAGGCTTCAAAGTCGAGTCAGTGTTGAGACCGTACTTCAAAACTAATCGACTTTCTGCAGAATTTAAAAACACGTCTTCGTCCGCCTTGTCATCCTTATCGTCATCATCTTTGACGTTTTCATTTTCATTGGCCCCGAGCGATGAGACATCCTCATCGTCCAAGTTTTTTATCTTACCATGATGACTACCGAATATTCCAAACAATCCTGTTACGAGATTTGAATTTGAATCGCCGCCGTCAGTTTTTTCTTTTTTGTTACCGGCAGCCGCTGCGAGAGTAGCGGTTTCGGAAGCATTTGCTAAACCGCCCTCTTTGTCAGACGCATTGGTGGTTCCTATATTTTGTTCAACTAAAATTTTCTCCACCATTCTATCGAATTCTTTTGGTTCAAAATCTTCCCCGCTCTTTCCTTTACCCGCTTCTTCTTTATCCTCGTCTTTAACATCGTCGTCGGCGTTTTCGTTTTGGTCAATCGACATTTGATCTCTTGGATCGTAGAACGTATGCGTATGGAAGTAGTGAAATCCAGCGAATACAACCGCGGAAACCTTCGGTGGCTGTAACTTTTTGCTATACCCTTTCTTTTCGTACGAGCTCGAGATCGTATCTGCCCAACGATCGATTTGTGCGACTAACCCAATACCTCCGGCAGATTTGCCAGCAAACAAGATGTGTCGCGCAGATAACAAATCGTGATTATCTATGAGTTCTTCCAAGATTGCATCGACGATTAAACCACCCGAAGTGGTCAAACCAAACGCGTCTGGCTTATTGCTTCTACCTAGCCAAGAATCTCCCGAGCAATAGGCAATATTTACCATATTTGCCGTGTTGAACGCCTGATTATTTTTCAATACAGATTGAAGGCCAGAACTGAAATGATACGTCCTCGGAACTAACTTTGAAGTGCCTAACCCAGTAGCCGCTCTTCTCGTGCAACCTTCACCGTTAACGCACGTTCCGCCGCCAGAAAGCATGATGACCCACGTTTCACCGCATGAATTATGGACAGAATCACTCGTACATTCTCGCATTTTTACAGATCGATCTAATCGCTTTGAAACATAATAAGCCAGAGGTGATCCATCGAGGCACCTGGCATTGTTTTTCGGATTTGCAAGAAATTGAACGGGAGAAACTGGATTGGGTTTGTAATTTTCATCGTTCGAGTCCAAGAATAATAACTCATCATTGTTTTCGATGATGTCTTTCGATAACTCTTTTACTCCATCAACGGCTGTGGAAGTAATATCTTTGACAATATTATCCACATTTTTTCCAACCTGAACATTATCGGTTACTACTTGTTGTTGTTGTTTTTGATGTTGTTGTTGTTGCTTTTGTTTATCATTTCCCGCATCGGAAGAAGGAGGAGAAGAAACATCACCGCCCTTTTCGTCCTTGCTCTTGTTATTATCATTATTATTGTTTTGTTTGTTGTTGTTGTTGTTGTTGTTGTTGTTGTTGGAATTATTATTGCCATTGGCACCAGATTCATCCTTATCTCCAACGTTTGCAACTTTCTTATTATTCGCATAAGTACTAATACTACTATCTTTCTTCGCTCCGTTCTTCTTATTATCGCTATTATTGCTATTATTGCTATTATCGGCCGCAGCGGCGGGAGTGGCGCTACTCTTTTTATTGTTACTATTATTGTTATTATTATTGTTATTATTCGCGGCAGCAGTTATTGTAGATTTGGTATCATCCGAATTAGTAGTACTCTCCTCCTCCTCCTCGCTCGCGTGTTTCGAAATAGCTTCGATGACCAACTCCTTCCTGCGCTCTTCCAAGAAAAAATCAATCTTATCTCGTTCTTCCTTCGTTAATTCATCTTCATCTGGGTGTTGCTTCAAAAAACTATGATCGTTATTACTATCATCATCATTATTATTGTTATTATTGTTTCCTAAAAACGCAAACGTCCTGCTTTGCGTCGTTCCGCCGCGTACGCCCGTCATCCCGTCGCGCGTCCGCGCGAGAACGACGACGACGCAAGAACACAGAAACACAAACGCAACAAAAATAATCTTCTTCGATTTATGTTTTGAATATAATATCAACGCAGTCAACGGACCGTGTTTAAATTTCATGTTATCATCGTCGCAGTCGTTACCGCTACCGACGTCGTCCGTCGCCGCCGCCGCCGCGTTATTGTGATTTTTCAGTAATGGCTGTGACTCCAGATCACGAAGATCCTGAGTCGTATTCGTCATAGCACTACTACTCCCGTTCTGTCGTTGTCCTTCTTGAATCGGTTTCCTCATCTTGATCGTAATTTTCCTCCACTTGTAACTCTCCTTCAATCGATAGCTCGCTCTTATTATTCAGTTTAATAAGAGCTCACTTAACGAAGTTAAGAAAGAAAGTTTGGCCGCGTCTCGAAATCTTCCCGTGCTACTCTCTCTCTGCTCTGATTGATTTCAACAAAAGAAGAGGTTTCGAGGGACACGATGGTTTGAAACGAATTGGAATAACAGATAGAAGAAGAAGAAGAAGAAGAAGAAGAAGAAGAAAGAAGAATATTTTTCTCACGGCGATTACTTTGACGCGTGTTTTGCTCTCCACACGTCGTGTAAAATACTTACGATTTTTATTAATATTACTTTTATTTATTTTTACTTCTTTCTTAAATATGTTTCTGAAACCCTAAACTGTACAGCGGATGCTAAATTTCGCGGGTGTATGGATGGTTTTCTGGTGAGATGGAAAGGTAAATCTTCATTCAGCTATTGTATAGTAAAAATAATTAATGCAAACACCATTCGCGATGATGAAAATGATTGGAGTGATGATGCTGACGATGAAGATATCGGCGTCGGCATGTATGGAAACATGAAAGTTCGAGCTAGGGCATAAAAAAAGTGGTTTTTCTTTCAATTTATTCAATTTATATTTATAAATACGTAGGTGATTTAATAATAATTTGTAAACTTGGGTGGCAGTAGTGAAATTAAACGCAAACACCAGTATCAGGATCGTATGTCCTATCGGAAGCGCACGCACACCCGCAATTATTCTCACAGCTACGCCATGACCACGGCGTATAAGTGCAACAAACGCACCAACCGTTGCCGTTATTAATGTTTCCGGCACTACAACCGGCCGTCCCAGGTTCATTCTCGAAGGCGCAGTCTGGCGGCGGCGAGGGTGGTTCAGGGATATCAATTACGCAAGAACTCGCTGGGCCTTCAATTGCGCTCACGCATGAATACGTGGCTTGAAACGTAGTTGCGCCGGTGAACATATTGGTTTGCGCTGTTGTAGCCGCCGGTCCGGTCCAATTGGAAATATTTTGATTAAACGAAATAGCTTGATTGAACATAGACTCCATATTCGTAACCTGCGATACGTCCCAATTTGAAATATCTCCATTAAATGTATATTTATGGCTCAAACCTAAGTTATTGCTCCCGTCCCAACCAGTCATATTCGTCACCAAACTCGTATCCCATTTCGACATTGTGCCAAAGAAATTACCTAATGACCACGCTCTGCAATCGCCATCGTCCGGTGCTTCGGCTAAACATTCAGCGACAAAAGTGTGCCAACTCGCGTCAGGAATCGGGAAACGCCTGAACTTTATCGTTTCGATCCCATAACCAATTGTCTCTCTAGATGTTGCGAGGTCATTGTACCGCTTTGACGCCCAACTAGTTTCGATATTGTCCTCAACGCAAACTGAATTCTCTCCATAAGGCGAACTGACATATCCGGCTCTGAGAGGTTTATAGTTGCATTTTCCGGATATTGAAGTGATTGTAAATTGAACCATCTTGCAATAATCATCAGTGGATTGATAAGCGGCGATGTAATAGTGCTCTTCACCTTCCGAATATTCAACGAAAACAGTCGATGTTATTCCCTGGAAATCATCTCCCATGGATGAACCCATAAAAGTTACTCTCTCTGGCACAAAGTCGGCATGCGATTCACAATCGCCGAGTAACAAAAAGTTATCTTTATCGCCACCGTCGTATGTTAAATACTCGTCAGTGCAAGATGTACCAGAGAATTCATCATTGCATACACAAATCCAAGACGTTCCGTTGAATTGTAAGGAATCCGCGCCTGGAGGCATACACATAGGCGGTCTCGGTATATCATCCAATTTCGCTTGTAGTCTTGAAATAGTCTCGCTAGCCTCGTTGACTTTAGCAATTCTCTTCTTAAATACCGATAAGCTCGAACTGCCAGTTAAGATGTCGCCGTTAGTCACGTTCATGTTTCCATAAACGTTCAAATTTAAACCCGATACGTGCACTTCGCCCAAGACATTTTTAACGCTCACCGTTCCGTCTTTCGATTTCACGATCGGCCAATCGTTCACGCATTCATACGAAACGTTCAAATACTTTGCAGTCCCAGCGCATGGATCGCCTCCAAATAACGAATTCGTCGCGCTCCCCGTGCACGTTTGTTTCCCGTGACACACTCCTCTCACTAGACTGAAAGACCCAGTCGCGACGCAATCCGTGTTCGAACTAGCTCCAGCGTTACCCGATATCGGACAAGATTGCCGCTCAGTCCTCCCATAATTCGCACTCAAAACGTTGATTAGAAACCCACTCTCGCACGATATCGATATCGATTCGTTCTCGCATGCGATGACCGTTTCTTGCTCCGCTCTTACGTAACTTACGAAGAAGTAGACAGCACAAAAGAAGAGCATTTAAACTTTCTTACTTGCCAGCACAGACAAAGACGAAAGATCAAAATCAGAATTCTTTCTCTCGAATTCTTGAACGACCGGCGCGCCGGATCACTCACTCTCTTAAACTCTCTCCGTTGAAACCCAATTATAAACCGCCGCAGACAACGGCGTGGCGCGAGTGTTCGAAAGCGCGGCTCTTTTTCGATCCGTTGCGATTTGTATTCAATCTCTTTTCGGCGCGGAAATGATTCTATCTAGTTTTTCCAGAACACTAAAGTGCTTTTATGCGGTAGACACGTTTTAAAGAAGATTATCAAGAGAGAGAGAGAGAGAGGGGTTAATACTTACGAGAGATTTTAGAAGCGTGATTAATGATAGTGTTTTTATTATTTGTCGTTTTCGTGCGTTTTGGTTTCGATTATTTAATATTAATTATCGAGCTTATTTTTGTGCGCGCGTGTGTGTGTTCGATTCGAGTGTTGTGTAGGATTCTTATTCGTAATTTATTTATGTTTTGACTTGTTAATTTTTGACGTTGGTTCCCGAACGGCTTCGTGCGACTTTCGAAACGATCGCTGCGCTTGCCGTTTTGTCGTTTGACCGGCTTCTTGAGCTAGCCTTCCCACGGATGAAGTGTCTTGCTCGTGATTATTATCGTAGTAATAATAATTTCCATCTTGATCTTGCTCGCAAGATGTTCCATAATATCCTTCTTTGCACGAACATTCGAAGCCTGAGCCGTTGTAATACAATTTTAACCCCCCCGGCTCAACGCATCTCGGGGCCATCAGATTTCTAATAGCTGTCTCGAGCTCGTCCATCTTTGTACTCGTTTTTTGTGCGTATTCGCAGATATCTTCGACCCATTTGTTAGATAAATAAGATTTTACCCGATATCTTTCATCATCGGTAAGCTTTTGATTGAAATACATGACTTCGGCGATATATGCGTTAGCATAGAGACCTGCGGCGGGGAAAAAGCCTATCGTCGGGATCGTATGAGTTTGTGCCGAATATTGATCATTAATTCCGAAAGAGACCTGGTTATATGGAGTCCTCTCACCACCAGTCCATATATCGCTATCTATGGCGAGAAATCCATCAGAATCACCGAAATAAACATCCGCTACGTGCCAATCACCATAAGTTGCGTTCGTTTTTGCAATTGAGCTTCCAATCGAATTGCCAACACCAATGTTTCCGTCTCCTGCTCCATACGTACCAAAATTGTAGCCATTATATCTATCACCCAAAAGCACGCCAGTACTCACGTACGAAATCTGATTAAAAACGACGAACACTTCTGGGTTTCTACCCAATTTCGTTGTTGTAAACTCGAGACCGGACATATCTGTATTTACCAAAATCGAATCTCTTCCTTCCTTAGCAGCACCGGCTTTGAACTCGACAACCCCATTCACTGTAAGATCCGTCGCGTTGCCCATTTTGTCCACAAATCCAGTAACCTTTGAATCTGATGTACTGTACGTGACCTGTTTGTCCGAGAAATCGAGCCAGTGCGTCAAGGAACTTGGAAGATTCCGGGAGATATCATCAACGTAACAGTTAATATCAACATCCAAATTATCTTCAACAGCGCTAATATTCGTATATATAGTATCAATGTTTGTCCCATTCACGGTCATACTTCCCGATATGCTCAAGTTTCCATACACGACGAACTCGTCGCTCTCGACGCGTACTTCCCCGCCCTCGTTCAGAACAGCCACTGTTCCATTTTTATACCGAACGACTGGATAATTCGCGCTAACGAAAAACACTGCGTTCGTCAAAGCGAGCAACGCAGTCGCTACTTTTGTTGCTGTTTGCATCATCATCATCGAAATCATCATCTTCTTGTTTTGTTGCTTTCGTACTTAATAATATTATAAGCTCGAGATCAGACAAAAACAGACCGAAATTCAAGAATTATATTTATCACTTTAGCGCTCTCTCTCTCTCGATCACACGCACTGATCAAATCAGTGATTGGGATATGTGCACACACACTGACAGTCGTCGATACGGTCGGTTTCTTGCTGTTTTTGTTTTTGTCGTTCTTTACGGATATATATATATATATATTATATCGTTCTTGCTCTTTCCGCAAATTTAATGAAAGAGTGGTAGACAAACTGGGACGGCAGCAAACTGGCAAAATACCAAAATCGCAAAACGAAGAAAATTGGAAAAACTTTTTAAGTTTTATTTGATGATTAAATAATTCAACTCGTATTAATGTTCAACATTCGAAGAAGAAAAGGAAGTGAGAGGAGCGATTGAATACGTTCTTAGTGTTTTGATTACGATCTGAACTTATTTTTGCGCGCAGGAGCGCGTTTGTAAGTACAAGTAGCAGTAGACAGCTGATGAGTAGAAAAGACGAGAGATCGCGCAAACGCAGCCGATGTAAATGATTTAAAATTTATGAATTAAAACAGAGTGTATACGATAATAGGAAAAGTTATTTAAGGTGACGTTTACGTTTACGTTTACCATCTTCGGGATAGTAATCTCCAGCTTCGCTGTATTCACAATTTGTTCCGTACCATCCGTCTTCGCAGACACATTCAAAACCATAGCCGTATGAAACTAGCCTTGATCCGCCTGGAGGCACGCACGTCGGTGGAGTCAATGATTCAAATTCCTCTTCTAAACTGTCAGCTCTCGTCCGCTGGTATTCTGAATATTCATCGCAATCCGTACTCCATTTATTATATAAATAAGACCTGACATCCCATCTCTGATATTCGCTGAGCGTTTCGTTAAAATATAAAACTTCCCCGACGTATCCGTTTATATAGTGACCGGTCCAAGTCGTTCCGGTCGAACCGTTCCATCCGCCGATGAACGGATTCGACATGTTAGACTGTGCGTAAGATCCACTCGTGTTGAAAGACACTTTATTATAGTCGTCCCAGTCAAAACTAAGAAACCCGTTTGTGTTGTTGTAAAAGATATTTGCAACGTGCCACTCTCCCAAATTTGAATAAGTACTATTCAAAATCTCGCCGGATGGTTTTTGAACACCGATATAGTTAGCTGATGTATTTTTAGATCCAAAAGCGTAATCGCCGGAAACTGCATCGCCTAAAATCAAGCCTTTATTCATATACTCGATTTGTCTATATGCGACAAAAATCTCCGGGTTTGCCCCCAAAAGAGTTGTTTTGAATTGAAGACCTGATTTGTCTGTATTGATATAAATCGCTCCTAAACCGTTCTTGACATTTGATTGGTATTCTACAGTACCTGTAGCGACAAGCGAAGTTGCTTGGCCCATTTTGTCCTCAAACGAAGACACGACGGGGTCTGAATAATCACCGGCGTATAAGTCTTCCATGACCTCGCTGCTGAAATCAAACCAATGCGTCAACGAACTCGGCCTGTCTCCCCACCATTCAGAGTCTGCACCGCACCAACCGTAATTATATATCCAGAACAATTCCTCAACTTCACCAAGCTTATCGTCGAGCGCTCTGACGGTTGTCCCGTTCGCGGTCAACTCGTCCCCCAACACTCTCACGTCGCCGCCGATAACAACAAACTCCGCGCTCTGCACGTGCACGTCCGCATCAGTCGTTCGAATCGCAACCGTATGATTTTGATAACGAACGATCGGCATGCTTGACACCATCGCGATCATCGCGTTCAACGCGATCGCAAACGCGAATTTGTTGATCATCATATTGCGCCAGACAAAAATCGAAATAAAAACAGAATTCTTTCAATTTTTGAACGACGGCGCGCCGGATCACTCTCTCTCTGTTCTTAAAACTTAAAAACCATTTCTAAACAACGGCGCACGCGCAGGAACAGTGCGTGATCAAAATCGCTCTCGATCAGGCAATTACTTTTGTTTCTATTCAATCTCTTCCTTTCCTCGTGGAAATGAGTTGAAGTGATGAATTCGCCCGCGGTAGACACGTTTTCAAGATTTCTTTGTCTTCCGCTCTCTTTTCTTTATGTATTATTATTAATAAAGTGATGAAAGATTTATGAGCGAGAGATATCTCGAAAACGTGTATTGAGAACAGTAGCGGCGCGTTGGAGCGCTCTGTTCGATCGTCGCGCTTGTTTTTTTGTGCGCGTTTTCGTCGATTTCGGATCACTTTTATATTTTATCGCGCTTTTTGCGTTATAGTTTTATTGAGTAGGTTCTGTTTTTAGCGACGGCGACAGACACGCGGTCGATGAGAAATTTACATATTTGTTTGGGTCTTCCGGATAGACAGGCGACATCTCAGGCAGTCAGGCGTCAGGCATCAGGAGAAAAGAAATATATTTTTTTTTATTTTTTTCCCCCGGATTTCTACTGATGGGCCGATAAAGGGTCCATCAGCAGGGGATATTACGTGCTAAAATTTATATTTATCGCAGGCACAACCCATCAGCACGATGTAACAAAAGAACTGCACAGAGAGTACTACGAGTTAGATAGAATACTAATAAATAGCAATAAAAGAACGAAACTGTTGGTATAGATATAGATATAGACACAGACATGGCATCAAAGAATTCACTGAAGAAGAGAAAATCGAGAGTTCTCGACGCGATTAAGCGCGAACGAGAACAGATCGAAAAGAAACAGTCCAAGCAGATGAGGAGTACGAATAACAGTACGAACAGGAGTACTGGTACGTTATCGATTGGACAAACGATAAGACGAGAGAAAAACAACAATAGCGATGATGGTAATAATAATAACAACAACAACAACAACGTGCGATCGTTGAAAGTGAGCAATAAAACGATCATGAAAAAGACTCGCGAAAGGAAGAACATGAACAAAATAGTCAAAGGCGTGCGAATTGGGAACATCGTGAAATTGAAGAAGAACGTGTCCTATAACGGGATCATGATTAAGGACGCGGAGAGTAAACAAGCGGTGCTTGATATGATTAAAGCAGAGGATAGGATGACTACGTGAGATCTGTAATACGTGAGATCTGAGATCTAGATAGTGTTGTTTTTGTTTTTAGTGTTATACATTTTTAGCCATTATGATCGATAGTTGTTCTTCGTCGGCTTTAGTTCGCCTTACTAAATCTACTTTTAAATCTTGCTCTCGTAATACGTTCATCATCTCCTCTATATCGTTTTGTTCGTATGCTACGCATAGAAATATACCACCATTTTCTCTTAATATGTTTTTGATGTCTTTGAGGATTCGGTCTATGACTTCGCGGCCGCGAACGCCGCCCGCCCACGCCGCCGTAATAGCGTAATCTGTAGAAGTAGTAGCGGTGGTAGTCGTCGTCGAAATCATCTTCATCTTCTCCTCGTCGTATATCTCCTCCGAAGGAGTGACTACATACGGTGGATTAAACAACAGCACGTCAATCTTTCTTCTTATTCGTCTCTCTGTCGTCGTTGTTTCCTCCGCTATAGATTCGTTTCCACGCGCAAAAAACCTCTCGTCTTCTAACAAATCGCCTTTGATTATCTCGACGTCAAACGACGACGACTTTTGCGGATTCGTAACAGTTCCCTCTTCGTCATCGTCGTATAATTCGTGGTTCCTCAAAGTTTCCTTCGTACATTCAACCGCTTCTTCGTTCACGTCGACTCCTATAAATCTCCACCGTTTCTTTCTCTCTCCTCCCGTTCGTCGCTCGTTCTCCTGCAGTAGCAGAGGTCGTTCCCTTGCAGCTCTGAAGGCCTTGACGTAGCTTAAGATATGTCCACAAAGGACGTATCCACTTCCTACGCCGATCTCTACGCTCAAAAATTCATCATCATCATCATCGTAATCGTAATCGTAATCGTAATCGTAATCACTCTTTTCTTTATCCACTACGAATAAGTTCTTCGTGAACATGTTGTTATCAGTATCATCATTTTCCCAAAGTTCTCGTAAAGCATCGGCGAGGAGAAAGGAGTCCTCCGATGGTTCGTATACATTTCTAGTGAACTTTGTGAGTTTGATTGTAGCGAGCATTATTATTATTATTATTATTATTATTATTTTATTACTATTACTATTCTTGTTATTGTCGTTGTCGTAATAATAAAGTTGTTAGTCCCGTGAGTGATGTGATTTTCCGTATTTCTTCAAAGAGAGAGACAGCATGATAGAGGGAGAGAGCGTTCAGCGTCGTCTTGTCATGATGAAACAGATCAATAAAGAAAATCTCAGTAGGTCAGAGTGTGTGAGTGTAAGTGTATCATGTGAAACGTATTCTTTAACTGATGTTAATTCTCAACGCGACGACGGCGACGCAGGATTATATTATCTATAAAGAAGCCATGCCGCGTCTGATTTTAACTTGAACTTCGTTCAGACGCATGATTTCCAAAGCGTTGCATAAATCCTCGAGTTTAACGTCAACTTGCTTGTCAGATTCTTCTGCGGCATATGCATCGGCGCGCAAGTCTTTTATTCGTACGCACCCGTTTTCCCACTCTGACGGGGCGACAAAGACGATATATCGAGCGCCGATGCGGTTGGCGTAATCGAAAGTTTGCGCAACTTTTTTCTTTGGCTCTAGCATGACATCGCAAGTGATCAGATGGTGGCCGCTATTGTTATTATTATTATTATTATTATCGTTATCATTATCGCTATTGTTATTATTTCCAAGTCGCAATAAATTAGCCGTCTTCATCGCTTTTCCTTGCATGTCAATATTATAAGCCGCTACGCAGAAATCGATTTGCTTCTCTACTTCCTTCTTTGGAAGCAAGTTTTTCTCTTTCAAAAGTTCGACGATGACGCAATCGCCAAAGCCAAATCCACACGCTGGGACTGGAGACATAGCCCCGTAAAGCGATAAAAGCTTATCGTAGCGTCCACCACCTGCAATTGCTCGCAATTCACCAGCTTTATCGAAAGCTTCAAAAACAACTCCAGTATAATACGCTAATCCTCTAACGACCGAGGCATCGAACTGGAGCCAGTCACCAAATCCGTATTCATCCGCAAGTTTGAACAACTGTTTCAGTTCTTGTATAGAAGAATCGTCCATCTTATTATTATTAGTAGTAGTAGTAGTATCATCATCATTTGCCTCAGATGATGATGAAGACGTTATTGCTTCTTTTGCCATTTGTTCCAACTCCTCGACCGTTTTGCAATGTAACGTCTTCACTACGTTCATTGCGGTTTCCTTTGGCAACTTCAAAGTCTCCGTGAGCTCTTTAATAACAGCATCGTCTCCAATTTTATCCAACTTATCTAAAATCACGCACGTCGGTGCAAAGATTTCATCAGGAACTTTATTTATTTGAAGCATCGATTGCATCACTTTTCTCGAATTCACTTTCACGCCGACATCCGCGCTCGTGATTCCGAGAGATTTAAAGAAATCCACGACTGCGGCTAATAACTCAACCTCGGCTGTAATCTTATCACACCCAATAATATCCATATTCCACTGATAATGTTCTCGTTTCCTTCCTCTCTGCGTCGCTTCGAATCTCCAACATTGCGGTATCGAAAACCACTTCAAAGGTAAGATCATACTCGCCCCTCTCGATAGAACCATCCTAGCAAGCGTCGGCGTCATCTCTGGCCTCAAAGTAACCTCGCACTGATCTTTATCCACGAACGAATACATTTGCTGCGTAATCTCTTCCCCAGCTTTTCTCTTATAAAGCTCTTGCCTCTCCAAGACTGGAGCGTCGTACTCCTCGAATCCGAACGAGTTCCCCGTTTTCCTGAACTTCTCGAACAACCATCTCTGTAAACGATATTCTTCCGGGAACCAATCGCGCGTGCCACTGACTGATTCTAACTCAACCGGTGTTTGCTGCATTGCCTGGATCGTTATTATACTTTGCCCGTGGTTACTGTTCGAACCATTACCTTGCAGTCTCTTTCGCTCCTCCTTCTCCTGTTTCTCCATTCGCTTTCGTTCCTTCTCGAGCGTTCGCTGCAGTTGTTTCTCAGATTTCTCCGCCGTCGTCGCCGCCGTTCCTTGTTCTCGTTCTCGTTCTTCTCGTGCATCACCATCATCATCTTTGTTATTGATCATTTTGTTATAGTATTATTACTCACTCCCCTTTATGTGATTTAAATGTGAAGTTCGAATTTCAAAAACAAGCGCTAATTTAATAACGCGAAAACTCAACCAGTATACGATCCTAAACTTTAATTAATATCGTTATAAGGGCTGGACGAGTTAATAAGTCGTCGTAGAACCGTCCGAGGATTCCTTTGATGGGCGAAGAACTTACTAATAAGTGATGGAATCAGGAGCTTTTTCTGTTTTCTCATCAGTACTAAAAACACGAATTTAGGGTTTTCTAAAATCATTTTCTAATTCCAAACTTTTATATTATTTTACATTTAATTCATTTTATACATCGGTTTTCTTCAGTCGCGCGATTAAAACACGCGCACGCTAACAACAAACACGACCGCGCGTACGAGACGAAGTTCTATAGATAGTATTGATAGTGTTTAATAGAGAATAATCGTAAGCACTTGAGTGATAGAGTATAGTACTTTGATATTCGAGAGAGCTTGAGAGCAGTGATCTCGAAAATAAATAAATAATAATAATAATAATAATATAACGAGCATGCAAGCGAAGACGTCTTTTGAGACTGGACATGTAGACCAAATACATGATTGTCAATACGATTACTACGGAAGGGTGCGTGTGTGTGTGTGTGTTCGTTTTCGTTTTATGTCTTCGTTTTTTTAAGAGCGGTTTGATTGTGTTTTGATTGTGTTTTGTGTCGATGAATACATATCACGCGTCGTTTCGTGCGAAACATTCGATGATGACGACGATGGACTTTCTCGAGTGCTTGCAATCAATCGATCGATCGCTTTGATGAATAATAATACTTATAAGAATAATAATAATAAGTAGTAGTAGTAGTAGTAGTAGTATGCTAACATGTTCTCTTCTTCTTTTTCCGTTCTCTCTTCTATCAATACAGAGAGTCGCAACGTGTTCTTCAGATCGTACGATTAAGATTTTTGATACCGGATCGGCAGCATCGTCTTCTTCTTCTGCCATTAACGCGCTTGGGGAAAATAATAATAATAATGATTTCGGTGGCAACGTAGGAGGAAATAATAACAATTTTGGAGTTCAACACCCTGCAAATGTGGTAACTCTAACTGGTCACGAAGGACCGGTATGGCAAGTATCTTGGGCGCATCCAAAATTTGGCGCTTTGTTAGCGTCGTGTTCGTTCGATCATACGGTTATGATTTGGAAAGAGACGAGTGCGAATGTATTTTCGAGAGTATATGTGACACCGAAAGGGTTTTTCGATGGATCTGTTAACGCGATATCTTGGGCCCCGCACGAGTTTGGATGTGCGCTCGCCGCGTGCGCTTCGGATGGATCTTGCGCGGTTGTTTCAAACGTGCATAATCAAGGCTGGACGAGCGAGAAGATTTCAGACGCCGCGCATGCCGTAGGATGCACTGGTATTTCGTGGGGACAAAACGACGAGATTGCATCGTGCGGGTGCGATAATCTCTGCAAAATTTGGACGCGTCAAACTGAAAATAATAATAGTAATATGAACAACAACAACAACAATTACAATCAAAAATGGAGACTTAAGAAAGAACTCAGAGGCCATTCAGATTGGGTGCGCGATATTCAATGGGCTCCAAACAACGGCGGTTCGCCAGTTCACCAAATTGCGAGTTGTTCTCAAGACGGAAAAGTACTCATATGGACCCCTCGTAGTAGTATTAGTAGTACTAGACGAGATGATGACGACGATTCGTCCTCTTCTTCTTACGTTTCCATTCTATTGAACGATTTCAAGACGAGCGTTTGGAGGTTATCTTGGTCCGTCGTCGGGAACGTTCTCGCGGTTTCTGATGCGAACAATAACGTTTCGGTTTGGAAAGAATCCGTCGATGGTAAATGGTGCGAAGTTAGAAACATCTAATAGTATTCATTTTATCTTATACTACTACGTAGTCATTATTATTATTATTATTATTGTTATTATTACTCGTATTATTATTGTTATTCGTTATATACCAAATACCGTGCACACACACAAACTAGGTCAGAATATAGAAAAATAGACCTCTGTTTTTGTAATGAGAACATTTACACTATGGATATTTATCATACATCATAGGTAACTTAATGTCTGCCTTATTATTATCGTTGCTGGTGCATTATAATAATATGAATGCAAATGCAAACACGTTCGTCCCTCGCGATCAAAACAATAATAATACAACAGTCATCAGCAATAATATCAACGACAGTAGTAATAGTAGTAAACCGATCATAAGTAGTTTTAATAATAATAATAATACATCATCAAAATCAAAATCAAAATCGAATGAGAATAAGAGATATTTCGCAATCGATGTCGAATGCGTATGCACTGGGTATACGCATAACGACAGAGTGGTAGCTCAAATAGCGATATGCGATATCGATATGGGAACTTTATTGAACGTGTTTGTTTTAAACCCCGAAGATGAGAAGAAAATCGTGAGTTGTATAACTCCTTTAACTGGAATCGATAGAGGGAAATTACAAAGAGAGGGGATACCGTTCGCGGATGCGATGGTTTTAGTGAGACGATGTATACCGAGAGAGAATTCTGTATTAGTTGGTCAAAACGTAGCGAAAGATATTGAATGGCTTCAGTTGAAAGAAGGCGTTGATTTCGGGGCGATTGTTGACTTGGCCGGAGTATGGCGAACGTGGAATCCAAAGTTTAAGACGTTTTCGGTGTTTTCACAAGACCATTTAATACGAACGTTATTAGCGGATAAACACGAAATGGGCGAGACGCACGACGCAATTGGCGATGCAGTGAAATCGATGAAGTTGTTTGCATTGTGGAGAGAGCTGCATATCGATCCAAAGAGGTTGGAGAAGGAGAAGGAGAAGCTTCTCGAAAAGGAACCGGAGCCGAGTTTTGCAAAGCGGTTTCCGAGCTATGAAGGCGTTTGCATGGGTAATAGAAAAACATGCACTTGTAACGCGCCATTTTTTGGATGATGATGATGCATGATTTGAAAGAGCGGAAAAAGAAAAGGAAAGAAGAAGAGAATCGAAAAACTTGTACCACTACAGACTGCGTGTGTAGCGCATTGCACGCCGTCTCTAAAGAAGAAGGAGAAGAAGAAGGAGAAGAGAGACATGCTATAATAATATTAATAATTGCAACGTACCTTACTAGTGAATAACAATGTATAACCTAGAACAAAATATACGAGAGATCAAATTTTATCGTCCCAGCAAGTTCTTATTCAATAGTTTATTAGTTTATTTTCGTATTTTCAATTTTCGAATTTTGTCATCTCATCCAGTCATAGGAAATCCTCTAATTAGAGGACAGCGGACAATTAAAATTCAGAAAATTACACACTTTTTAATACCTAAAATCGACACTTTACGGCGCGCTCATTCATCAATCGTTCTAATGTATCTTATATTCAACGAAAATACGTGAGGCGACGCATAAGAATACTAGCAGTATGCTCACGAAATTTTATTAGTTTTCATAAAGTATTACGAAAACGCGA
>Ga0209710_1000469_pt1 | contig 38187 bp, 37 predicted proteins | sample ArcticOcean_MG_C_5_FD_187436 | JGI IMG/M metagenome (GOLD analysis project Ga0209710, IMG submission 187436) | Marine microbial communities from western Arctic Ocean - ArcticOcean_MG_CB4_138 (SPAdes) (version 2) | ecosystem: Environmental > Aquatic > Marine > Oceanic | place: Arctic Ocean...
TAATATGAATTACTCCTAAATTATCTACCCCAAATTCAAATTTAGTATCCGCAATAATTATTCCTTTATTGTATGCAAACTTATATGCCTTTTTATACAAATCTAAACTTATTAAACTTAGCTGGTTTGTAAATTCTTTTCCGATTAAATTTTCACATGCCTCTATTGAAATATTTTCATCTACGCTACCAATTTTCGCTTTACTCGAAGGAGTAAAAATAGGCCTAGGAAGCTCTTGAGCCAATTTGAGCTCCATTGGTAAGTTAATACCACAAATTGACTTATGTAATTCATACTCTTTCCAGCCACTTCCAATAATATAGCCACGAACAATTACCTCGATTGGAATGGGTTTTAACTTCTTTACAATAACGGAGCGATTAATAATTTGGTCCACTTCATTTTGGCTCACAAAATCAAGTGGATTTTTATCTGTTAGGTGATTTGGTACAAGATCTCTAAACTTTTCGAACCAAAAATTTGCCATCTTAGTTAACACTTCACCCTTGAAAGGGATAGGCTCATTCATGATGACATCAAATGCTGACAAACGATCCGTCGTTACAATCATCATATTCTCATCATCTATATCATAAATATCTCTGACCTTACCTTGATTTAATAGTTTAAGACTTGAAAGAGAAGTTTGGGTTAATGTAGTCATTTTTTAGCTCTTTTTTCCAAAATCTCTATAGCAGGTAATTTTTTTCCTTCCATAAATTCTAAAAAAGCTCCTCCAGCTGTCGATACATACGACATATTTTTTTCCATACCAAAAGCCTCAATGGCTGCAATAGTATCTCCACCTCCAGCCAATGAAAAAGCAGATGAATTTGAAACCGCATGGGCCAATAACTCAGTACCTTTTGAAAATTGCTTAAATTCAAATACGCCGATTGGACCATTCCATAAAATGGTCTTAGCTATTTTAATTTTCTCAGTTATTGCATTCATTGAAGCAAACCCAAGATCGAAAATCATATCGTCAGGTTCTACTTCACTAATATGCTTCATAACAGCAGGTTCGTTTTCATCAAATTTTTTACCGCAAACAACATCGGTAATAATAGGTAGCGATGCCCCTCGACTTTCTATTTTTTTAATTATTATTTTTGCTGATGGAATAAAATCTTCTTCATATAAAGATTTTCCAATATTAAAGCCTTGGGCCTTTAAAAAAGTATTGGCAATTCCTCCACCTAAAATCAATTGATCAACTCGATCTGATAAGGCATCTAAGATGCTAAGCTTTGTAGAAACTTTACTTCCCCCTACTATTGCAAGCATCGGTAGCTTAGGCTGTAAAAAAACTTTGTTAAGAGCCTCTAATTCACTTACAAACAGCATCCCTGCGCAAACTTGTTTACAGTACTCTGCTACCCCATAAGTTGATGCCTGCTTCCTATGGGCTGTTCCAAATGCATCCATTACAAAAATATCAGCTAAGGCAGCATATTGTTTAGATAAGGTCGAATCATTTTCTTTTTCCCCCACATTAAACCTACAGTTTTCAAGAACTGCTAGATTTCCCGAATCCAAATGAAATGGCTCAGAAGTCCAATTTTTAATTAATGGGATTTTTTGATTTAAATGTTTACTTAAGTATTTTGCGACTGGCTCCAGGGAGTCTTCAATTGAGAAATGTCCCTCTTCTGGTCTACCAAGATGAGAAGTCACCATAACCTTTGCCCCTTCTTTCATTGCATATAAAATACTTGGTAGTGATGCTTGAATTCTATTTTCTGAAGATATTGTTCCGGAGTGAATTGGAACATTTAAGTCCGCCCTTATTAAAACCCTTTTATTTTTAAGGTTAAAATCATCAATTCTGTTCATATTCAAAACAATTTATTTTGCATTCATCATAGCGACGGCAGTGTCTAGCATTCGACAACTAAATCCCCATTCATTATCATACCAAGCAAATACTTTAACTAAATTTCCATCTGCACTCACTTTTGTAAGGGTTGAGTCGAAGTAGCTTGAGGCTGTTGTGTGGTTAAAATCAATAGATACTAAGGGTTCGTCATTGTAGGCCAATATATTTTTGAGAACTCCTTGAGATGCCTCTAGCATTATTTTATTTACTTCCTCCTTAGTAGTTTTTTTTGAGGGTGTAAATGTGAGGTCTACTAAAGAAACATTTGTAGTTGGAACACGAATAGCAATCCCATCTAATTTACCCATAAGTTCCGGAATTACTAACCCTATTGAAGCAGCAGCTCCAGTTTTAGAAGGAATCATTGAAGCAGCAGCAGCTCGTGCACGTCGAATGTCAACATGCATATTATCTAATAGTGATTGATCATTTGTGTATGAATGAATAGTATTCATTAAGCCCGACTCAATTCCAATATGATCTTGAATAACTTTAGCAATTGGTGCAAGTCCATTTGTAGTGCAGGATGCATTTGAAACAACCAAATCAGTAGATTTTAAAATATTATGATTAACGCCATAAACAATTGTCGCATCGACATCTTTTTCACCTGGCGCTGAAATTAGCACTCTTTTAGCACCCTGCTCTATATGGAAAGAACTAGATGATTTTCCTCTAAAAGCACCAGTACATTCTAAAACTACATCAACTTTATGATCTTTCCAGGTTAACTCTTCGGGATTTTTAGTATTAAGGTATTTAATTTTATCGCCATTGATTATAAAATAATCCTCGATAGTCTTAACTTCGCCCTCAAAACGACCATGAGCAGTATCATATTTTATAAGGTGCGCATGGCTTTTAATATCGCCTCGACTGCAATTAATAGCTACCACCTTAATATCTGTTCTTTTCGATTCGTATAATGCTCTTAATACTAACCTACCGATTCTTCCAAACCCAGATATAGCAATATTTATAGTCATTAAAACTTCCTCAAAAGGAATTAAGGCACCCTAAAGATGCCTTAATTAAATCAATATAATACTTTAAGATTAATCATTAGTACTTAAAAATGGCTTAATCCTAAACTAATAAGGCCTTATTTCAAATACTAAATAATTGATTTTACTGTTTTAATGACATTTTCAACAGTAAATCCAAAATGTTTAAATAGGTCGCCGCCCGGAGCAGATTCACCGTATGTATTTATTCCTACAGATGCCCCATCTAAACCAACATATTTTCTCCAGAAATCTGTTACGCCAGCCTCAATAGATACCCTTTTTACACCATGTGTAAGAACGCTATCTTGATATTTTTTCTCTTGACGATCAAACGCATGGGTACATGGCATTGATACAACTCGAGCATTTACACCATCTTCCTTAAGAGCTACCTGTGAATCCATAGCTAGACCCACTTCAGAACCTGTTGCAATAATTATAACGTCAGGCTTACCATCAGAATCCGACAATACATAACCACCTTTACGAATATCTGTTATTTGTGAGTCTGTTCTAGGAACAAAGCTTGTACCTTGACGACTTAATACCAAACTTGTTGGATTTTCTAGATTCTCAACAGCCGCAACCCAGGCGGTCGAGACCTCTGTTGCATCACATGGACGCCATACTTCCATTCTTGGAATGTACCGAAGGCTAGAAGTTGTTTCTATTGGTTGATGAGTTGGCCCATCTTCGCCCTGACCGATTGAATCATGAGTTAGTACATAAATCACTCTTTGTTTCATTAATGCGGCCATTCTCATGCCATTACGCATATAATCAGTAAATATGTGGAAAGTACCGCCGAAAGGTAAAATACCTCCATGAAGAGCCATCCCATTCATAATTGCAGCCATTCCAAATTCTCTAACACCATAAGAAATATAGTTTCCTGGTTTTTTACCGCTGACATGTTCAAAACTTGGACAACTTGTTAAATTTGATCCTGTTAGATCTGCTGAGCCACCAACAAATTCTGGTAAAAATTCAGCCAAGGATGTAATTGCATTCTGGGAAGCCTTTCTCGTTGCTAATTTTTCAGCTTTAGCGTTTGCATCTTTAATAAGATTTTCAGAAATTTTCTTCCAATTAGCTGGAAGATTATTGGACATCCTTCTCTTTAATTCAGAAGCTAAATCTGGAAACTCTTTAGAATAAGCATCAAATTTAGCATTCCATGCAGCCTCTCTAGCTTGGCCTTTTTCTTTTTGATTCCAACCATCATAAACGTCCTGAGGAATAACAAAAGGAGCATGGTCCCATCCTATTTCTTTTCTCACCAAAGTAACTTCATCTTCACCAAGAGCGGCTCCATGGCAATTATGCGTACCAGATTTATTTGGTGACCCTTTCCCAATAATTGTTTTACAACAAATCATTGTTGGTTTATCCGTTATCTTTTTAGCTTCTTGGATAGCTTTTTCAATAGCATCAGGATTATGGCCATCAACATCTCTTATTGCATGCCAACCATAAGATTCAAATCGTTTTGCAGTATCATCGGTATACCAACCATCAATATGACCATCAATAGAAATGCCATTGTCATCCCAAAAAGCGATTAATTTACCTAGACCCCAAGTACCTGCAAGTGCACAAGCTTCATGAGAAACACCCTCCATCAAACAGCCATCTCCAAGAAAAGCATAAGTATGATGATCAACGACATCATGTCCTGGCTTATTAAATTCATTAGCAAGAAGTTTTTCCGCCATTGCAAAACCTACTGCATTACTAATACCCTGGCCTAATGGCCCAGTTGTAGTTTCAACACCAGGCGCATAACCATATTCTGGATGACCTGCACATTTAGAATGTAATTGCCTAAAGCTTTCAATCTCTTTAATTGGAAGATCGTAGCCAGTTAAATGAAGTAGTGAGTAAATTAGCATTGACCCATGACCATTTGAAAGAATAAAGCGATCACGATTAGCCCAATCAGGATTAGTCGGATTATGGCTTAAATGATGATTCCAAAGTACCTCACCAATTTCGGCCATACCCATAGGTGCCCCTGGATGTCCAGACTTTGCTTTTTGAACTGCATCCATTGATAGTGCTCGAATTGCATTTGCTAAATCTTGTCTTGTAGCCATTATTTAATCTCCATAATTAATTTTTTTACTACAGCCAATTAGGCTTTCTTTGCATTTATTAAATTTAATCTAGAATTATTCACTAAAGTAGTCATTCAATCAAGATATCTGTAATTTTAATTCTAATTGACTTCTTTCCATTTTAATGAACACCCAATACTTGAAAATTGATTTTTTGGGCCCTTTTGGGTGCTAGAAATTAACTTCATAGCCTCATATAAATCTCTTTGGTTGTTTGCAGGAGGTTTGTCACCCCTTCCAGTTGAATCAAATCGACCACGATATTGCAACCCTAAGTCTTTATTGAATCCAAAAAAATCTGGAGTACAAATTGCATCGTAAGACTTAGCAACAGATTGGGACTCATCAAAAACGTATGGGAAGGTAAAATTCTGAAAAAGTGATAATTTTTTCATTTCTTCAAACGAGTCCTCAGGATAGTTTATAGTGTCGTTGCTAGAAATTGCGATTGAGTTAATGCCATATTGCTTCAATTCGTATAGATCATTAATTAAACGTGGAAGAATTGCCTTTACATAAGGGCAATGATTACAAATAAACATTATTAAAAGTCCTTTATCACCTTTAATTTTATCAAGAGTCCATAATTCATCATCAACGCCTAATAAATTAAATGGCTTTGCCTTTAACCCAAAACAACATAATGGTGTATTTAAACTAACCAAAATTTTTCTCCGTTCTGTATCATTAAATAAACGTTAACCAATTTTTAAAAGCCCCTATGAATAGATTTTACCATTCTAAACCGATAAATATTAATGAAACCATCGTTATGGATGATTTTGCTGCCCATCATGCTCTGAAAGTAATGCGTCTAAAAACTAATGATAAGTTAATTTTATTTAATGGCGATGGGTCCGACTACACAGGGCAGGTAATAAGAATAAGTAAGCGCGAAGTTGAAGTCTCAATTAAGTCAAAGAAAAATATTAAAAATGAATCAAATTTAAAGGTAATTCTTTTGCAAGCATTAACTTCCAGTGAAAAAATGGACTTGATTATTCAAAAAACAACCGAACTGGGAATTAGTGAGATTCAACCAATTGTATGTGAAAGAAGTATAGTAAAAATCAAAAATGAAAAAATAGAGAAAAAGTTATCGCACTGGCGTCAGGTTTCTATTGCAGCTTGTGAGCAATGTGGGCGCGCCAAAATACCTACAATTCATAAGCCAGAAAATATCATTAAATACCTTGATAAGGTAATGAAATCTGACAAAGACACTAAAATAATCTTAAGTCCTGAAGCAACCAAGTCCTTAGATAATGTTATTCCGAATATGAAGCAAGATATAAAAGTTTTAATTGGTCCAGAAGGTGATTTTACTAAACAAGAATTAGATTTTTCTATTCAAAAGGGATTTTCGCCAATCAAAATAGGACCAAGAATTCTTCGCACAGAAACTGCACCTTTGTGTATTTTGTCAATATTACAATATAAATATGGAGATATTGTATAAATTACATTATTTAGCTTATAATTAACTAAATAATAATAATATATGTAAATAATACAATATGAATCCAGGTCAAATTGTAAGAAAATTACGCCAAGAACAAAGTATGACGCTTGTTTATTTAGCAAATCGCATAAATTTGGATCCCGGTAACCTATCTAGAGTTGAGAGAAATGAATTAAATATAAGCTTTAGTATGCTTGAAAAATTATCTTTAGCTTTAAATGTATCTCCATTGGTTTTTTTTGACAAAAGTTTACCTCAAAACAATTTGGTTAGTGAGGTCAAGAGCTTCGTTGAAAATTTTAGATTATCTGCAAAGTTTATTAATCAATTTAATAATAAGACCTTTGTTATTGCTATTGGTGGCGAAGTCATTAGTGATAATCAATTAAAATCTATCGCTTGTGACATTAATTTATTACACTCAATGAGTATAAATATTGTTTTGGTTCATGGAATAAGACCACAAATTGATAATAAATTAAAAGAGGAGATAAAAAAGACTAAATTAATTAGAAATATTAGGGTAACAAAAAAAGAAATGCTAAACGATATTGTTGCAGTTAATGGGACAATAAAAACAAATATTGAGGCTACTTTGTCTTCAGGTATCCTGGAGTCTCCAATGCTTGGAAGTAATATTAAGGTATCTAGTGGTAATTTTATTACAGCAAGGCCATTAGGAGTGATTGATGGTGTAGATATGGAGCTAACAGGTCAGATAAGAAAAATTGATACTAATGCCATAACTGATAAGTTAAATAATAGAGAAATTGTCATTATTTCACCGTTGGGTTATTCACCCATAGGGGATATATTTAATTTATCTTACGAGCAAACTGCTGCACATGTAGCGCAAGCAATAAAAGCTGAAAAATTAATTTATTATATAAATGCAAATGGAATTTTAAATATTCGTGGGGAATTAATTTCAGAATTAACCATCACCAAGGCCAAACATTTGATTGAAAGCATTGAGGATCCAAACAATGCCCCTTTTATTTCTTATCATGATTTTAATATTCTCAAAAGCAGCTTATACGCAATCAAGAATAACATTGAAAAAGTGCACTTAATAAATAGAAATATTGATGGATCAGTCATAGAGGAAATATTTACAGATAAAGGATCTGGAACAGTCTTGACAGAATACTCCCTTGAAAATATTAGGGCTGCAACAATAAAAGATATCAATCAAATTATAAATATTATTGAGCCATTGGAAAAAGAAGGCATTCTCATTGATAGGGTAAATAATGATATCGATAAAGATATAAACTCATTTTATGTTATTGAGCATGGCCATAATATAATTGGAACTGTTGCTTTATACCAATATGAAAAAACAATAGAGGCAGCTTGCTTTGCAATTCATGAAAATTATCAAAATTTAGGTTACGGTAAAAAATTATTAAAATTTTGTGAGCAAACAGCCATAAATAAAAATATAAATAAATTATTTATACTTACAACTCAATCCGAACATTGGTTTATAGAGAATAATTTCTCATTAACAGATAGGAAATTTATACCCGAAAAAAGAAAGAAAACCTATACTATCGAACGAAACTCTAAATACTTTATCAAAAGGTTATAAAATATGACTCCAAACGAAAAATCAAAGGTTTTAAGCGAGGCACTTCCCTACATTAAAAAATTTTTTGGCAAAACAATTGTTATTAAATTTGGTGGTAATGCTATGGTTGATGAAAAGTTAAAACAATCATTTGCTAAAGATGTAGTACTCCTTAAATTAGTTGGAATGAATCCAGTGATTATTCATGGTGGCGGCCCCCAAATAAATGATTCCCTAGATGTATTAGGGAAGAAGCCTTCATTTGTGGAAGGAATAAGGGTGACCGATGAAGAAACTATGGGAATCGTTGCAAATGTCTTAAATGAGATCAACAAGGAAATTGTTTTACTAATAAAGGAAAATGGTGGGGATGCTAATAGCTATAGTAATAAAAAGAAAATAGGAATTATCAAAGCTAAGAAATTACAAGTTCATAGAAAATCAATTGATCTTGGTTATGTAGGTGAAATAGTTAATATCGATCCATCTTTTATGAAAGAGCTTAAAAATGATGGAATCATACCAATCATTGCACCCATTGGAGTAGGCAGGGATAAAAAAATTTATAATATAAATGCTGATGTTGTAGCTTCAAAATTTGCAGAGGTTTTAAATGCTGAAAAATTAGTATTAATGACTAATACAAAAGGGGTTTTAGATAAAAAAAATAATCTAATTACAGGCCTAATTCCCAAAGACATTAAAAAACTAATAGAAGATGGCACCATATCTGATGGCATGCTTCCTAAAATAAACTCTGCAGTGCATGCTGCTAAGCATGAAGTAAATACTGTGCATATTATTGATGGCAGAGTTGAGCATGCATTATTACTAGAAATATTAACTGATCAAGGTGTTGGAACTCTAATTAAGGATCAATAATTTGGAAGATACTTGGATATTTGACCTTGATAACACGCTGCATGATGCACAAAAAAAAATATTCCCTTTAATTAATCAAAAAATTAATAGGTACATCAGTAAAACAGCAAAAATTAACCTTACAGAAGCTGATGTACTTCGACAAAAATATTGGGATTATTACGGAGCTACATTAGAAGGATTAATTAGACACCATGATATTAGTCCAACAGACTTTCTAGAAAAAACTCATACACTTAAAAATTTAAAAGATTTAGTTGTACCTATGCAAGGCTTAATAAAAGTATTATCTTCGATAAGTGGGCAAAAGATACTTTATACAAATGCGCCCAGAGCTTACGCAAATAAAGTGCTGAAGATATGTGAGGTTGAAAATTACTTTGATGAAATTTTTAGCATAGAAGATTGTAATTTTTTAGCAAAACCAAGTGATATTTCAATGAGATTATTTCTAAAGAAATATAAAATTAAAAAAGCTTACTTTGTAGATGATGTAAAAGATAATCTTGAAACAGCTAATAAATTTGGGTTATCTACAATATGGCTAACTAATGAAAAAGAAAGTCCTTCATATGTTGATAAGAAAATTGATAAACTAAAAGACTTAATTACTGACTAATTTTTTAAGTACAGAAAGTCTTTCTTGGTATACAAACTTTTTAATCTCATCCCCAGATTTTGAATTATCCAACTTACTTTTTAATTTATTTATTTCATTAGCAAAACGAGCTAGAAAGTTATTGAGGTCTTCGTAATTTAAAGTCATTTTTTCAAATGTTTTATAAAAAACTCGAATTATATTTAAAATCTCTAAAATAATATTTGGGCGTCTAAAAAAATCGAGTCGATATAAGCAATCTAATTTATCTTGTTCTGTTAATGATAAAAAATTTTTAAGGTTTAGCTCTTCCTCTATAATGTTCATAAATATCTTAACTGACAGGCTCGATAGTTTTAAGTGCTTTAATAAATATGATTGTTGCTTTATCCAACTTTTATGAGCGTCAGGTGAATAATGCTTGCCAAAGTATGGGACCAGTAGCAACATGATAATCTTAGATTCAACTCCCAATGATTGTGGAGCTTCCTTCATAGCTAAGCCCAATTCTATAAAGTCTCTAGATAAATCTGGATCAGTATTAAGCCCTGGAAAAACTTCATTCAAAGCTCCACATTCGCAAAGGTAATGAAGCATGATATCTGGATTTTTACCTTCTAATCCTTTTGAAATCTCTAGCACTACTCGCTCAACTGATAAAGTCTTTAGCTCGCCACTTGACACCATATTTTTCATTAAAACTAACGTTTCTATCTGAACTTTAAACCTTTCATCTAAGGCTGTAAATCTAGCCACCCTAAGAACTCTTAAAGGATCTTCGATAAAAGCATCACTGACATGTCTAATAATTTTATTTTTAATATCGTCTTTACCATTGAATGGGTCATAGATATTGCCATCTTCATCTTGTGCTATTGCATTTATCGTAATATCTCTTCTTCTTAGGTCTTCCTCAAGAGTTACATTAGGCGATGTATAAAATTTAAATCCATGATAACCCTTGCCAACTTTCCTCTCTGTTCTTGCAAGTGCGTATTCTTCTTTAGTTTTAGGATGTAAAAATACAGGAAAATCTTTTCCGATGGGCTTGTAGCCTAATTTAACCATTTCTTCGGGAGTACTCCCAACAACTAAATAATCTCTATCTTTAACTGGAATACCCAATATTTTGTCTCTGACAGCACCTCCTACTAGATAGATTTTCATATATTAGTATTTTTTATAATTAATTAAATAAGTGCTTAATTCTGTTAAAGAGTGTTTAAAGTTATATGCATCATTAACTTTTACTGTGTTGCTAGTCTCCATTGATTTCAAATTATCTGTTGTAATAATTTTTACTGGAGATATCATTAATAATCTAACGAAAAAATAAGACATTGTCTTATTTAAACCAATAATGATATTGTACTTTTTATCACATTTCGTTATTAATTTAACAAGCTCATAAAAAGTAAATTTCTTAGGTCCGCCTAAATTAAAAACCTTCTTAAATGTTTTTTTATCATTAATACTTTGTATTATTATATCCACTAGATCTCTCACATGAATTGGTTGAAATTCAGATTTTGGTGATACTAAAAATATTATAGGCAAAAACCGAACCAACCTTTTGAATAAATTAATAAATTTATCATTAAGTCCAAATACAATCGATGGTCTTAATATTGTCCAATCATTTTTCTTAAATTTATTTCTAACAATAACCTCAGTCTTGTATTTAGAATGTAAATATCTGCTTGATGATTTTTTACTCACACCTAATGCACTTAAATGAATTAATCTTTTTATATTGTGTTTTAAAGCAGATTTTATAATCTTGGTAGCAAAATCTTCATGTGCCATTGAAAATTTAATATTTTTATATTCGTGCAGAATGCCTACTAAATTAATTATGATATCCGATCCTTTAAGGTTATCTGATAAAAAATTTTGTGAGGAGAATTCTAATATTGTAACTCTGGGGAGAGATTTTAAATGATTAGCTTTATTTTTATTTCGGGTAAACACGAGAATTTTAACAGGCAACTTGACTAACTGATTAATAAGCTCAGTACCAATAAATCCAGTGCCACCAAATATGGAAATTACTTTCATTACTTTATAGGTGTAAATACCTTAGAGTAAAATAAATTATTACAATGATGAGTGCCAAAGAAATTAAATACTTAATTGCATCTCTAGCTAAAAATAAATACTTTTTATTTTTTGTAAAAAGATAGCAGCCCACCATTAATGCAACGAATATAAATAATAGAAAAATACTTAATTTAATAAATATCATTGGAATATGTCTAAACCTTTAGGGTTAATTTTATTTTTATCTTTGATGTAATCGCTTGCTAATAAAGAAGTTTGCTCGTCCTCAAGATCTAAATATTCTATTGCCCACTTTGATTTTTGCTCTAACAATGCTCTGAGTAATCTATTGTTAAGTTCGTGTCCTGATTTGTATGCTGTAAATTTACCTATAATAGGCATGCCAATCATATATAAATCACCGATTGCATCTAAAATTTTATGCCTAACGAATTCATCTGAATACCTTAACCCCTCATCGTTTAAAATTTTATACTCATCTAAGACGATTGCATTATCCAACGACCCACCACGAGCCAAACCATTTGATCTTAGGTATTCTACTTCTTGCATAAACCCAAATGTTCTTGCTCTACTGATATCGTTTACATATGAATCTTTAAAGAAATCTATTTCAACACGGCTATTTTCTTTTTTGAAGGCTGGATGCGGAAAATCAATTGTAAAATCCACTAGAAATCCATTATAAGGTTCAAATTTTGCAAATTTTTCGCCCTCTTCCACTTTAATTATATCTTTAATTACAGCAAATTTCTTAAATTCTGATTGTTCATATACTACTGCTGAGTTTATTAAATATACAAATGCAATTGAGCTTCCGTCCATAATAGGTATTTCGGAGCCACCGACTTCAATTAAAATATTATCTATTCCTGAAGCAGATAAAGCAGACATCAAATGCTCAACTGTTGAAATTTTGAATTTACCTTTTCCGATCGTTGAAGATAGCCGAGTTTCTTTTACAGCTTTCGGCTCAATTTTTATTTCTATTGGCACCTTAATGTCTATTCTTTTAAAAATTATTCCACTATTTGCTTTTGCTGGCTTCAATACAATACGGACTTTTTCTCCCGAATGAAGTCCGACCCCAACAGTACTCACTTCATTTTTTATTGATCTTTGAAAAATCATTTACTTTTTTCTTCTCATAAATGATGGAATGTCATATTCGTCTTCATCTGGTATTGTTGACTCATTAAAGCCATCTCCTTCAGGCGAATTAGACCCAAATACATTTGGACTATCTTTATCATCACGATCTAAAGTTTCTTGCGTCTCTTTATTACCATGTTCTACCTCTGTATCTGGTTTATAAATGAATTCACGAATAACCTCGCCATTCTGTTGTGAATTATTTGACATATTTAAGCTTTCTTCTTCTTTTGGGTAGGATAGTCCTGTAGCAACCATAGTAACTCTGATATGATTTCCCATTGCATCATCTATTACATTTCCGACTATTACATGGGCATTTTCTGCGGCATATTGTTTAATTATATTCATCACCTCGTGATATTCTTTCATTTTAAAATCCGTACTTGCAGAAATATTTACTAACATTCCTTTAGCATTATTGAGGTTGACGTCTTCTAACAAGGGGCACGCTACAACTTGTTTTGTAGCAATTGTAGCCCTATCTGAACCCTCTGCGGTCCCTGAGCCAATCATTGCCATGCCCATCTCACTCATAACTGTTTTAACGTCTGCAAAATCTACATTAATTAATCCTGGGTTATTTATAATTTCAACAATACCTGACACTGCACTATATAAAACATCATTTGCAGCTCCGAATGCATCTACAAAAGTTACATCTGGTCCTAAAACGCCCATTAATTTTTCATTCGGTATTGTAATAAGTGAGTCTACATGGTTTACAAGCTCGTCTATTCCATCATTGGCAACTTGGACCCTTCTGCCTTCAAAATTAAAAGGTTTTGTTACAACAGCGACAGTTAAAATACCTAGCTCTTTTGCAATTTCAGCAATAACGGGAGTTGCTCCAGTTCCAGTTCCGCCACCCATTCCGGCAGCAATAAAAAGCATGTCTGCCCCTTCAAGAGCCTCGATTATTTTATCTTTATCGTCTAATGCGGCCTGCTTTCCTTTATCTGGTCGTGCACCAGCTCCCAATCCCTGAGTTAATATCTCTCCAATTTGGACAATAGTATTTGCTTGGCTTTTCTTTAATGATTGAAGGTCGGTATTTGCACAAATAAATTCAACACCCATCACATTCTTTTCAATCATATGGTCAACCGCATTCCCTCCACAACCACCAACACCCATAACTTTAATAATGGCTTTTTGTTTTTTACCTTCTACGACATCAAACATAAATTACCCCATATTGCATTAAAAGTTTCCTTGAAACCACATTTTTGCTCTTTTTAGCCAATAACTAATCGAATTTCCTTTTCCTAATTTATCTATGTTCCTTTGTAAGTCATTCTTGCCCATAATTAATAAGCCTACACCAGTAGAATATCTTGGATTTTCTACTACCTGTAAAAGTCCATCAATATTTCTAGGTATTCCGATTCTAACAGGCATGCCAAATATTTTCTCCCCTAACTCAGCCATCCCATTTAGCATTGAGGAGCCGCCGGTAATAACAATGCCAGATGCGATAGCGCTACTCATCTTACTTCTAGTTATTTCATTTTGAATTGATTCAAAGAGTTCCGAGATTCTTGGTTCAATAACTTGAGCTAAAGCTTGTGTAGTAATTATTAAGGGTGATTGGCCATCAACAAGGGGTATTTCAATTTCTTCAGTCGTGGAGCATAAGCTGGGCATAGCAGAACCATAAGTTTCTTTAACATCTCCTGCAGATTGCGTTGTAGTTCGAAAAGCAACAGCTATATCGTTTGTTATTTGGTCTCCAGCAACTGGAATTACTGCGGTATGTTGAAATGCACCATTTTTAATTAAAGCAATATCTGTAGTACCGCCGCCTATATCTACCAAACAAACACCTAATTCTTTCTCATCTTGAGTTAAAACAGCCTCACTTGATGCTAAAGGCTGAAAAACTAAGTCAATTACTTCTAAACCACACTGTTTAATACATTTAATAATATTCTGGCGTGCAGCAATTGATCCAGAAATAATGTGCACCTTGATATTAAGTAACTTTCCACTCATCTCTAAAGGCTCTTTGATATCTTGCTGATCGTCAATAATATATTCTTGATCTATAACATGCAAAACTTCTTGGTCGGTTGAAAGGTTAATCGCTTCAGCAGTTTCCCGAACTAACTCTACATCCATCTGGGTTACTTCATCATCTTTAATTTTTACCATGGCATGAGAGTTTATACTTTTGATATGACTTCCAGCAATTCCAGTGTATACCTCAGTTATTTTACAATCTGCCATTAATTCAGCTTCTTCAACAGCTCTCTGTATTGCCTGCTTTGTGTTCTCAATATTAATAACCACACCCTTTTTTAATCCTTTTGAAACATGCTGGCCTTTGCCTATAATTTTTAAAACCCCATCAGGCCGTATCTCAGCAACAATTACAACAACTTTGGAGGTCCCTATATCAAGGGCAGCAATCATGTTTTGTTGGTCATTTTTTCTTTTTATTATTGGTGGTATAACGTTATTCATAAGGCAGTCTTTTTTTCTTTATTTATTTTATATAATTTCTCATTTAATTTCTTTACTACAAATCCATCTTTATATCTTATGTCTACATAATCAACTCTACTTTTCAATTCAGATAAAATTACTTGATAATTTTCTATTAAAATATTTAACTTTTTAGAAATACTACTACCCTCTTCCTTACCTAGCAAAATTTGCATTTGATTGTTTGTATAAATTTCCCAAGATAATCTACTTGATAATGAAATTGTACCAATTTGCATCAACTCTTTCTTCAGAATTTTGTTTATTTCGTTATATTTTACTGTCATTTCACCAACAAACTCATCGGGACCTAAAAATAATGGTAAATCATCTTCATAAGCAGCATGAAATATTTCTCCATAGCTATTAACAAGCCCTCTATTGCTCCATCTAGCTATTGGTTTATGAGATTCTATTTCAACTAGCAAACCAAATTTATTCCAGTCTCTTCTGATACTTACATCTCTTATCCAAGGCAACTTCTTAAAGGCCTCTCTTGTATCTTGAAGACTCACCGCAAAAAAATTCTTTTTAATGTATTTATTCTTAATTAAATCAACTTGGCTCTTATTAACATTTTCATACTCTCCTTTTACTCCCACTTCATTTATTGGAAATTTTGAACTCGTCATTAGCTGATAGCATAAAAAAATCAAAGTTATAAATATTAATAAGTATACAAAGGTTGTAGCTTTTTTTATTGATCCTTGGCTGTTAAGCATTTGATGTCTCTAATATAATTTTCACTAAATCATCGAATTCTATTCCTGCATATCTTGCAGACATTGGCACAAGACTATGATTAGTCATTCCAGGCACTGTATTGATTTCAATAATATAAATATTTTTATTTTTATCAATTATAAAGTCAACTCGACCCCAACCACTGCAGCCAATTTCATTAAATGCCTTTATGCACAGTTTATTAATATCACCTAACAAAGGTAAAGCTATATCAGCTGGACAAATAAACTCTGTATCATTCCTTAAATATTTTGCTTCATAATTATAAAACTCTGTTTTAGATTTAATTTGAATAATAGGAAATGGTTTATTATGAATAATAGGTAGCGTATATTCATTGCCAATAACAAAAGATTCTACAATAACACTTGTATCAATTTTATAGGCCTCTTCAAAAGCAAAAAGAAAATCTTTTTTATTGTTTATTATTGCTATCCCAATACTTGACCCTGAATTTGCAGGCTTAATAATAAAAGGTAGTCCACAAAAATTAGCGGCTTTCTCAAAATCACTCACATGGTTGACCTTCATAAAGTCAGGAGTACCAATATTTTTTGACTTCCAAATTGTTTTACTTTTAAATTTATCCATCCCTATCGATGAAGAAAGTATTCCACTTCCGGTATAAGGAATATTTATAGATTCAAGAAAATTTTGAATTTTACCATCTTCGCCATCCCTTCCATGAAGACAAATAAAAGCTCTATTAAAATCTTTTAATTGGACTAAATTATTATTTTTTGGGTCAATCGCTACAGCACTTATCTTCCTCCTAAGAAGTGCATCCAAAACTGCCTTTCCGCTCTCCAATGATATATCTCTCTCATTCGATGTTCCGCCCATTAATACAGCGACCCTTCCAAAGTTACTAACTTCCAATTTTCTCTCCAATTATTCTTATCTCTCTTAGTAATTGAATTTTCTTTTGTTCAAAAACAACTTTCTGAATATAAGTAATTACCTTTTCAATATCTAAAGCACTAGCATTTCCTAAATTAATTATAAAATTTGCATGTTTTTCTGAAACTTGTGCCCCGCCAATTTTATAGCCTTTTAATCCACAATCTTCAATTAACCTTGCAGCAAAGTTACCCTTAGGGTTGCGAAAAGTTGAACCGGCTGTTGGCCAATTTAAAGGCTGGGTTTCTTTTCTGTGTGCCAATAGTTCTTTTATTCTCTTTTCAGATTGTTCTTTATTACCTTTTGGAAATTTAAACCACGCAGCAAGAAAAAATTCATCTTTATTCTTATTAATTACCTGTCTATAACTAATATCAAAATCTGATTTATTTCTTTCGACTTGATCCCCGTTTAAATTAATAATTAATACTTTACTCACATAATCCCATGTCTCTGAGCCATAACATCCGGCATTCATTGCTAGAGCACCGCCAATTGTCCCCGGAATCCCAGAAAAAAAAGCTGAATCAGCCAGTCCTTTTTTAGCTGAGAATTTAGATAATTTTGAGCAACTTACACCAGCCTCACTATAAATCAGCCCGTCATCACCATTTATTTTTCTTAAGCCGCCATGCATTACTATTACAGTCCCCTTAATACCGCCATCGCGAACTAATAAATTTGATCCAAGGCCAACAAACGTAATTGGTAGTTTAATTTTTTTTCTTCTCATAAGAGAAGCAAGGATTTCTTTTTCATCACAAATTAAAAATTGCTCAGCTCTCCCCCCAACTTTCCAGCTGTTAAAATCTTGTAACTCAACATCATGATGAATAGTATTTTTATCCATGTTTTATTTTTTAATAATTTGCTTAACAAATTTCCCTATTGATCCAGCACCCATTATTATCAGAATTGAGTCATTTTCAATTAAGTTAACTATAGTTTTTTTTGCTGTCTTAAAATCGGGTAAATAATACATTGCGGGATGTTTTAAAGACTTCATTAAAATCTTTGTTGAAATATCTTTACTATCATATTCTCCAGCTGAATATATATCAAAAATGAAAATTGTATCTGGAATTTGTAAAACTCTCACAAACTCCTTATAACAGTCTCTAGTTCTAGAAAATCGATGTGGCTGAAATACTAAATTAATTTTTTTATTTCTAAATCCTATTTTGGTGGCTTTCAATACTGCTTCGATTTCAGTTGGATGGTGCCCATAATCATCTATAACTTTAATATTTTTTTCTTGTATAAGAATATTGTTATAAATTTCATATCTTCTTGCTACACCTTCGAAATTAGCAAGGGCTTTTTGGATGTATTTTTTTGATACGCCATACTCTAATGCAATTGCAATTGCTGCCAAAGTATTTCTTACAAAATGCTCGCCAGGAAAATTAATTGTAATATCAAATTCATTATGATTATATTTATTGTCTATAACCTTAAAGTGCGCCTTATTTCCTTCATGCTTAATATTGACAGCTTGAATATCGACCTTATTTTTTAATCCATATGTGACTATTGGTCTTGATATTTTTGGCATAATATCCTTAACATGCTTGTCATCTGTACATAAAAAAATTGATCCATAGAATGGTACTTGATGAGCAAAATTTATATATGTTTGTTTTAGGTTCTCAAAATTATTTTGATATGTTCCCAAATGATCGTTATCAATATTTGTAATGATTGCACTCACAGGATTTAAATGGAGGAATGATGCATCTGACTCATCTGCTTCAACAATCATTAAATCACTATCTCCAAGCTTAGCACTTGCATTCATTGAATTGAGCCTTCCCCCAATTACATATGTTGGATCAAGGCTACCCTCTGTTAGAATTGAAGCAATCAGGCTGGTTGTAGTAGTTTTTCCATGTGTACCTGCAACTGCAATTCCTTTCTTAAATCTCATTAACTCAGATAACATTTCTGCTCTTGGAATAATTGGTATTTTTTGTTTGTTCGCTGCTTTAACTTCAGGGTTTTGCATTGAAATAGCAGCCGAGACAACAAGAACATCCATATTTTTTACATTTTTCTCCAGATGCTTACTAAAAACTTTTATACCTATTTTTTTTAAGTGCCGAATTGTTTCTGACTTACCAAGGTCTGAACCTTGGATATTAAACTTCAAATTATGCATAACCTCGGCAATACCACTCATACCAGAGCCACCAATACCCACAAAATGTATATTTTTTATTTTATTTTTCATTATTTATTTTTTTACAATATGAATATATTTTATTAGCTACATTCGATTTTAATTTATTTTTTTTTGCTCTTAAAGCCATCAAAAAACATTTTTTTCTATTTATTTTTAAAAGTATTTTTACAAGTTTATTGTTAATTTCACTCTCATTAACAATGATAGCTGACTTTTTATCTTCTAATATTTTTGCATTATGATACTGATGATTATCAACAGCATATGGAAAAGGTATTAATATTGATGCAATGCCTGCTTCAATAAATTCTGACACAGTAAGTGCTCCAGATCTAGCGATAACAATATCTGCCCATTCATATTTTTCCTCAATATCGTATATAAATTTTTCTGTGCCTAATAACCACGGGGGGCTTTTGCTAACTTCTTCAATTGCTAAATTCTTGTATGTTCTCACTAATTCCTTATAATGCTTTTCACCTGATTGATGAACAACTGAGATTTGCTCGCTAGTAAATTTATTCAAGATTGGTGGCAATAAATTATTGAAAGCGCTTGCTCCTAAGCTCCCTCCTAAAATAAGAATATTCAACGGTCCTGTTTTATTTTTAAATCTTTGCTGTGGCTTACTAATATTAGATATTGTTTTTCTTATAGGATTTCCTATAACCTTTGCTTTCTTTAAACTATTTTCAAATCCACAAAATATCTTATTAGCAAAAATCGAAATTACTTTATTTGCCAATCCCGGGATAGCATTCTGCTCATGGATAATTAAATGTATTCCAAGTATTTTAGATGCAATTGCCATTGGTATGCCTATATAACCACCCATTATTATTACAAAATTTGGTTTTTCGGCTCTTAATACTTTTATAGACTGAAGTATTGATGTGAAAAGCATAAATGGAAGTTTAATCCATGGTAATAAGCCCTTACCCCTAATCCCAGAAATACTTATTGAAAAAAATGGAATCTTATATTTGTCTACCAAACCATTCTCCATACCTTTTGGCGTCCCAACCCATGAAACAGGATTAGATTGTTCCAAAAAATGTTCTACAATTGCAAGGCCAGGATATATATGGCCCCCTGTCCCCGCTGCTACGACCATGATCTTAAATTTATTTATTATAATGTTGCCCTCGTATATTTCTTCTATTTTCATGATCAATTCTAAGCACAATAGCTATTGCAATAATACTCACCAGAATGCTACTTCCACCAAATGACAGTAATGGCAACGTTAAACCTTTGGTTGGGAATAGTCCTAAATTCACAGCTATATTAATTGTGCATTGAATCGAAAACCATATAGCTACTCCCTGTGCTATTAAGGCTGCAAAATGTCTGTTATTTTGAATTGACTCCTTCGCAATCCCAAACATTCTTACTATTAAAAATGCAAATAAGCCTAAAACAATAGTAACTCCAAATAAACCAAACTCTTCCCCAATAATTGCCATAATAAAATCTGTATGTGCTTCTGGTAAGAAGAATTGCTTTACAACACTATTACCAACTCCTGTGCCAAAAAATTCTCCATTGCCAAAAGCCATTTGTGCCTGCGTTGTTTGATAACCTGAGCCTAATACATTTTCTGAAGACCACGGATCTAAAAATCCTTGTATTCTTGCTTGTTTGTATGGGGATATTAGGATTGCTCCCCACACCCCCATTGGAGCCAATATACCTAAACTTAAAATAACTCTTAAGGTTAAACCGCCCAAAAAAAGTATACCCATTGCAATTGCAGTAATTACAATCAAAGCTCCAAGATCAGGCTCTACAAAAACTAATGCTCCAGTACAAATCATTACTCCAAGAATAGGTAAGAATCCTTTAACAATTGTTCTCATTTGCTTTGATTTCCTTAAAACATAATCAGATGCATACATGACTGTAAAAAGCTTAACGAGCTCTGTTGGTTGGAAATTTGCAACCACCAACGGAAGCCACCTTCTGCTTCCATTAATTTTGAGACCAATACTCGGAATTAAAACTAAGACCAACAGAACTACTCCTATCAAGAAAAGATAAGGAGCCCACCTCTGCCAAAAATAAACTGGGATTAAGAATGTAATGTATCCACAAATAAAAGCTATTAGCAGGTAAGCTGACTGTCTAACTAAAAAATAATAATGTTGGTATTGGTATTTCTGCATTCCTGCAGCTACCTCAATTGATGCTGAATACACCATAACCAAGCCTATGCCCAAAAGTAAAAGGGTGCACCATATTAAACTGTAATCATAAATTGGAAGGTTGTAATTCTTTTGGGAAGAAAAAAGTTTCATAATCTACAATTCTTCTACAATTAATTTATATTCATTACCGCGCTCTTTATAATTTTTATACATATCGTAGCTTGCGCATGCAGGCGATAGCAAAATAATATCTCCGGCAGCCGCATCTTCATAAGCCAATAGAACTGCATCTTTCATTAATTTATGATTGGTAATCTTAAGTGAACTTATAAAATTGAAGTTTTCTTCAAATATATACGCATCCTGGCCAATTAAATAAAGGCCTGACACCTTCTCCTTTAAATATTTTTCTAGAGGTTTTAAAATTTGATTCTTGCTATCGCCTCCAGCAATTAAAAAAATATTTTTTTTATCAAAACTTTTTAAAGCTGTAATTGTTGCATTGACATTAGTTGCTTTTGAATCATTATAAAAATCAATCCCTTTGGTGTTTTGTAACCACTCTAGGCGATGACTAACACCTTTTAAATTATTAATTTTAAACTGCTTGAACTTAGGAAAAGCAGATTGCATACATGCAATTGCAGCCACAATATTTAATTTATTATGTTCTCCTATTAGCTTAAATTCATTTAATTCGATAGTGGATTTATCTCCTCTTTCCACATAGAATCCAGAATAGTTACTTGTCAAAATATAATCTTCTTTATTGTGAGATTCTGAAATGCCAAAAGATAAATTTGCTTTATGCTTTAAAGAATCTAATTTGTAATCATCTCGATTAATAATATTAATTTTTGATACATCAAATAATTTTGCTTTTGCTTTAAAGTACTTTTCAAATGAATCGTATCTATCCATATGGTCATCTGAGATATTTAGAATAATGCCTACATCAATTTTGGCTTTATTCAATATTTCAAGTTGAAAACTTGATAATTCAATAATTAAGAGATCTAAAGTTTCTACTTGATCTATATCCAATATTGGAAGTCCTATATTGCCAACAGCCTTTACTTTCAAACCTGAGGCTGATGCAATTTGTTCAATCATTGAACAAACAGTAGTTTTACCATTTGTACCGGTTACAGCAATTACTCTTGTTTTTAATAGCTCATTATTCTCAAAAAATAATGAAATATCGTTGTGAAAGGTAATGCCTTTTTTTATTATTTTTTTTATTAATGGGTGTCTAGGATCTACTCCAGGACTAATGGCAACAAAATCTACATTATCAAAATATTCTTCTTTTAAATCGCCATAGAGGTATAAATTTTTTTTAGTGTCGAATAAATCTCTAATGCCATCCAAAGCTTTTTTACTTTCATCATAGAAAGATATTTTTGTGTTTTTATCTAAATATCTAGCAATAGATAAACCAGTTTGTCCACAGCCTAAGATTAATACATGATTGATATTTTCATTCATTAACGAATTTTTAAGCTAGCTAGCCCAATAAGAACAAGCATCATAGTAATAATCCAAAATCTCACAACTACCTGGGTTTCTTTCCACCCCTTTTTTTCATAATGATGATGAAGTGGAGCCATTAAAAAAATACGCCTTCCTTTCCCAAACATTTTCTTTGTGTATCTAAAATAACTAACTTGAATTACTACTGAAAATGTTTCCATCACAAAAATTCCAGCCATAATCATTAAAATAATCTCTTGTCTCACAATCACTGCAAGTGTACCCATTGCAGCACCTATTGATAAAGAACCTAGATCCCCCATAAATACTTCTGCTGGATACGCATTAAACCAAAGAAAACCTAAGCCGGCACCAGCTAGAGCAGCACAAAATATAGTCAACTCACCAGCTCCTTCTATGTATGGAATGCTGAGATAGTTTGCAAAAATTGTATTGCCCTCAACATATGCAAAAATCCCCAATGCACTTATTACCATTACGGCTGGCATAATAGCTAATCCATCAAGCCCGTCAGTTAAATTAACCGCATTGCTACTTCCTACCACTACTAAATAACTAAGTACGATAAATGCTAAACCCCCTAGCGGTAAGCTTAAGTTTTTAAAAAATGGAATTAATAACTCTGTTTCTTGCGGGGTTCCAGCTGTAAAAAATAAATAGCACGCAACACCCATACCAACAACTGATTGCAGTATAATTTTTTGAATTGCTGTAATTCCATCACCTTTTTTCTTCTGAATCTTGCTAATATCATCAATCAAACCTATTAGGCCAAAAGAAGTAGTCACAATAAGTAACAGCCAAACGTAACTATTGCTAAGGTCTGCCCATAGCAATGTTGAAATAATAATTGAAATTAATATCAATCCCCCCCCCATTGTCGGAGTTCCGGATTTAACAAGGTGTCCTTCTGGTCCATCATTTCTGATATATTGACCTAGACTATGTTCTCCTAATTTCTTAATAAACCAACCACCAAAACAAAATGAAATTAATAAAGAAGTAATAACAGCTAATACGGCCCTCAGAGAAATATAGTTGAAAACATTAAATCCTTGAATATCTGTAGACAGCCACCTGAATAATTCTAATAACATTATTTAATTTCCTATAAAATAATTTTATTAATAAGTTCTTCCATTCTCATAAATCGAGAACCTTTAACTAATATAATGGATTTAGCATCTATTATCTTTAATAGTTTGCTTAAAAGAGCTTCTTTCGAGGCAAACCAAAATTCATTTTTACCTAATTGTTGCATAGTTATTTTTGTATGACTTCCAAGCGCAAAAGTAAAGTCTATTTGAGATTTTTTAATATAATCACCCAACTGTTGATGGTATTTATTTGTATTATTTCCGAGTTCCGCCATATCTCCAATAACTAAAATTTTCTTACCCTTCATTGATGCTAAAACATCTACAGCCTCTCTCATAGAGCTAGGGTTTGAATTATAGCTGTCATTAATGATAATTGGACTGCTATTATTATCTATAATTTCAAGTCTGCCAGGGAATGGCTTAACTGCTTCTATTCCTTCTTTCATTATATTTAGAGGTATATCTAAAGCATAACAGCATGCGCAAGCAGCAAGAATATTACTTACGTTATGCTTTCCAAGTAAATTTATTTTGACGTCCAAATTGTCTTTTGGGGTAAAAATTGATATTTTTTTCTCATTCAATATTTCACAGTTTATAGTTGCCTCTTTTGTGAAGCCAAAAGTTATTTGCTTAGTGTCTTTTTTGCCTTTAGCCAAAAATTGGTAATATTTATCATCTCTGGGCAATATTGAAGTTTCAAGTTCAGTTGAATTACTTAAAAGTTCTTTCTTTGCTTCTGCAATATTATCTTTAGATTTAAAATTCTCAATGTGTGCTTCACCAATATTTGTAATTAGAGCAATATGGGGTTCCGCAATTTTTGTAAGTTCCGCAATTTCACCCTTATGGTTCATACCTAACTCTAATACAGCATGAGTATGACTATTCTTAAGATTTAAAAGAGTAAGTGGTAGGCCAATATCATTATTAAAATTACCTGCTGTATATAATAATTTATCCTTACCTAAATAATGATGCATTATTGAAACAAGAATTTCTTTAGTTGAAGTTTTTCCATTACTTCCTGTAATTGCAATTATTTTTGGTTTAATTTGACCCCTAAGGAATGAAGCAATATTTGCCAAAGCTATTTTTCCATTTTCCACTAAAATAGTTTTTTTTGATTGAAAGATTGGATCAGAAATAATTGCAAACCTAATGTTATTGTTTAATGCTTCTTCTGTAAATTTATTCCCGTCATGATTTTCTCCTATTATTGCAATATATAAATCAGTTTTTTTTTCACTTCTTGAGTCTATCGTGATAGTTGAAATATTGATGCCCAAAGACTCTGTTGGGCCTATAAAAGATCCCTTTGTAATTTCTATAATCTTTTTTAATGTAATATTAATTTGCTGCTCCAAAAAAACTTGTTGCATATTTTTTTGCGAGTAATCTGTCTGAAAAGTCTTTCCTAACCCCTTTTATCTCTTGATATGTCTCATGCCCTTTTCCAGCAATAAGAATTAAATCATTACGATCAGATCTTTTTAAAGCTTCTTTAATTGCCTCCTCCCTATCCTCTATTGCTATATTTGGAATAATTAAATTCTGACAAATATCATCACTTATCTTCTTTGGCTCTTCATTTCTTGGGTTGTCAGAGGTTACAATCACAAAATCTGCATATTCATTAACAATAACTGCCATTTCTTTTCGTTTTCCCTTGTCTCTATCTCCCCCACAACCAAAAACAACAATTAAATTTCTGTATTTTAATAATTTCAACGACTCTAGGATATTTTTAAGCGCATCAGGAGTATGGGCGTAATCAACAATCACTTTCGGGCAGTTATCTAATCCTGTTTCTATTACTTCTGCTCTTCCTGGAACCGAGCTCAATCTTTTTAATATTGGATTAATATTTTCTATTTGATGTCCTAAGGAAATTAAAACCCCAATTACACCTAAGATATTATAGATATTATATTTTCCAACCACTGAAACTATTACCTCAGCAGTTTTATCTTGATATATTAGATCAAATTTGGTACTTTTATTTTTTGAAATAAGATTTTTAGCTTGGAGCTTGCAAGTATTATCTATGCCATAAGATATTTTTTGAGATTCACCCAATTTCGATTCTTTAAATATTTTCTTACCTAGTGAGTCGTCTATATTTATAACTAAATTACCTTTTCTAGCATCCAATAAAAAACTTTTTTTTATATTTGCATAACTATCAATAGAGTCATGATAATCAAGATGATCTCTAGAAAGATTAGTAAATAGCCTTACATCAAAATCAACACCAGCTACTCTGCCTTGTTTAATCCCATGTGAAGACACTTCAATACATGCATCTTGAACCTTATCGATACCAAAATCATTTATTATTCTTTGGATTTTAATTGCATCAGGTGTTGTATTAGCAGTTGGTTCTAATTTTTCGATAAAACCATAACCAATTGTACTTATCATTATTGCTTTTCTCTCAAGATTTTTAAGGCATTGAGTTATCCAATACACACTTGAAGTTTTACCATTAGTCCCTGTTACACCGATCAAATTTATTTTGTTTGATGGGTGATTATAAAATTCATCTGCAATATTTGAAATGCTATCTTTTAATTTTTTTACTGCTAAATTTGGCACATTCCATCGAGTATTCCATTCAAAATTTAAAGGATCATATATGATTGCACCAGCCCCTTTTTTTATGGCTTCATCAATATAATCTCTTCCATCATTACTTTCACCTGGATAGGCTAAGAAAATCGAGCCTTTTTTGATTTTTTCACTATTTTGCTCTAAATATTTAAACTCGGCTAACAGCTTTTTTAATGAATTTCTCATAATTTTGTCTTGTTATCATAGGCCTCTTTTGTTTTTGGGGTATTTTCTAATTCTAATCCGTCAGCATCAATGCTGTACCATTCAAATGCTTTTGACATAACCCTACTAAAAACTGGGCCTGCTAATACGCCTCCATAATATCCTTTTGTCTTTAGAGGCTCATCAATCATAATCGCCATGACAAATCTAGGATTTGATACAGGCCCTAATCCTACAAAGGTCCCAATATATTTATCTTTTGCATACCCACCATTTATTTCATCTATTTTTTTTGTTGTACCCGTCTTTCCAGCTACCCGATAACCATAAACTCTTGCTTTTGACCCTGTTCCCCCATTATCATCAGTTACCGCTTCTAGGACAGTTAATATAGCCTTTGTTGTTTTATGCGACAAAACTCTTTTACCTATCTTTGAATCATCTCCTTTAATTAGAGATATTGGCTTTAGTTTTCCGTCGTTAGCAAAAACTGTATACGCTTGTGCTGTCTGAATAAGTGTTGAGTTCAGTCCATAGCCGAAACTTGCACGGGAGTGATCTATTTTTTTCCATTTTGTATAATTTCTTACCTTTCCTCTTACTTCCCCAGGAAAATTAATACCTGTTTTTACTCCGTAACCAAATTTTTTATACATTGCAGCTAGGTTTCTTGAGCTAATTTTCTCACTAATTTTTGCCGAACCTATATTTGAAGAAACTTTAATCACCTCTTTTACTGCAATTACACCGTGCGGATGAGTGTCACGTATAAATTTACCCTGGTATCTATAAGCACCTTTTCCCGTATCAATTAAAGTATTTATATTTACTGTGTTCCTCTCTAAAGCAACAGCCAAACTTATTGGCTTCATTGTTGAGCCTGGCTCGAATACATCAGTAACTGCCCGGTTTTTTATATATTCACCGACTTTATTGAAGCCATTAGGATTGTATGAAGGGTAATTGGTCATAGCAAGCACTTCACCTGTCTTTGCATCCAATAATACTGCTGACCCTGATAGGGCCTCATATTTCTCTACTGCTTTTTGAAGAGCATTGTAGGCCTCATTTTGTAACCGTAAATCAATCGTTAACCTTATATCTTTGCCATCTTTTGGTAATTTAATAGATTGTCCTCCGACTACTCTCTTATTCCTATCTATATGATTTATTCTTTTTCCCTTTTCTCCAGCAAGATTTTTATTCATTTGCTTTTCTATTCCTTCCTGCCCAACACCATCACTTCCAGTAAATCCAACAACGTGAGCGACTGGTCCATTTTCAGGATAAAATCTTTTATATATCTTATTTGAACTAATGCCATTGATTTTAAGCGCCAAAATCTTAATTTTAGTATTTGGTGTGATATTTTTTTTAAGAGCAACATTCTTTCTTTTTTTATTTTTAAGTTTTTTATCTAAATCTGCTATATTCAATTTAAGTAAGTTAGCTAACTGCTTTTTTTTCTTATTGAGCTTCACTTGAATAATAGGGTCTGTATCTTTGAAATTAATTAAAGCTGCATTTGCCATAATGGAATAAACCGGGGTACTTTCTGCTAAGAGTGCTCCGTTACGATCTAAAATTTTACCTCTATATGGAAATAAAAACTCCCCTCTATGCTGTCTTTGTCTTGATTCTTTTTGTAACTTATCTTTCTCAAAAGCTGCTAATTTAACAGCCTGTGCAAATAAAGCTACGAACATTCCAAGCATAAATATTAAGACTATCCGTCTTCTAGCCCTTGATAATTCAAAATATTCTTTTCTAGATTTAGTTTTAATCATCTGATTATCTTTTTCTTTTCTTTGTTGCTTGGGATGTACATATTTAATTTATGCTTCGCTGCTTTCTCAATTATTTCAATTCTTGATTCAGATGACTCTTCTATTCTTAGCATTGTTTGCTGGTCTTTTAAATCTAAAGTTCTCTTGCTTACGTCATCTAATTCTGCAAAACTATTTCTAGTTAAATGTTTAAAATTAACTGTTGTTAGGGCACAAATAATCAAAACAGCAAATAAAATTAAGTTTAATTTCATATTGACTCCATTACCTTTTCAATCACTCTTAATTTTGCACTTCTTGCTCTTGGATTCTGCTCAATTTCCTGAGAGGTTGGCGTAAGCATCTTTTGGACAACCTTAAAAGGAGCTAATTTTATTTCTGCTGCCTTAATAGGAATATTTTTTGGAATAAAATCCGTCTTTATCTTATATTTAGTATAGTTTTTCACTATTCGATCTTCTAAAGAATGAAAGCTAATAACTACCAAGCGGGCTTTAGGTTTTAAATAATTAAATACTGTTGGAAGAGTATTCTCTAGCTCTTCCATTTCTTTATTGACCAGTATTCTCAATGCTTGAAATGTTTTTGTTGCTGGATCTTTTTTTAAGTCTCTCTTTGGAACTGTATTTTTTATTAATTCAGCCAACTCTAATGTCATTGTTATTGGCCCTTTTGTTTCACGATATTCAATTATTGCTTTAACTATTTTTCTGGCAAATTTTTCCTCGCCATAGGTTTTTAGGGCATGTATTAAATCTTTTTCTTCATATGTATTGATTATTTCTGCAGCCGTTATTCCTTTAGTTTGATCCATTCTCATATCCAATATTGCATCAAATCTAAAACTAAACCCTCTTTTAGCCTCATCTACCTGCGGAGATGAAATACCTAAATCCATCAATATTCCATCCAATTTTTTAATATTTTTTTTTTTAATATTTTATCTATTTCAGAAAAAGCACAGTGCTCTATTTCAAATCTTTTATCTGCTATCTTACTTCCCTCATTGATTGCATCTAAATCTCTATCAAAAGCTATTAGCCTTCCTTTATTACCAAGAAGTTTCAAAATTTCTCTTGAATGTCCGCCCCTACCAAAAGTGCAATCTAAATATGTACCATCTGGCTTTACAGATAAAGCCTTAACAGCCTCTATTAGCATCACAGGAATATGAGAATAAATTGTCATAGAGAGAATCCTCCCAGCTCAGCTGGTAACTCACCTTTGTCATTAATTTTTATTTGTTTTATTTGCTTAACCCACGCCTCTTTGCTCCACAATTCAAAATGACTTCCCTGACCTACAAACATTAAAATCTTATTTATAGATGCATACTCTCTTAATTCTGAAGAGATTAATAATCTTCCAGTACTATCAGAAGATAAATCTTCAGCATATCCAACTAACAGCCTTTGCAATCCACTCGATTTTTTATCAAAACTTGATAGTTGCATTATTTTCTCCTGTATAGGTCTCCATGCAGCAATTGGATAGAGAAGAAGACATCCATGCGGGTGCGCAGTCAATACTAACGAACCAGTCAATAATTCCTCTCGATATTTCGTTGGAATTGCTAACCTGTTCTTTCCATCAATATTTAGTAGTGTTGCTCCTTTAAACATATCTGCACCTAAAAAGATGGGAAATTACTGAACGCCCTTAGTCTCGTTTAATAATTTCCCACAAATAACCACTTTTTCCCTTACGTGTTCACTATAAGCAAAAAAAAAGCGCTTTGCAAGCGCTTTTTTTAACTTTCTCTTTATTCATCAGGGAGTTAGATATTAGTTTAAGTTGACCGTTAAGCCGGGTTCTGTCTTGGACAGTCATTCATCTAGGCATACAATTGCTCATATGCTCAAGCAGCCTACCCGGTAACAACACGAGCCGTGTCAATGCTACCCTATTTGGCTTTGCTCCGAGTGGAGGTTACCGCGTTTCACCGTAACTAAATACGCTCGTCTCTGTGGCCCTATTCCTCACCTCGCGGCGTATGGCTGTTAGCCATCACTCTGCTCTATGGAGCCCGGACTTTCCTCTATATAGAAAACTATATAGCGACTGCCTAGTCAACTTAAGGTGATATTTTAACACTCTTAATTATGTTTCAGAGAATTGCCAGAATAAAGTTTTATTAGCATAAAGAGGGATAATCTCTTCATCGCCAATAGTAATTTTAGCTGGTATTTTAAATTCTTTTTTTACCAGCTTTATCTTTAAGTTGCTATAAGGTAATTTATAAAAATCTGCTCCAAACTTACTGCTAAAATTTTCAAGCTTACTCAGTGCATTTTCTGATTCAAAAATTGAAGTATATAACTCCATGGCATAAGCTGCAGAATAAATTCCTGCGCATCCACAACTGCTTTCTTTTTGATGTCTAAAATGAGGCGCGCTATCAGTCCCTAAGAAAAATTTTGGGGACCCTGAAACAGCTGCTTCTATTATTGCCAAACGATCCTCTGCTCTTTTAACTATCGGCAAACAGTAGTGATGAGGCTTAATACCGTTAGATAGTAGGTCATTCCTATCTAAAAGCATGTGTTGTGGGGTAATTGTTGCCCCAACTTTACTATTTGCGCTAATAACAAAATCTACCGCCTCTTTAGAAGATATATGTTCGAATACAATTCTAAGATCTGGAAATTCACTATGTATTTGAGTTAAATGCCTATCAATAAAAACTTTTTCTCTATCAAAAATATCTATACTTTTATCATTAGTCTCAGCATGAATTAATAATGGCACTCCATGTTTTTGCATTAACTCAAATAAATTAAAACATTTGTCAATAATATCAACTCCATCATTTGAATTCGTAGTTACTCCTGATGGGTAAAGCTTAATTCCATGAATAACATCTGAATCGCTCACTTTTTTAATCTCTTCTTCATCCAAAGCTTCATTAAAAAAAAGAGTCATTAAAGGTTCAAAATTAGAATGGGTAGTATATTTCTTGATATCTTGGTAATATTTTTCAGCTTGAATAGCACTTTTGATTGGGATTTTCAAATTTGGCATAACAATTGCTCTAGCAAATTGTCTTTCTGTGTCCCTGCAAGCATGCTTAAGTATTTCTCCTTCTCGGAGATGGAGATGCATATCATCAGGTTTTGTAATAATTAATTCAGTCATTTTTTAATTCCAATGCTTGATTATAAACTTCCTTTTTATTTTTTTTAAATATTGAAGAAATAAGTTTTACAGACTGGTTTAAGGGTAATTCTTCCAGCAACAACTTTAGCGCTTCGTTTATTGGTAAAACATCATTCTCCTCAACTTTTTTTACTGGTGAAGTTAAAATAATAACAAATTCTCCCTTTTGCTCTTTTGGATAACTTTCTAATCTATCTATTATAGACAAAACATTATCCTTATAAATTGTTTCATAGATTTTAGTAAGCTCTCTAGCAACAAATATTTCATGGTTAGGTCCAAAAATATCCCTTAAGAAAGATAAGGTCTTTAAAATTCTATGTGGGGATTCAAAAATAATTGTTGGAAGAGGTTGGTTGTATATTTTCTTTAGTAATTTTTTTGCTTTACTAGATCCATTGGGAAGAAAGCCATAAAATTGAAATTGAGTGGACTCAATTCCTGATACAGAAAATGCTGCGACAAGAGAAGATGGCCCTGGTATTGGCGAAACATTAAGGCCTAACTTTAGCACTTGGTTTACCAAGAAGGCTCCTGGGTCGCTTACAGCGGGAGTTCCAGCGTCAGAAATGTAAGCAACTGATTTGCCATTTGTCATCTCATTAATTAAAAACTCTGTCTTATCTTTTTCATTGTGCTGATGTATTGATATTATCTTTTTTTTAATACCAAAATTAGCTAATAATTTCTTGGATATTCTAATGTCTTCGCAGGCAATTAAATCGACCATCTTTAATGTTTCTATGGCTCTTAAAGTTATATCTTCAAGATTTCCAATAGGCGTTGCAATAAGATATAAACAAGTTTCCATAATAAAATATTTAAAAAATTTTAAATTTAGTTTCTAAAACAAATTAATTTAGTTATATAATTACTCTAATGAAATCATACAAGCTTTTCATACTTTTTATTTTATTTATCACCCAATTAGTTGGGTGTGCTCCGTCAACAATATTTGCAATTCCCACATCAATCGCAGATAGAAGAACAGTTGAAGTACAATTCATAGACAACAAAATATTCTTAGCAGCATGGGCTCCAATTCATGCAATTACCGATAATGAGATGCAAAAAAGTCATTTCAACCTAATATCTTATAACAAGACTATTCTTATAGTAGGGGAGGTTCCAACTGAAGAGGTAAAAAATAAAATTACCGAAGAACTTTCTAAAATAGAAAATGTTAAAGCAGTTCATAATAAAATGGTTGTTGGTAAAGCCTGCAAAATAAAACAAAGGGCCAAAGACTCAATAACAACAAGCAATGTTAAAACAAGATTATTTCTAGAGGTAAAAAATGAAGTACACCCTCTGCATGTAAAAATTATGACCGAAAATAATGTTATATACCTACTCGGTATAGTTAATGAAAAAGAAGCTGACGAAGCAATTAAAATTGCTAAATCATCAAAAGGTGTTAATTTAGTGGTGCCTTTATTTGAATTAAATGAGAACGTTAAAAATAGTTATTGATTATAATTTTTTTTTGGATTATCATTCCATTTCAAGTAATACATCAATAAACCAAATACTTAATAAACCCAAAATAAAAATTTTAAAAAGCACCTAAGAAAATATGAGCAATAGCATTTCTCATCTAACTGATGAAACCTTTGAAGAAGAAGTCTTGAAATCAAATATTCCAGTATTATTAGATTACTGGGCGGAATGGTGTGGACCATGCAAAATGATAGCTCCTATTTTAGATTCTCTAACAGATGAATATGCTGGAAAATTAAAAATATGCAAACTCAATATTGATGACAATCAAAAAACTCCTCAAAAGTATAGTGTTCGTGGAATACCGACTCTAATGATTTTTAAAAATGGAAATGTAGAGGCCACCAAAGTAGGTGCCTTATCAAAATCCCAACTCACAGCTTTCATTGATAGTAATCTATAAAATATGCACTTATCTGACTTAAAACACTTACCCGTTTCCGAAATTGTAGATTTAGCAATTGCAGATAAAATTGAAAATACAGGAAGGATGCGTAAACAAGATCTTATATTTGCGATTCTCAAAAATAAAGCAAAAAATGGCGACACTTTATTTGGTGACGGCACATTGGAAGTTCTTCAGGATGGATTTGGATTTTTAAGATCTGCTGCGGCATCATATTTAGCCGGTACGGATGATATTTATGTATCCCCATCACAAATTAGACGATTTAATCTTCATACTGGAGACACCATTGAAGGTGAGATTAGAACTCCGAAAGATAGTGAGCGTTATTTTGCATTAGTTAAAGTTGATAAAGTTAATAATGACGCCCCAGAAAATACAAAAAATAAGATTCTATTTGAAAATCTAACTCCTTTATTTCCAACCGAACCACTAACTCTTGAAAGAGACTCGGGAGGGGAAGAAAATAACACAAGTAGAGTTATTGATATGATAGCCCCTATAGGAAAGGGCCAACGTGGATTAATAGTTGCTAGCCCAAAAAGTGGTAAAACTGTTATGTTGCAAAATATTGCTCATGCAATAACTTCAAATCATCCAGATGTTTCTTTAATTGTTTTATTAATTGATGAAAGGCCTGAAGAAGTTACAGAAATGACTCGCTCTGTTAAAGGTGAAGTAGTGGCATCGACTTTTGATGAGCCTGCAACAAGGCATGTTCAAGTGGCAGATATGGTTCTTGAAAAAGCAAAAAGATTAATTGAGCATAAAAAAGATGTTGTCATTCTTCTTGACTCCATTACAAGGCTTGCAAGGGCTTACAACACAGTAATACCTTCGTCTGGAAAGGTTCTAACTGGGGGTGTTGATGCAAATGCACTCCAAAAGCCAAAACGTTTTTTTGGTGCAGCTAGAAATATTGAAGAGGGCGGCTCTTTAACAATTATTGCCACAGCCTTAGTTGATACTGGATCTCGAATGGATGACGTAATATATGAAGAGTTTAAGGGGACAGGTAACATGGAAATTCATTTGGACCGTAAAATGGCTGAAAAAAGAACTTACCCAGCAATTAATGTAAACAAATCGGGTACGCGCAGAGAGGAATTATTAATACCTCAAGAGATTCTTCAAAAGATTTGGGTGTTACGAAAACTACTTTACCCAATGGAAGATGTAGAAGCAATGGAATTCCTACTAGACAAAGTCAAATCAACGAAGAATAATGATGATTTCTTTAACAGCATGAGGAAGTAAAGCCAAACAAATCATTGATATTTTAGAAAAAATCAATGATAATTCAGTTCTTAAATTTAAAAGATTAAAAATTATTATGAAAAAAGATACGCATCCTAATTATCCGGAAGTTAATGTAGCTTGCAGTTGCGGTAATAAATTTAAAACGCAATCAACTATTGGTAAAGACATGACTATTGAAGTTTGTTCTTTATGTCATCCTTTTTATACAGGTAAACAAAAAATTCTTGACACAGCAGGCAGGGTTGAGAAATTCAAGAAAAAATACGGAATGTAAATTTGTCTATTTTGAATATCATAAAAAAAAGCAGCTTAGCTGCTTTTTTTTGTATATGATTAAGCTAATATGAAATTTGATCTTGAACATGACTGGCAAGGTAATATGTCAACGCCAAGGAAAAACCTTGGGGAAAAAACAAAACTACATTTATTTTTTGTCCTGACCTTAGTTTTTCTCTCCACAGGGTTGGTTGGACATGAGCCCTGGCGACCACTCGAATCAACCTCCATTAGTGTTATTTTAGATATAATCCAAAATAATCAAGTCATTCTACCGATGGCTGCAAGTGAAAATATAATAACCCACCCTCCTTTGTATTCATATGTTGCTGCAGCATTTGGCAAACTTTTTTCTCCAATACTTCCATTACATGATGCTGCTAGATTATCAAATATCTTTTGGCTGGCGCTCACACTCATTAGTCTTGGCCTAATAACAAGGGAGTTATGGGGTCAAGGGTTTGGTCGTCAAGCTGGTTTACTTTTTATAGGATCAGTTGGTTTAATACTAAATATTCATAGCTTAATACCAGAAATAGCAACACTTTTAGGCTACACAATGAGCATCTATGCTTTTTCATTGTATTTTAGAAGGCCTTTTAGAGCAAGCTTGGTTCTTGGTTTTGGTTCAGGAATAGCTTTTTTATCAGGGGGTGTTATTCCCTTAATAGTTATCTTTTTATCATCACTATTTTTACTAATTTTTACTAATTGGAGAAATATAAGATATTTCATTTTTATTGGTATATCAATAACTATAACTATTCTAATAATTAGCCCCTGGTTATATTCATTTCACTATCTAGAGCCAGAATTATTTATATCTTGGCTGAAAGAAATACAACTTCCATCTAAATTATTATTTAATTATCACATCCAAGGAGTTTTATGGTTTACCTGGCCAGCACTTCCACTCGCAATTTGGTTAATTGCTAAAGACTATAAATTAATCTCAAGTCAAAAAAGACTACAAATTCCTATTACTTTCTTAATTACATTATTTATAACAATATCTATGACAGGCCAACCAAACCAAACAAATCTTATTCCCTTCATTATTCCATTATCAATTATTGCTGTTGGTGGAATTGATAGATTAAATAGAGGCACTTCAAATGCATTAAATTGGTTTGGAATTTTAATTTTTGGTTTTATTGGCTTTCTAATTTGGCTAGGTTGGTTTGCAATGATGACTGGAATTCCTGAAAGAATATTCGAACGTATGTTTTATCACTCTGCAAACTATATAGCTGAATTTAAAATACTTAGTTTCTTATTCGCCTTGGTAATAACTTCACTATGGCTAGGCTCTATTATTAAATTTAAAATAACTAATCGTTCAGCAATTTCTAACTGGGCATTGGGAGTAACGATGGTATGGGTAACATTAATAACTCTCTGGGGTTCATTTATTGATAACCGTAAAGATTACAAACTAATTTTTACTGATGTAAAACAACAACTTATAAAGAGTTCGACTTGTGTATACGTTAATAATTTATCTAGTAGTCAAATCAATTTATTACATTACTATTCTGGAATTAAAGGCATTGACCCAAATTTAGAAAATAAAGATTGTAGGCTTGCATTAGTGTCCATAACTGAAGAAAAAGAAATACCAGCAGAATATAACTTATGGAATGAAATTTGGACTGGAAGACGCTTAATTGATAAAAATTATTTTCTTTTACTAGCAAAAGAAATAAATAGTTAATCTTTTAAATATTTATTTATTGCATCATTAACCATATCATCTAATAAATTTTCGTCAGATGAAGCAACGTACTCAATTATTTCTTTTCGCATAATAGGCGGCCAGAATTTCTTCATATGCCCAGCAATATCTTTTGTAGCCTGCTCCTTATCTGGATAGCTTTTAAAAAAGCCTCCGATTTGATTGGCCATAGTAACTAAATTATTATTCATTTGAGAATTTTACTCTATAATTCTTTGGTTGTGACTATAAATTGTATACCGCGCTTCCCTAGCAAAGCCAACTAAAGTAATGCCAAGACTATCTGCCATCCTAATTGCTAGACCAGTTGGTGCTGAAATTGCAACCAATAGTTTTAGATCAAAATATGCTATTTTTTGAACCATCTCGTAACTTGCTCTACTAGATGTAACAACAAAATCACTTTCACAAATTTTATGTTTAAGGCTAGCACCTATTAATTTATCCAGAGCTATATGGCGCCCAACATCTTCACGAATTATCTTTAAGTCTCCTTTAGCTGTGAATATCGCTGATGCATGAGTTGCTCCAGTCTTTTTTTGTAATTCTTGATCATTAGAGAAATTTTTTAGTGCTTTAAGGATATGTTTGGAATAAAAATGTGCGTTAGAAATTTTTACTTCTGGTATTCGCATAGCTTGAGATAAACTTTCCGCTCCACAAAGGCCGCATCCAGTTCTCCCAGTTAAATTTCTTCTAACCTCTTTAAGCTTTGCAAAGCATTCAGAAGATATTTTAATATTTAACTCAATGCCATCGTCTTTCCAGTTTATTTCAATTGAATATATGTCAGATACGTCATTCACGATTCCCTCTGTAACAGAAAATCCTACTGCAAAGTCTTCTAAATCGGATGGTGAACCCATCATTACAACATGAGATATTCCATTGTAAATTAGGGCAATAGGTGTCTCTTCTGCTATGTTTTCTTGAACTTCGTCTTTTATAGATGAACTTTTATGAACTTTTGAAAGTGTTACAGTTTTTTTTGTTTGAATAAATTTAGATCTAGTCACTTAGATTCTAATTAACCTTTTCCTCGTTCTTTTTTACAAGGTCAATTTGTTTCTCACTAAATTTTTGATATTTTTCTTGCCAATCAGAAGGTTGTGTAACTTTTGTTACCTGAACTGCTGTTACTTTAAATTCTGGACAATTTGTTGCCCAATCTGAGTTATCAGTTGTTATTACATTTGCCCCTGATACTGGATGATGAAAAGTTGTGTATATAACACCAGGTTGGACTCTATCAGTTATTTTTGCTCTTAAAACTGTATCGCCAGCGCGACTATTAATACCGACCCAATCTTGTTCATTTATTCCTCGGTCTTCTGCATCATGAGGGTGAATTTCAATTAAGTCTTCATCGTGCCACTGTGTATTATTTGTCCTTCTTGTCTGGGCTCCAACATTGTAATGAGCTAATATACGGCCTGTTGTCAAAATAAGAGGAAATTTATTATTAACCCGTTCAGTAGTTGGAATGTATTCTGTAATAAAAAAC
>Ga0209710_1000472_pt1 | contig 37903 bp, 39 predicted proteins | sample ArcticOcean_MG_C_5_FD_187436 | JGI IMG/M metagenome (GOLD analysis project Ga0209710, IMG submission 187436) | Marine microbial communities from western Arctic Ocean - ArcticOcean_MG_CB4_138 (SPAdes) (version 2) | ecosystem: Environmental > Aquatic > Marine > Oceanic | place: Arctic Ocean...
ACTCCCGCACAAAAACCCCTGGGGTTAGCTAACGATATATTAATCATCTCTTTTGACATAGTAAATTTAGGGTAGTAGTTGCTCACCATTAATTAAGTCAGCAAAAGTTTCACGATTTCTTATTAGATGTAATTTATCATCATCAACAAGTATTTCTGATACTTTTGGACGAGAATTATAGTTTGAGCTCATTGACATTCCATAAGCCCCTGCATCTAAAACAGCTAATATGTTACCTTCCGCTGCTGACAATAAACGGTTTTTACCAAGAAAATCACCTGTTTCACATACAGGGCCAACAATATCATAGTATTTTTGCTCAGAGTCAGTTGGAGATAAATTTATAATTTCGTGAAAAGCTCCATATAGTGCAGGCCTCATTAGGTCATTCATAGCAGCATTAATAATTATAAAATTTTTCTCTGAACTATTTTTTATATATTCTACTTCTGCTAATAAAACACCAGCTTTACCAATTAATGCTCGACCAGGTTCAAAAATAATTTTTAAATCACGGCCTTTCAGAGTATTTTTGACAGTTTTAGCATAATCAGAAAAAGTAGGCGGCACTTCATTAGAGTATTGAATACCAATTCCTCCTCCAATATCAATATGTTCAATTAAAATATCAATTGATTTAAGATGATCTATAAGTACAAGAAGTTTTTTTATTGAATCTTCAAAAGGTTGCAATTCTGTTATTTGAGATCCAATATGACAATCAATACCTTTAATCTCAATTGAATCGAGTTCTTTGGCAATTTTATACATTGAGATTGCATTCTGCTCGTCAACGCCAAACTTATTATCTTTTAGCCCAGTTGAAATATAGGGATGTGTTTTCGGGTCAACATCTGGATTTACTCTAATTGATATACTGGCCACTTTGCTTAACTTTTTTGCAATACTTTGGATGCGATAAAGTTCTGCTTCAGATTCAACGTTAAATGTAAGAATGTCATGCTTAATAGCTAATTCAATGTCTTCTTTAGATTTTCCAACACCTGAAAAAACAACTTTTTTTGGATCACCTTTTGCAGCAATGACTCTTTGAAGTTCTCCCGAAGAAACAATATCAAAGCCAGCCCCATTTTTTGCAAGAAAATTCAATATAGCTATATTAGGATTAGCTTTAACCGCAAAACAAATTAGATGGCTTATATCATTAAATTGATTTTTAAAATCTAAGTAGTTATCAAGAATAATTTTTTTAGAGTAAATATATGAAGGAGTACCAAATTCTTTAGCAATATTTTCAACGAGAAGATTCTCAATATAAAATTTTCCATCTTTTAATTTTAAAATAGATTCAGTCATTTTTAGATTTAAGCTATCTTTGATTTTTGAAATGGAAAAATATTTTCATAAATCACTGCTTGCGGATATTTTTCTTCAGGAATATAAAGCGACCCCTTTGTGCCACAGCTGTTTAATAATAGAGAGATGGCTAGTAAATAAAATATATAGTAGATTTTCATAATTAATTCCTCTTTTATCTTATTTTATCATTAATAAAAATTATTTTTTCGAGTTTAATTGAAGAAGCTTATTTGTTATTAGAGCAGTAACTAGTCCAAAAATAAAAGCTGATACTATAAAGATTGGTAAAAGATAGAAGATTCCGTTATGTGGGATTATCCAAATTCTAACGATAACAAATTGACCGATAATATGTGCTAATGAAGCAATTAAGCTAAAACTAATAAGACTAAAATATTTTGGACTTAAATTTTTAAAAATTATAAGTGAAAGAAGGCTAAATAGGGCACCACTTAAGCTAAGAAAAAATGTGGGACTTAAAAATGAACCTAAGATAATACTCGTTACGAACACTCTAATAATTGAGACCCATATCCCCATTCTTAAATCAAATTTGAATATGGTGTATAAAATTATAATATTTGCTATTCCAGGCTTTACTCCAGGAATAGGGCTTGGGAAAAAGAATTCAACTAATGATAATGCAACAGCTATAGCAGATAGCTTAGCTATCTGATGATCTCTATCCGTAATATTAATAGTTGATAGAGTCATAATTTTTTTTACCACCTGAAATAGAAATAGAGATTTTATTAGGAATACAGATGATTATTTGGTTTGCTTTATTTATCCATCCTTGATGAATGCAGTATTTCTTAGCACAAGGTGCTGAGGAAAATCTAACTTTTCCATTATCAATAGTAATTTTTGTTTCTCCTTTTTCCCCATTAATTATTTTAGTAATTTTTTGATTAAGACTATAGACTGCTAATATTTCATTATTTTTATATATCTCCAGGTATTCCCCTTGTGGGAGATTCCATAGTAATTTTGTAATAATAATAATTAAGGCACAGAATAAGATAATAATAAACCAGTCACCAACTTTAATGATTTTAATGGATTGTAATATTTTTTTTATCAATATCGTCTTCCCAATTTATTTCTTTATTTAAAGAATTACTTATCAGGATTGAGCCATCATCCATCATAATTAAAAAATATTTAATATTTAATAATTTAGCAAAATTTATTTTATTTTCTTTTTTAGCAATAAAAAGAGGTTTAGAAAATACGTCTGAAAGAGTGCCTGAATCTTCTGAAGGAGCTAATAAAACGGTAGCTGACTGTGTATTGCTTTCAGGATAACCTGTTTCCGGATTAATCAAATGAGAATATCTTTGATTATTAACCATAATAAATCTTTGATAATCACCAGATGTTCCAATGGCCCAACCAGGCTTAAGAGCAATCGTAGCTAATACATTAGGCTTTCTAGGATTCTGGATTCCAACCACCCAATTACGCTCCCCATATTTACCAAAAGCTTGAATGTTACCCCCAATATTTATTAAAGCATTATTAACATTATTCTTTTTAAGTATTTTTTTTGCTTGATCTAACGCGTACCCCTTCGCATAACCACCTAAATCTATTTGGATATTTTTATTATTAGCTTTTAAAATGCCATTCTTAATTTTTATTGATTGCATTAATGGGTTAGAGGATACTAATTTTTCAATTGCTTGCTGATTAGGTATTATTTCCTTATTGTAATCATTAGAGTGAAAGCCCCATAGCTTAATGAGCTTCCCTATAGATGGATTAAATAAATTTTGAGTTTGAATTTCAAGACGCTGAACATTACTTAGAATAGTTATGACTTCATCGTTATTAATTTCTATAGGCCTATTCTTTGATATCGCAGTATTAATATCTGTAATAATGCTTTTTTCCCAAGGATGAAGCAATTTATGTAGACGATGAAACTCAGTAAAAATTTCATTAGATACTTTTTCAGCATTAATCTTAGATTCGCCATAGATCTTAATATCGATGATTGTTCCGAAAACAAAATCTTTTTCATTGTAAATTTTATTATCACTACATCCTAATAAAATGCTTATCAGGAAATATATAAGTAGATTATTTAAGCGCATTAATAATGTATTCAGCTGCTTTAAAATTTGTTTGTTCTTCGATTTCGACAATACCAGTAGGACTAGTTATATTAATTTCAGTTAAATAATTACCAATAATATCTAAACCTACAAAATTAAGTTTATTTTTAATAAGGAAGTCTTTAACCCCCATCACTATTTTTTTATCGCCGATTGTTAATTTTTGGGTTTTACCTTTGCCACCTTTTGCCAAATTAGCTCTTACCTCACCTTTAGACGGGATTCTTGCTAAAGAATAGGGCAAAGCTTCACCTTTAATTACAATAATACGTTTATCACCCTTGTCGATTTCAGGTAAGTACTTTTGTGCCATGATAGTTTTTGTACCATTATTTGTTGCAGTTTCTAAGATGACATTGATATTTTTATCTTTGGGGGTAACCATAAATATACCATTGCCTGCCATTCCATCTAGCGGCTTTATAATCACTTTTCTTTCTTTCTGAATAAAATTAATTATATTTTCGGCATGTGATGAAACAATTGTAGACGGGATAAGGGTTTTAAAATTTAGTATTGATAATTTTTCATTATGATTTCTAATTGAAACAGGATTATTGATAACTTCCACATTAAAATTTTTAGCATGTTCAAGTATGAATGTCAGATTTAGATAGCTATCATCGAAAGGGGGATCTTTTCTTATAAAGACCTTTGTAAAATACTGTATTTTATTTTTTACATTGAGTTTTTCCCCTATAAGTGAATTGATACTAGAAATATGATAACTATTAATAATTATATTTTGTTCTTCATTGATGGTTAATGAATGAATATTTGTGTAATGAGTTTCTATTCCTTGATTAAGACATTCTTTTATCAAGGCTATAGTGGTATCTTTATAAAAAATTAATGTTTCTGGCTCATCAATTACAAATAAATATTTCATCATATTTGGTTTTGAAGTTCTTTTGCAGCAGCAAGCAAGGCTAATCTGGCTATCACCCCATAAGCGTAAAATCTATTAGCCTTATCATCACAGGGCCTACCTTGGTCTGGCATAAGACATGATGTTTCAAAAGCAACCGGTACAAAATGCATACCCGGAGAATTAAGATTCTCATCTTTCTCTTTATTTGTATGTACTCGATAAAAACCACCAACAACAAAATGATCAATCATATAAACAACAGGCTCAGCTACAGCATTATTAACTGTCTCTTCTGTATGAACCCCTTCTTGAATAATGACTTCTGTCACTTTCAATCCTTCTTTAATAACAGACATCTTTTTTCTCATTTTTCGATTAAGATTTATAACCTCTTCACTATTTTTAATTGTCATTATTCCCATTCCATAAGTGCCAGCATCTGCTTTGACAACAACATATGGTTCATGAGCTATATTGTATTGAGAATACTTTTCTTTGATTTTAAATAGCAGTTTATCAATGTGTTCAGCTAATTGAATTTCTCCTTCCCGCTCAAGAAAATTCAAACCATCTATTTTTTCGAAATATGGGTTAATTAACCAAGGATCAATCTTTGTAAATTTAGAGAATTCTTCTACTACCTCATTGTAATAATTGAAGTGCGTTGATTTTCTTCTGGTTGGCCATCCAGCTGAAATAGGCGGGATAATATTTTGATCAAGATTTTTAAGTTTATCTGGGACGCCACTAGAAAGATCATTATTTAGAATAATCGCGCATGGCCTAAAGGCTGTAGAATCATTATTTTTTAAAAATAAGTTATCACTTTCTCTATGAATGGGCTCAATTTTTATCGAATGATTGGCATCAATTTCAATTATTTGAATTTCATTTATATTTTTATCAATACTTCCGACTCTAACTTCAAGTCCAGAATTTTTTAAAATTTCCGCTAAATCAAATATATTTTTTAAGTAAAACTTATTTCGTGTGTGGTTCTCAGGGATAATTAGAACTCGCCATGCATCTGGGCAAATTTTTTCTATAGCAACAGAAATGGCTTGAATCGTAAGCGGTGCAAAATCAGGATTTAGATTATTGAATCCCCCCGGAAAAAGGTTAGTATCTACAGGTGTTAATTTAAAGCCAGAATTTCTTAGATCAACGGAGGCATAAAATGGAGCACTATGCTCTAACCATTGTGTTCTAAACCAATGCTCAATATCACAGCTATGATTAATAATGTAATTTTCTAAATTAAATAGCTCAGAACTTAACTCAGTTTTTAAAATAGGATTCATTTACTCCTCACCCCCTGTGCTTGTTCATCTGCATGGTAGCTACTTCTTACCATTGGACCGCTTGCTACGGAGGTGAACCCTAATTTTTCCGCTTCCTTTTTAAGGCTATCAAAATCAATTGGCGACACATATCTTTCAACAGGAAGGTGGTAAGGTGTAGGCTGTAAATATTGCCCTAATGTCAACATATCGACATCATGCTGTCTTAAATCTTTCATAACATCTAGTATCTCCTTGTTTGTTTCTCCCAAGCCAAGCATTAATCCAGACTTAGTAGGAATTAAAGGCATCTTTTTTTTAAAATCTCTTAAAAGTAGAAGAGAATGTTCATATCGAGCACCTGGCCTTGCTCGCTTATAAAGCCTAGGAATTGTTTCAAGATTATGATTGAAAATATTAGGTGGCTGTTGTAATAGTACTCCCAATGCTATTTCAACCTTCCCTTTCCCTCTAAAGTCAGGTACGAGAATTTCAATTTTAATATTATTGTTATTTTTACGTATTTCTTTTATACATTCAGAAAAGTGGCTGGCCCCACCATCTTTTAAGTCATCTCGATCTACGCTTGTAATTACAACATAATTTAGTTTTAGTTTTGCAATCGTTAAACCTAATTTTATAGGCTCATTTTCATCAGGTTTAAGAGGCACTCCGCTTGCAACATCACAAAAAGGGCAGCGACGAGTACAAATATCACCTAAAATCATAAATGTTGCAGTCCCCTGACTATAGCACTCTCCAATATTAGGACAACTTGCTTCTTCGCATACTGTATTTAGTTGGTTATCTTTAAGCAGTCGACTTACTTCATGAAATTTATCACTATTAGGAAGCTTCATCTTTACCCATGAAGGCTTTGCTAATTTGTCTTTTTTAACAATCTTTATTGGCAATCGCGCAGTTTTTTCTTTGCCAACTTCCTTAATACTTATTATTTTGTTCATAATGTAGATTTAATTTCTTATTAATAATTAATGCAATTTCTTTGCCAGATTGTTCTACGGTACTTTTAATATTGAAGTCTGATAATTGTGACATTTTTAGGCCAGGAAAGCCACAAGGGTCAATCAATGAAAATGGATTAGTATCCATGTCAACATTAAAACTTAAGCCATGGTATGCATAATTTTTTTTAATTCTTAAACCAATAGAAGATATTTTCCGCCCATCTATAAAGACTCCAGGCGCTTCTATTTTAGAGTAGGAATTAATTTTATTTTTTTTTAAGAAATCTATGACGGAATTTTCAAGAATTGATACCAATTCTCTAATAGTTAATCTATTTTTTTTAATATCAATTAGTGTGTAAACAATTAATTGACCTGGCCCGTGATAAGTAATTTTCCCTCCCCTATCAACAAAAAGGTGTGGAATATTAGAATCAGGAATCAAACAATTTTTTTTATTTACACCAGTTGTAAAAATAGGTTGATGTTCTGTAATCCATAATTCATCTTTTATTGGAGCCTGGTCGATAAAGCATTTCATATCCGTCCAAGTGTTTATATAATCTGTGAGTCCGAGCTGCTTTATATTTAATGGCATATACTATAAAACGAATTTCGTCATTGGGCTATTTGATAGATCAATATATATTTTATCAAGTTGTTTTTGAGAGGTGACATAGACATTACAAGTCAAGCTAATATATTTTCCATTGCTACTGCCCTTTAATTCTATTTTTGAGGTATTAAAATTGCCGTAATGTTTTTTTATAATCTTAATAATAGATTCAGAAAAATTTTCTTTCGCCTCTCCCATAACTTTAATATCAAAGTCGCAAGGAAATTCTAATAATGATTCTTTTTCTGTTTGTTTCATTATGAAGAGGTTATTATTCTGAGATGATAAAACTATTAAGTTGAATTTTTTGAGAAATATCTTTTAAGGCTTGCTCTGCATTTTTTTTACTATCATAAGGCCCAATTGTTACTAAATGAAGAGAATTTTTACTTAACTTTTTAATATTTATTGAATTTCTAAATTGAATTTTAGTCAGTCTATTTATTAGGTAAGAAGCATTATCTTCGTTTGAGAAAGCACCTGCTTGAATATAAAAATATTTTATAGTGGAATTGGCTGAAGGTACATTATTAACTTCTTTAATATTTTTTTTTGCTAAAGACGGATTTACCATTTCTATCTTTACTAACTCACTACCTGTCTCAATGATTCTAAGTCGATGTGCTGCGGCATAGGATAAATCAATAATTCTTCCATCAACAAACGGGCCTCGATCATTAACTCGAATAATTACTGAACGTTTATTTTTTAAGTTTGTTACTTTTATATAGCATGGAAGAGGGAGTGTTTTATGGGCACCAGTCATCTGGTACATATCATATGTTTCTCCAATAGATGTTTTCTTACCATGATATCTTTTACCATACCAAGATGCATAACCCTCTTCCTTGAAGGGAATAATTTTTGTCATAGGGGTATATTTTTTATCAAATGCAACATAAGGACGACTAGCCCATTTTGAAAGAGCTTCATATTTTGGCTGAGCATCTGGAATTTTATTTAGATTTTGTGGTGGATTCTCTTCTGGCCCATCATCTAGGTAGTAAGCCCCTGGATTTTTGTTTTGTTTTGCCTCTTCTTTAAAGAGAGGGTCTATTGATTGGCAGCCAACAAATAAAAAAGAAACCATTAATGTAAAAATATATTTGTTCATTAGTTAGCAATTAAAGATTTATGAGAATGAAGACTCATAATAATACCAATCATAGCTAAAGATACAACCATTGATGTCCCACCGTAGCTTATAAATGGCAATGGGGCTCCAACTATAGGTATCACCCCACTAACCATTGCAATATTTACAAAGATTGCAAAAAATAATGTACATACTAAAGAGGCAGCTATCAATCTAGAAAAAGTATTTTGCATTTTTTTTGCCATGTCAAAACATCGATATATTATGAAGAAGTAAATAATAAAAATTCCAACAATTCCAAGAAAACCAAATTCTTCTCCATAGACTGAAAAAATAAAATCAGTCGATGTCTCAGGGAGAAAGTTAAGTTGTGTTTGGCCTCCAAAAGACCACCCTTTTCCTAAAAATCCACCGGAACCGATTGCAATCATCGATTGAATGCTGTGGTAGCCGGTTCCCAGCGGGTCTCGACCAGGATCAATTAAGCTAAGAATTCTATTTTTTTGATATAAATGCAACATTGACCAGAGGAAAGGTAAAGAAAGTGCAAAACTAAAACCAAAAATCAACATACTTCTTTTTGATAACCCAGCTAGAAAAACAATTGTACATCCAGTAACCCAGATTAAAATAGAAGTTCCTAAATCAGGTTGCTTCAATATCATTGCACAAGGAATAGCTAAAAGAACGAATGCTATCGCGTGCGTTTTAAAATTTATATTATTTTGGAACCGATGATACAGCCAAGCAAGCATTAGAGGGACAGTAATTTTAATAATTTCAGAAGGCTGTAAGTTAAAAAATAATATACTTATCCAGCGTTTTGCTCCATGACTCTCAAATCCAAAAAAAGCAACAAGTAATAATAGAATTAAACTTACTATATATAGGTACGGGGCAAAAAAAAGAAATTGTTTCGGATTGGTATGGCTTAATGATATTAGTAGAGCCATCCCAATTAAAATATTTAATATTTGATTCCCTATTAGACTAATATTTTGTTGGGATGCGCTAGCAAGTGTTATTAACCCAATGAATAATAAAAATACTACAAGTGACATTAAATTTTTATCAATATTTTTAAAAAAACTATAAAACTTAAATTGATTCATTAGTTAATCCCATTTAGATAAGCATCAAAAACTTTTTTAGCGATTGGGGCAGCAGTAGATCCGCCATGTCCTCCATTTTCAACTACAATAGCTATAACAAGTCTCGGATTTTCAGAGGGAGCAAAAGCGATAAAAAGAGCATGATCTTTAAGTTTTTCTGGAAGTTTAGAATCATCATACACCTCACCTTTCTTTAAGCTGAATACTTGTGCCGTGCCTGTTTTTGCTGAAATATTATAGCTAGAGGTCCTTCCAATAAATGCAGCAGTACCGCCTTCTTTGGTAACTAAAGACATACCTTTTTTAATTAAATCTAAATTATCTGTATCTGTATCTGTATCTGTATCTGTTGGGTTGCTTAGTTTGGATTTCATATGGTCTGAAGTATTTGATTCTTTTAATAGATGAGGACGTAAACTATTATCTGGGTTAATTAGCTTTACAGTAGCTAAAGCTAACTGAATAGGAGTAGTTTGTGTATATCCTTGACCAATTGCAGTGATTGCAGTTTCACCTTGATACCATTTTTTATTATATTTTAATTTTTTCCATTCGCTTGAAGCAATAAGCCCTCGCTTTTCATTAGGCATATCAATATTAGTTTTATCTCCGAAACCAAATCTTTTTAATACTTTATTTAATTTTGGTATGCCCAACTCAACTCCTAACCCATAAAAAAAGGTGTCACATGATACGGCTATAGCTTTTACAAGGTCTACTTCGCCGTGCCCGCCTTTTTTCCAATCTCTAAAAGTTTTAGATTGATTAGGCATGTTATAAAATCCTTTATCAGTAATTGAGAAAGGCGGACGCCTTATATCATTTTCTAATGCTGCAAGTGCAACAAAGGGTTTAAGTGTCGAGCCAGGTGGGTAAATACCCGAGACCACTCTATTAATTAAGGGTTTATGAGTTGAATCATTGAGTCTTCTCCAATTAGCTTCATCAATCCCATTTATGAACAAATTAGAATCAAAAGATGGCTGGCTAACATATGCCAATACTGCGCCATTATTTGGGTTAAGCGCCACCATTGCTCCCTTATATTTACCAAAAGCTTTTTCAGCAACTTGTTGAATTTTATAATCAATATTTAGAGTTATATCTTCCCCATGTTTTGGCGCTATTGTTTTAACTGTTCTAATGACATGGTTGTGAACATTAACTTCTATTTTTTTATAACCAGGATGACCATGCAATCTATCCTCATAAAAATATTCAATACCCGTTTTCCCTATGTGATCTAAGCCTAAATAGCTTTCAAATCGATCTAATTTTTTTAACTCTTGAATATCTTTTTGATTGATTCTATTTATGTAACCTATAAAATGCGCACCTGATTTCCCTTTAGGATAAAATCTGGCGAATTTTTGTTTTAAATAAATATTAGGGTATTTATATTGGTTAGCTACAAACTTTGCCACTTGAATATCTGTTAGATTTGATTTGATAGGAATAGTTGATGAATAAGATCTCTCAGAAAGATTTTTACTATATTTCTTTAAATCATATTTTGTTATTTTAACGATATTAGCCAATTTTTGTTTTATTTTATTTAGGTCAGGCTTTTTTTTTGGATTTAATTCTAAGGTATAAACTAATTTATTTTCTGCCAGTACCTCACCATTAATATCTAAAATTTGACCTCTAATGGGGGGTATCGGAAGAATCTTTAGACTATTATTTTTAGCGAGTGCAGAATAATTTTTAAATTCTATTATTTGTAGATAAAAAATCTTTATTAGCAAAATAGAAAAAATAAATATAAGTAGGCCAAAGAGATAATTTAATCTATGGGTGAAAATATATTTAAATTTATGTTGATCTATCATGACTTATAAATTAATTTTCTGTAAATTTTTCAATAAAGATATTAAAAATTAAGTATGCGATAAAAGTTAAGATTGATTGAGTAAATAATAAATTAAAGTTTATAAATAATCCATGACTTAAAGATGTTGTCCATAAAATAATAAAGCTAAATAAGATTAAGAAAAAGCTTAACGAAAATAATTGTGGTGTAGTTTTTATAACTAGCAATTTTTGAATGATAAAGTGTAGAAGGTAAATAAATATAAAGATTAATCCATACTGCCCTAGGAGCTGTCCAGCAAGTATATCGACTAACAGTCCAATAATCACTAATTTATATATATTCATATATGAACTCTTATTTAAAATAGAAGCGATAATAAGCGCTATAAAATAATTAGGCATCAAGGCTGGATTTTCTATGCCAGGGATTCCTATATTTGAAAGAATTATTGATATGAAAAAAAGAATGATAAATGAAGTTCTTTCTTTCTTTTTTTCTATTATTGTTTTCTTATTCATTCTTTTAAATTAATAACTGTTATTTGAGTGTAAGTGGTGGACTGGGAAAATGGTGTGACCAAGATGGAATTAAATTTCGGAGATTTAGTCGGTTTTATTTCAGCAACTGTCCCGATATTTATTCCTTTTGGGTATAAGCCACCAGCACCAGATGTAACGAAAGTATCATTAATTAAAATTGATGAGCTTGCTGGGAAAAGTGGGATTTCTAGCTCCCCATTTCCATTTCCATAAAGAATAGCATTTTCTTTGCTATTATTCATAATTGCTGGAACAGCATACTGATCTGCTGTAATTGGCATTATCTCACTATAGTTTTTAGAAATATTTATTACTTGGCCAACTAATCCTGCATTATTAATAACTGCCGAGCCAATTTTAATATTATTTGTAAGTCCTTTGTTAATTGTAATTATTGAATGTCCGTTTCTAACATTAGGTAAAATTATTTCAGCAGTTATACCGACTACATCAAAATTCTTTTTAATCCTTAATTTATTTCTGAGTATTTTATTTTCTGATTTAAGTAATTCATTTTCTTGAACTGCAATAGATAAAATATGATTACTTTGCTGGAGACTTTTAATTTTGTCTTTTAGTAGAGCTTTGGTTGTGAAATTATTTTTGGTATTTAAAAATATACTTGCTGGTAAATTGATTAAATAGATGATTGGGGACGTTGCTATTGAAAATTCTGATTTAATTTTTTTTAAAATTTGGTATCGGTAATCAGCTCCCATCATTACTGCACATAAAATAAATAATAGAGCAAAAGTAATTAAAGGAAATGAGTCCCGATTAAAAAGTCTTAAGCTAACACTGCTTACATTTTTTGTCATTTTTACTCAAAAGTAAAAGCATTTTGAAAAAAATCAAGATTATCTAGAGTCATCCCACATCCCCTAACGACACAGGTAAGAGGTTCTTCAGCTACTATTACTGGGACCCCTGTTTCTTCCATCAATAATCGATCTAGATGATGTAAAAGAGCACCACCGCCAGTCAGCACCATACCATTAGCCGATATATCGGCTGCAAGTTCTGGCGGAGTTTGTTCTAGAGCTGTTTTAACTGCTCCAACTATTGAATGTAAGGGGTCTGAAAGAGACTCAAGTATTTCATTGCTACTAATAGTTATTTTTCTTGGAAGACCTTCAGCTAAGTTTTTGCCAGTTACTTCCATCTCCATAAGGTCTGTCATAGGAAAAGCACTACCTATTTGGTTTTTAATTTTTTCAGCAGTTGGGTCTGATATTACTGTTCCATAATTTCTTCTCATATAATCAATTATTGCTTGGTCAATTTTATCTCCACCTACTCTGGCTGAGCTTGCGTAGACAATTCCACCAAGAGACAAAACACCTACTTCTGTTGTTCCTCCGCCAATATCGATAACCATAGAGCCAAGAGGCTCATTAACTGGGAGCCCAGCACCAATAGCTGCTGCCATTGGCTCTTCGATTAAATAAACTTGCTTTGCACCAGCTCTTTCGGCAGATTCTCTAATAGCCCTTCGCTCAACTTGAGTAGCGCCATATGGAACACAAATTACAATTCGTGGGTTTGGTGTAAACCAATTTACACGATGAACTTTATTTATAAAAAATTTAATCATTTCCTCTGTAATATTGAAATCAGCAATTACGCCATCTTTCATAGGCCTTATTGCTTCTATATTTTGTGGCGATCGTCCAAGCATAGTTTTTGCTTCTTTACCTACGGCAAGTACCGTCATTCTTGAAGCAGGTCCATTAACACCATTGTCCCTTCTCATTGCAACTACTGAGGGCTCATCCAAAACAATGCCTTGCCCTTTTAGATAAATAAGTGTGTTAGCTGTCCCTAAATCAATTGCAATATCGTTATCTACGATTCTATTAAACCAATTTTTTACCATTTTAATTGTGCCATTTTTATTTTAAGTAATTTTTCATGTTGCCTTGTAAAAGAGGCTATAAACCCATGTATAATAACCGATTATTTGAAATTAATTAAGAAAAAAATACTGAAATAATACAATAATGAGTATAACTAAAGAAGAAATTAGAAAAATTGCGCATTTATCTCGCATAAATATGTCTCAAGAAGAGTTAAATCAGGTTGAAAAAAAACTTGTTGGTATATTGGCTTTGATTGAAAAAATGCAAGAAGTTGATACAGACTCTATTGAGCCAATGTCCCATGCCCTTGATATTAACCAGCCCTTAAGAGAAGATAAAGTGACTGAGAAAGATATTCGTGATAAATCTCTTTCTTTAGCGCCCCATTCAGAACAGTCCCTTTTTATTGTTCCTCAAGTTATAGAATAAAAATGCTTAATTTATCTTTAAAAGAAATTTCTCAGGCGTTAGAGGAAAAAAAGTTTACCAGCGTTGAATTAACGCAATTTTTTCTTAATAGAATAAAGGAACATAACCCATCACTGAATGCATTTATTACAGTTGATGAAGACAAGAGTTTAGCGATGGCAGAGAACTCCGATCAACTTATTCAGTCAGGAAAAAAATCTATTTTAACTGGTATACCTATAGCCCAAAAAGATATTTTTTGTGCTGACGGATGGAAAACAACTTGCGGTTCAAAAATGCTAGACAATTTTATATCTCCATATGATTCAACTGTGATCCACAAGTTTAATAATGTTGGTGCGGTTAATTTAGGCAAAACTAATATGGATGAATTTGCTATGGGGTCATCTAATGAAACTTCTTATTTCGGGCCTGTTAAAAACCCCTGGAATCTAAATTGTGTTCCAGGTGGAAGCTCGGGAGGTAGCGCAGTTGCAGTTGCAGCTAGATTAGCGCCCGCTGCTACTGGAACTGACACTGGCGGGTCTATCAGGCAACCAGCATCACTTTGTGGCTTTACTGGGCTTAAACCAACTTATGGCCTTGTATCTCGTTATGGGATGATTGCTTTTGCCTCTAGCTTGGATCAAGCGGGACCCATGGCAATTAGCGCTGAAGATTGTGCATTGATGCTTGATGTTATGACAGGGCATGATGAAAAAGACTCTACTAGCCTTAACAGAAAAAAAGAAAACTATTCAAACTCTCTTGATAATCCAATTGAAGGACTTAGAATTGGAATCCCCAAAGAATTTTTTGAGGACGGTTTAGATTCAGATGTGCAAAAGCTGATTGAAGAGGCATTAAAGCAGTATGAAAAACTCGGAGCAAAAATAGTTGATATTTCATTGCCAAATAATCATTTAGCAATCCCTGCTTACTACGTTATTGCGCCAGCAGAAGCATCAAGTAATTTATCAAGATACGATGGAGTGAGATATGGTTATAGGACCAAAGAATACGATGACTTAATGGACATGTATTTTAAAACCAGACAGGAAGGTTTTGGGGATGAGGTAAAAAGAAGAATATTAATCGGTACCTATGTTTTAAGTGCTGGTTATTTCGATGCTTATTATCTTAAGGCCCAGAAAATAAGACGATTAATTTCTAATGATTTCAAAGTTGCTTATGAAAAATGCGATGTAATTATGGGCCCTTCAGCCCCTTCCGTTGCATTTAAGTCTGGCGAAAAGCAAGAAGACCCTCTTGCAATGTACTTGCAGGATATTTTTACAATTTCAACAAATCTTGCAGGATTGCCAGCTATGAGTATTCCAGCGGGGTTTGTTAATGAACTTCCTGTTGGATTGCAGTTGATAGGGAATCATTTTGAAGAATCCAAGATTCTTAATGTGGCACATATTTACCAAAAAAATACAGACTGGCACTTGCATAGCCCTAAAGGGATAGATTAATGGATTGGGATATTGTAATTGGAATTGAAACACATGTTCAGTTGAGAACAAACACAAAACAGTTTTCAGGGGCCCCCACAAAATATGGCAGTGAACCAAATTCTCAAGCTTGTTTAGTCAGTATGGCTTATCCAGGAGTTCTTCCAGTTCTAAATAAAGAATCAGTTAATAGTGCAATTCGTTTTGGTTTGGCAATTGATGCTGAAATTGCTTCAAAATCTATATTTGCTAGGAAAAACTATTTTTATCCAGACTTGCCTAAAGGATATCAAATTAGTCAGTTTGAATTACCAATAGTAGGTAGGGGTAAATTATCAATTAATATCGGCGATGACTCTAAAGATATAAGAATTTTGAGGGCTCATTTAGAAGAAGACGCAGGTAAGTCTTCCCACGGCATCATCGATGGTAAGTCTGGTATTGATCTAAATCGCGCAGGAACCCCTTTGCTTGAAATTGTAACTGAACCTGATATGAGCTCGGCTGAAGAGGCAGTTATTTATGCGAAAAAACTTCATAATTTAGTTCAGTGGATAGGTATCTGCGATGGCAATATGCAGGAGGGAAGTTTTCGTTGTGATGTAAATGTATCAGTCAAGAAGAAGGGTAGCTCTGTTCTTGGGACTAGAAGAGAGATTAAAAATTTAAATTCTTTTCGATTTATTAAGCAGGCAGTTGATTATGAAGTAAATTGGCAAATTGATAGACTTGAAGATGGAGGGAAAATAGAGCAGGCAACTATTTTGTTTAATCCAGAATCAGGCGAAACAAGATCAATGAGATCAAAAGAGGAGGCAAATGATTATAGATATTTTCCTGATCCAGATTTATTACCTTTAATTGTTACTGAAGAAGATATTGCAACCATTAAAAAGTTAATGCCTGAATTACCAGAAGAAATGAAAACCCGTTTCGAAAAAGATTTAGGTTTATCGACTTATGATTCTGAAGGAATAACCTCGAGTCGAGATGTTACCCAATATTTTTTAAAACTTGTTGATTTAGGAGTAAATAGTAAATTAGCAGCTAATTGGGTTCTTGGAAATTTGTTCTCCCAGTTGAATGATAAGGGCATTGATATCTTGGATAGCCCTATTCCTCCTGAACAATTATGTGCACTTATTAAGCGTATTGAAGATGACACCATTTCAAATAATGCTGCTAAAAAAGTATTTGAAATCCTTTGGGAAAATACTGGGAAAGAAGTTGATTTAATAATTGACGAGCTGGGGTTAAAGCAAATATCTAATAGTAATGAAATTGATGGGATAGTTGATGCAGTTCTAAAAAATAATTTAACGATGGTTGAAGAGTTTAAGTCTGGCAAGGATAAAGCATTTAACGCTTTAGTCGGTCAGGTAATGAAGGCGTCTAAAGGCAAAGCAAATCCAGCCCAAGCTTCATCCATTTTAAAAGCAAAGCTTTCTAAATAATTCCATAAGAATTTTGATACTTTCTGATTAATTCTAATTCATTAGTAAAGCCATTTGTTGTTTCTAAATATTGAATAATATCTTCTAAATTAATAATTGAAATGACGGGGATAGAATATTTTATAGCGATTTCCTGAGTTGCCGATAATGTATTTTCGCCTTTTTCTTGTCGGTCAATTGCAACGATAACCCCTGCAATTTTTGCCCCGTTATTATGAATTAGCTTATAAGATTCATTAATTGAAGTCCCAGCAGAAATAACATCATCAATAACTAATACATTACCTTTTATTGATGAACCAATGATTTCGCCTCCTTCGCCATGGTCTTTAGCTTCTTTTCTATTAAATGAGTAGGGGATATTCTTACTTTTATTTGATAAAGCTATGGACACAGTGCTAACAAGGGGGATGCCTTTGTAGGCTGGTCCAAAAATCATGTTAAATTCTATCTTTGTGCCCACAATTTTATTAGCGTAGAATTCACCAAGACGTTTAAGGCTTTCACCGTCGTTAAATGCACCTAAGTTGAAAAAATAAGGACTGTTGCGCCCTGCTTTGGTTAAAAAATCACCAAATTGCAAAACTTTTTTTTCTAGTGCAAATTCAATAAATAATGAAGTAGATGATGTCATATTAAAAGTAAATAATTTATGAAGATTATAACCCTAAATTTAAATGGAATCCGCTCGGCGGCAAGAAAAGGTTTTTATGAATGGATTTCGCGTCAAAAAGCAGATTTTATTTGCCTTCAGGAATTGAAGGCTCATGAAGTTAATTTAGATGATCAAATGAAGTCTCCAAAAGGGTATTGTGGCAATTTTAGCTACGCAAATAAAAAAGGTTATAGCGGAGTCGGTATATATTCTAAAGAAAAACCTAATAAAGTTGTGAACAAAATTGGCATTCCAGAGATGGATGAAGAAGGCCGCTATATTGAGATTGAGTTAGATAAGATCATTATTATTTCAGTATATTTACCATCTGGTTCTAGTGGTGAAGAGAGGCAATTATTCAAATATAAAGTCTTAGATAAGATGTTAGTGATATTAAAAAAGAAAATAAAATTAGGCAAAAATATTGTTGTCTGTGGAGATTTTAATATTGCTCATCACGAAATAGACTTAAAGAATTTTAAAGGAAATAAAAAAAATTCTGGATTTTTACCGGAAGAAAGAGCTTGGCTTTCTCATTTGTTTTCAAAAGTAGGTTGGGTAGATGTATATCGCAATCTTTATTCTAATAAAGGGGAAGAGGGTTACACCTGGTGGAGTAATAGAGGGCAGGCTTGGTCAACAAATGTAGGATGGCGAATTGATTATCAAATTGCTAATCCTGAATTAGCAAAGAAAGCAAAGAAAGCGACGATATTAAAAACACAAAGATTTAGTGACCATGCACCTTTAACTATTACTTACGATGATTCTGATTGATTCCATGGAGCTATTTTAAACAGTAAAAGCATTCCAGGAATAGCAATAAGGAAGCAAAAGATAAAAAAGTGGTACCATCCGAAAAATTCAACTAGATAACCAGTTGAGGCATTAGTAAATGTTCTAGGCACTGAAGCTAGCCCAGTAAATAATGCAAATTGAGTCGCTGTATATTTAGGGTGGGTGGTTTTTGCAATATAAGCAATAAAAGCAGTAGTTCCAAGACCCGCTGCAAAAAATTCTAAACCAACAGTAATGGCTAAAATTATATTGCTATCCCCTGATAATGCAAGCCATGCAAAACTTAGTGTGGCAAACATTTGCATAAAACCAAATACCCATAAGGCCCTATTAATACCTAGTTTAATCATCCAGATGCCACCAGCTAGACCCCCAATAATACCCGGCCATAAGCCAGCATTTTTAGCAATCACACCTATTTCAGTCATTGAAAAGCCAAGATCTAAATAAAATGGTGTGGCAAGGGCTGTTGCCATACTGTCACCAATTTTATATAGGAAAATGAAGAGCAAGATAAGAAAAGCCCCTTTAATTCCTTTACGGTTTTTAAATTCTTTAAATGGCTCTATTACTGCTTCTTTTATAGTTTTGGGAGTACCATATTTTAAAATTGGCTCTTTAATTAACAGGGTCATAAAAATCCCTGGTAACATAAATAATCCCGTAATTATAAAAACAAATTCCCAATCAAAAGAGTCAGCAAGTATTAATGCTAGAGATCCTGGGATAAGGCTAGAAATTTTATATGCATTAACATGGATAGCATTTCCAATCCCTAACTCATGATCAGAAAGCAATTCTCTTCTATAAGCATCTATTACAATATCTTGACTGGCGCTAAAAAAAGCAATAACTGTTGAGATTATTGCAATTATAGTTAATTGACTTCTAGGATCTATGAATCCAAAACTACAAATAGTGGTTAAAAGTAAAAGTTGAAAAATAATCAACCAGCCTCTTCGCCGACCCATTCCAAATGAAAATCTGTCAAAAAGAGGGGCCCAAATAAATTTCCAAGTAAATGGAAATTGGATAAGCGCAAATAGTCCAATCGTTTTAAGATCCATTCCACTACTACTTAACCAAGCTGGTAGAAGACTAATTAAAATAAATAATGGTAGGCCGGAAGTAAAGCCTGTAAAAATGCAGATAAGCATTTTCTTTGTGAATAAATCACGCCAAATTATGGATGAGCCTGACATTTTTGAGTTAACGATTTACCAAATTATATAAGGCAAGTGCACCAAACAAATTAGGGAAAAAACTTACTGATTTATTATCTGTAAGAACTAATCGGTCAATAATTTTATATTTATTTGATTTACATAAGCCATCAAAATCTTTAATTGTACAAAGGTGAACATTTGGAGTGTTGAACCATGAATAAGGTAATTCTTTTGATTTAGGCATCACTCCTTGGATTGATTGAATTCTATCCCTCCAATATCCAAAATTTGGAAATGTGACAATCACTTGTTTTCCAACACGTAGCATTTCACCTAGAATTTCTTCAGTATTATGCATAGATTGAATGGTTTTAGATAGAATCACAACATCAAATGCATTATCTTCAAATTCTGGTAATCCAGCTTCTATATCTACTTGAAGAACATTTATTCCTTTTTTAAGTGATTTTAACCAGTTATCAGGGTCTTTCTCAATTCCATACCCTGTTATGTTTCTTTCTTTTTTAAGATAATTTAATAGTTCTCCATCTCCACAACCTAGATCGAGAACTTTTGAATTGTAATTAACCCAATTAGCTATAATTGGAAAATCATATCTATAATTATTTTTATTTAGTTTCATAGCATTTTATTAAAGTAAGATTGTAAAATTGCATGATATCTAGGCTCTTCCATTAAAAAAGCATCATGCCCGCTAGCCGCTGTAATTTCTGCATATTTGACATCAATATTATTATCTAACAGTGCCTTAACAATTTCTTTAGATCTACCTGGTGAAAAACGCCAATCACTAGTAAAAGAAATTACTAGAAATTTTGATTTAATATTTTTGAAAACTTTACTAAGATTTCGTTTACTTCCATTTGCAGGATCATAATAATCTAAAGCTTTTGTCATTCTAATATAGGTGTTTGCATCAAATTGTTTTGCAAATTTATCACCTTGATAGTTTAAATAAGATTCAATTTCAAATTCTGTATTAAAATTATATTGATAATTTTTATGTTGCAATTTCCTACCAAATTTTGATCCCATTACATCATTCGATAAATAGGTTATATGTCCAAGCATCCTTGCTATTCTTAGTCCTCTTGTTGGTTTCGTGTTCTTTTCGTAATAATTACCTTTATTAAAGTCGGGATCTGTAATAATAGACTGCCTTGCAACCTCATTAAAGGCAATATTTTGTGCAGTAAGATTAGGTGCTGCAGCGATAACAACAGCATTTTTTATTCTTTCAGGAAATTTTATAGCCCACTGAATTGCCTGCATTCCCCCAAGACTTCCACCAATCACTCCTGCTAGTTTTGAAATGTTCAATGACGTTATTAAAGCTTCATGAGAATTTACCCAATCCTCAACTGTTGCAATTGGAAAATCAGCCCCCCAAGGTTTTTTTGTTTTTGTATTGATAGATTTTGGCCCTGAACTACCATCACTACCGCCTAAATTATTAATTCCAATTACGAAGAATTTATTTGTATCTAAAGGTTTATTTGGCCCAATAAGATTGTCCCACCAACCAGGGTATTTATCTTTTGATGAATACCTCCCAGCTAAATGATGATTGCCCGAAAGAGCATGGCAAACTAGAACAGCATTATTTTTTTTCTTATTAAGTGTTCCATAAGTTTCATACATTAAAATATATTCTTTTAATATTTTTCCACTTTGAAGCCTTAAAGGATTTAAGGATTTAAAAATTTCTGGTTTAACAATACCAATATTTTTCTTTAATGTCATTGATGAATTATACTATCGAGTGTTAATTAAAACATTAAATATTAATTTTCCCAGATGTAGCCCTAATAATTCCATTTAAATCTTTATTTTGTACAATTTCTGTAAAATTATTATCTAAAAATAATTGATGAACTTTCTTGTGTTGATTATAACCATGCTCAATATACAAAGCCCCATTCGGCTTTAAAATACTTGGACTAAGCTTTACGATTTTTAAAATATCTGCATATCCTTTTTGTTCGGAAATTAAAGCATCTTGTGGCTCATGAAGAAGGCTTTTATCCTTCAAATGGGGGTCAGATTTGTCAATATAGGGAGGGTTACTTACAATTATTTCAAATTTATTTTTTGGAATATTGGTAAACCAATCACTATGTATCACTGAGATGTTCTTTAGTTTGTGCCGTAAAATATTTTTCTTTGCAATACTAATAGCATGTAACGAAATATCGCTAAGCACTATATTGGCATTTTTAAATTTATTTCCTAGTGCAATCCCGATTGCTCCTGAGCCAGTCCCTAAATCAAGAATGTTGATTTTTTTTTGATTATTATATTTATTAATAATTAAATCAACTAATAACTCAGTATCTTGTCTGGGAATAAGAACATTCGTATTTATATAAAATTCCATATCGTAAAATTTCCACTCTTTAAAAATATGTGCAAGAGGTTTATGAGATATTCTATCTTTTACAAGCTTCATAATTTGCTTAAGCTTATTTGCTTCGATAAGTCGGCCATAGTTTTTAATTAAATAGGGATGATTTACTTTCAGCGTATGTTCGAGAATAAATCTCGATTCAATTTTTGCCTCTCTGAGTGTAAGACCAAGATTTTTAAATAATAATTTGCAAATATCTCGATTTAGTTCTTGAATGGTCATGGCTATATAAGAAATAGGGGATAAATTTTTATAAGATTCTTTAATCTTCATCAAGTTGAGCTAATAAGTCTGCTTGATGCTCTGAGTTGAGAGCATCGATTAGTGCATTTAGATCCCCATCCATTATGAGGTCAATTTTATATAAAGTTAAATTTATTCGATGATCTGTAATTCGTCCTTGTGGAAAGTTATAGGTTCTTATTCTTTCACTTCTATCCCCACTGCCAATTAAGCTTTTTCTTTCCGACGCAATTTTGGATTCTCGTTCCTGTATTTGCCCAGCTTTAATTTTAGCCGCTAAGACACTCATCGCTTGAGCTTTATTTCTATGTTGTGATCTGTCATCTTGACACTCAACAACAATGCCCGAAGGCAAATGAGTGATTCTAACTGCTGAGTCAGTTTTATTAATATGCTGCCCACCTGCACCTGAAGCACGATACGTATCAATTCTAATATCAGCTGGATTTATATCTACATCAATAATTTCATCTGCTTCTGGTAAAACTGCGACTGTACAAGCAGAGGTATGAATTCGGCCTTGTGTTTCAGTGTCAGGGACTCTTTGAACCCGATGCCCACCAGATTCAAATTTAAGTTTTGAGTAAGCCCCTGCCCCATTAATTTTAGCAATAACTTCTTTATACCCCCCAACTTCAGCCTCATTAGTAGAGATTATGTCTATTTGCCAGCGCATCCTTTCTACAAATCGGGTATACATTCTAAAAATATCGCCTACAAATAATGCTGATTCATCGCCACCTGCGCCTGCTCTTATTTCAAGAAAAATATTTTTTTCGTCATTCAGATCTTTTGGTATTAGCAATACTTGTAACTCTTTTTCAATTCTTTCTAATTGCTCTTTTCCACTATCAATTTCTGATTGAGCAAAAGCTTTCATTTCCGGATCAATAAGCATCTCTCTAGCATCTACAATATCTTTATCAAACTTTAAATAGTCTTTGTAAATATCAACAACAGGCAATATATCAGAATGTTCCTTAGATATTTTTTTGAATCTTTCCATGTCTTTTGTTGCGCCTTCTTGACTGAGCTCTACGTTTAGCTCTTCAATTCTTTTAGAGAGATTGCTTAACTTATTTTGCATTGATGATTTCATTAGTATTTTATTCTTTTAAGTTATAAATTTTTTTTAGTAATTTTGAAATTTCTTTTGTTTCATTTTCTGCAGAATCATTTAATGCTTTTGTTGGATGGTGTAAAAATTTATTTGATAAATTATTGCTAAAGGATTCTAAAATCTCGTCAATTGGTTTTCCACTTTTTAGTTGTTTTTTTGCTTTATCAATTTCTTTTAATCTACTTTCTTCAAATTTATTTCTTAAAGATACGATTGTTGGACTAGCTTTTTTTTGCTTACTTTTTTGGTAAAAATTGTTAACTTTTTTTTCAATAATTACCTCAGCATCCTTAACAGCATCGACTCTATTATCAATTCCTTCCTGGGCAATTTGTGCAAGGTCATCAAGTGTATATAAAAAAATGTCATTTAATTTGGATGTTTCAGATTCAATATCTCTCGGAATTGCAAGATCAATTAATAACATTGGCTTATGTTTTCTTATTTTAATAGCTCTTTCAATCATTCCAAGTCCAATAACTGGTAACTGACTTCCAGTACAGCTAATTACAATATCATAATTATGTATTTGGGTATCTATCTCCCCAAGCAGGCATGTTTCAGCACCTATCTTTTTTGCTAAATTTTTACCGCGTGCGATAGCCCTATTTGCAATTGTAATTGCTTTAGGCCGGTGACCATTAAAATACTTAGCAATTAATTCTGTCATCTCACCCGCTCCAACAAAAATGATTTTGGTTTCGTGAATGTCTCCAAATATTTTTTTTGCAAGTGAGAAGGCTGAAGAGGCTATGGTTGTATTACTTGCACCAATATTTGTTTTAGACCTTATTTCTTTAGCTGCTTCAAATACAGTTTGAAAAAAATGAGATAAGAATTTCCCTTGCGTGCCGGCATAATTAGAAATTTTTGCGGCTTGCTTCATTTGTCCTAGGATTTGTGTTTCTCCCAGGAACATACTATCTAATCCAGAAGCAACCCGATATGCATGAGTTAAGGCCTCTTGATTATTGAAATGGTACAAATGATTTTTTAATTGCGATAATTTTATACGGTGATAATCTGCAAGCCATTGGTAAACAATCTGTATTTTTGGACCATTAAAATAAATTTCAGTCCTATTACATGTAGAAAGAATGGCAACTTGACTCACTTTTTTACTCTGAAGGTCAAGAAGGGCATTGCTTATTTGATCTGAATGAAAGACAAGCCTCTCTCTTAGTTCTAATGGCGCTGTCTTATGATTTAATCCTATAATATTTAAATTCATCTTAATTTAATTTGCTCACGTTATCTCTATTTAATCAAAAAAGGGTAAAATACGCATTTTACAATAATAATCACAATTTTTTGGGATCATAAGCATATGAATAAAACATTTAGAATTGCCCCTAGTATTCTCTCAGCTAATTTTTCAAAATTAGGACAGGAAATAAATGATGTAATTTCATCTGGCGCTGACATAGTGCATTTTGATGTAATGGATAATCATTATGTACCTAATTTAACTATTGGCCCATTAGTATGTGAGGCGATAAGACCAATAACTGATGCAATTATAGATGTGCATTTAATGGTAAAGCCGGTAGATAGGATTATCCCTGATTTTGCTAAAGCAGGAGCTAATATTATAACTTTTCATCCAGAAGGCTCAGACCATATCGACAGAAGTCTGTCTTTAGTTAGAGAGAATGGATGTAAATCTGGCTTGGTTTTTAATCCAGCTACGCCTTTAGAATACCTAGATCATGTGATGGATAAAATTGATATGGTGTTATTAATGTCAGTAAACCCAGGTTTTGGTGGTCAAAAATTCATTCCAGAGACTCTTAATAAACTTAGAATGGCTAGAAAAAAAATTGATGAATACACTGAAAAAACTGGTCGTGAAATATGGTTGGAAGTTGATGGGGGAGTTAACGCAGATAATATAGCTGAAATTGCTAAAGCGGGTGCAGACACTTTTGTTGCCGGTTCAGCAATCTTTAAGGCGGCAAATGATGACGATCCAAATCGTTATGACACCATTCTTAAATCATTAAGATCTTCTTTGTCGAAAGCTTAATTTGAAAAAATTTACTAATATAAAAGGTATTTTTTTTGATTTAGATGGCACATTATTTGATTCTGCACCAGAGTTAAGTTTTGCAACAAATCAAATGTTAAAAGATATTGATTTGCAAGAGTTGGAAAGTGATGTTATTAAAAGCTTTATTGGCAAAGGCGCAGATAATTTAGTAAGAAAATCAATTTCATACTCATCCAAGCAATATTCTGAAGTTTTATTTAAAAAAGCTAGAAAATTATTTGATAAATATTATATTTTGAATGCTGCACAAAGTTTGCCTTATGATGGAGTAGAGGAAGCATTAATGAAGCTTAAGAAGAAGAAAATAAGCTTAGCTTGCGTTACAAATAAACCAGAAATTTATACTCACGCAATCCTTGAAGAATCGGGACTAATTTCTTATTTAGATTTAATTGTAGCAGGAGATACGGTTAGTAGAAAAAAACCAGATCCTATGCCCCTTCAATATAGTTGTGATAAGTTAGAATTAGAACCAAAACAAGTAATAATGGTTGGAGATTCATGTAATGATATTGAGGCAGGGTTTTCTGCAGGCACTTATGTAGTCACTGTCCCTTACGGATACCAATATGGACAATCAATTGAATCTGATAAAGTAGATTTGGCAATCAAAAATTTAAATGATTTGGTAACAATAATAAATTAACAAAATGTTTACTACTCTAACAAAAGAAGAATTTGAGGGATATAAAGAACGAGGATTTAATAGGATACCTTTGGTTTTAGAAAGCTTTGCAGATTTAGATACACCTCTTTCAGTTTATGCAAAATTAGCAAACCAACCATATAGTTATTTATTAGAATCAGTTGAGGGTGGAGATAAATTCGGACGATATTCAATAATTGGCCTACCGTCTAAATTGAGAATACAAATAAATGATAATAGAATTTTGGTTCTTGAGGGCGATAAAATAAAAAAAGAGATTGACGATGAAAATCCATTAGATTTTATCGATAATTTTATGGCTAATTTTAAAGTCCCTACTGATTTAGATTTACCAAGATATTCGGGAGGCCTTGCTGGTTATTTTGGATATGAAACTATTAAATATATTGAGCCAAAGTTATGTAAAAACTTTGTGGAGGATAAGTTAAACTTACCCGATATTCTTTTAATGCTTTCAGATGAGATTGTAGTTTTTGATAATATATCTGGGACATTATTTATTATTAATTATGTTGATCCTTCAATTCCTGATGCGTATGAATTGGGCTTAAAGAATCTACAAGCATTAGTAGGCAAATTACAATCTGGACCTTCACCTTTTGCTTCTTTTGAAAGCACTGATTCCGATAATAAAAATTTATCTGAAGTAGTTTCAGAATTCGGAGAAGAGCAATTTAAGATCGCAGTGGGTAAAGCTAAGCAATATATTTTTGATGGCGATATTATGCAAGTAGTCTTATCCCAGAGAATGACTAAACCTTTTGAATCAAACCCATTATCTTTGTATCGGACTTTACGAAGCTTAAACCCATCTCCTTATATGTTTTTTTATCACATGGGTGATCATTATGTAGTTGGAGCCTCCCCAGAAATTCTTGTTACTTTAGTTGGTGAGAAAGTTACTGTAAGACCAATTGCAGGAACAAGGCCAAGAGGGAAGGATGAGTCTGAAGATATCCAATTTGAAAAAGATTTATTAGCAGACCCAAAAGAAATTGCTGAGCATGTTCAATTAATGGATTTAGGTAGAAATGATGTAGGAAGAGTTTCAAAAACAGGCACTGTGAATGTTACAGATAGTATGATAATTGAGAAGTACTCCCATGTTATGCATATTGTTTCAAATGTTGAAGGTGTCATTAAAAATAAATTATCTGCAATTGATGTTTTAAAAGCTTCATTTCCAGCTGGAACTGTCAGTGGGGCACCAAAAGTTAGAGCGATGGAGATTATTAATGAATTAGAAGGCACCAAGAGGGGTGTTTATTCAGGAGCTGTAGGCTACCTCGGATTTGATGGTGATATGAATGTTGCAATTGCAATCAGAACGGCAGTTATTAAAGATAATGTACTTTATGTTCAAGCAGGGGCGGGTATAGTGGCTGATTCAGTCCCTAAAAATGAATGGGTAGAAACGCAAAATAAAGCTAAAGCAATTTTAAAGGCATCAGAGTTAGTTCAATCTGGCCAAAGCGAGTAAAAACAATGATAGTGATGATAGATAATTATGATTCCTTTACTTATAACCTTGTACAGTATTTTTCTGAACTTGGGCAAGAGGTTGTTGTGCATAGAAATGATCAAATAACTATTGATCAAATAAAAAAAATAAATCCTAATTATATAGTTCTTTCTCCTGGCCCTTGTACTCCTAAAGAAGCTGGCATCTCATTAGAGGTAGTTGATTTTTTTCAAGGAAAAATTCCAATATTAGGCGTCTGTCTTGGACATCAAACAATTGGACAGGCATTTGGAGGAAAAATTATTCATGCAAAAACTATAATGCATGGGAAAACATCTGAGATTCATCATAATAATGAAGGCGTATTTAAAGACATTAAAAGTCCATTTATTTCTACTCGATATCATTCGTTGGTTATTGAAAGAACTTCTTGTCCTAAATGTTTTGATATCACTTCTTGGACTGACGACGATGAAATTATGGGGATCAAACATAAAACTATGCCAATCGAAGGAGTTCAATTTCATCCTGAATCTATTTTGAGTCAATATGGGCATGACTTGTTACGAAACTTTTTAGAAAATAATGGTTAAACAATTTAAGATATTTTTAGGATCTCTGATGAAAGGGGAAAATTTATCTACATCAGAGATGCAGTCTTTAATGACTCTTATTATGACTGGAGAATTAAGCTCTGTTCAAATAGCTAGTTGTATTGTCGCAATGCAAATCAAAGGCGAAATTCCAGATGAAATTGCAGCAGCAGCGTCTGTTATGCGTAATCATTCCAACAAGGTAATTGTTGAAGATTCTAAATATCTTATAGACACGTGTGGAACAGGAGGAGATTGCTTACAAACATTTAATGTATCGACTTTAAGTGCAATTATAGCAGCAGCAGCTGGCGCTAAAGTTGCTAAACATGGAGGCAGGTCAGTGTCATCAAAGTGCGGCAGTGCTGATGTTTTAGAAGCTTTAGGAGTTAATGTGAATTTAGATCATAAACGATTAGGTCATTTAGTTGACGCTATTGGGATTGGTTTTATGTTTGCTCCTAATTATCATCCAGCGATGAAATATGTTGCTCCAGTTAGAAAAGAATTGGAAATTAGAACTATCTTTAATTTACTTGGGCCTTTAACCAATCCAGCTGCTGCTAAAAGACAAATCGTAGGTGTTTATAGTAAAGAACTAACTATTACTTTTGCAAAAGTGTTACAAAAACTTGGTAGCGAACATGTACTTGTAGTTCATGGCGAAGATGGCATGGATGAAATTTCTATAACAGGAAAGACTTTTATTGCTGAATTAAAAGACAATGTTATTAAGGAATATACTATTCAGCCTTCTGAATTTAAATTAAGGGAAGGTAGCCTGCAAGATATTATTGTTGAAGATTCAGCCCATTCAAAAAAATTGATTCTTGAAATTCTAAATGGAAAACTTTCTGTGGGCAGGGATATTGCACTGTTAAATGCAGGTGCCGCTATATATATAAGTGGATTGGTAAATGATATAGATTCTGGAATTATTATTGCCACAGATATGATTGATCAGGGGAAAGCCATGGAAAAATTAAATCAATTAATAACTGCATCAAATGACTAATATACTGGATAAAATTTTATGCACTAAAGTGCTAGAGGTTGATCAGGCTAAATCAGTTAAATCAATTGACAAGATAAAAGACGAAATCAACCAAGCCTCTAAACCTCGAGATTTTATTGGCGCAATTAAAAATAAACATCAAAATAATTTGCCTGCTGTTATTGCCGAAATTAAAAAAGCTAGTCCTTCAAAGGGGGTGATTCGACCTAATTTTAATCCAGATTCTCTTGCCAAATCCTATGAATTAGGTGGGGCTGCATGTATCTCTGTTTTAACAGATCGAGAATATTTCCAAGGAGACCCAAGCTTTATAGGAATTGTAAAAGATAATTCTTTACTCCCCGTCTTAAGGAAGGATTTTATTATCGATTCTTATCAAGTTTACGAATCAAGAGCTTTGGGGGCTGACTGTATATTACTTATTGCCTCAGCTCTTAATTTAGAACAATTAAAAGAGTACGAGTCTATAGCGCATGACCTAGGTATGGCAGTTTTAGTTGAGGCTCACAATGAAGAAGAGTTAGAAAAAGCGATATTACTAGATACACCATTAGTAGGAATCAATAATCGTAATTTAAAAACTTTTGAGGTATCTCTAAAAACTTCTATTGATTTAGTAACTAAAATACCAAAGAGTCGAATTCCTATTACGGAATCCGGTATTTTTAGTTATGCTGATATTAAATTGATGAATAATCATAATATTTTTACTTTTTTAGTTGGAGAATTATTTATGCGAGATGAAAACCCTGGCCAATCAATTAAAGAATTAATGAATCAATGACAATAACTAATCGGCCAAGACGGATGAGGCAAGATGATTTTTCTAGAAAATTAATGAGAGAAAACAATCTTTCTATTAGTCATCTGATTTACCCAATGTTTGTTATTGATGGAGATAATATTAAACAAGATATTTCTGCAATGCCAGGCATTCAACGCTTAAGTATTGATCAATTGTTAAAAGATGCAAAAGAATGTTTTGATCTTGGTATACCTGCTATTGCAATATTTCCAGTTATCGACGATAGATTAAAATCTCATGATGCTGAAGAATGCTTTAATGAATTCGGTTTAATTCCGAGAGCAGTTAAGGCATTAAAAAAATCTGTACCAAAACTTGGAGTGATTACCGATATTGCTTTAGACCCTTACACAAGTCATGGGCAAGATGGCCTTATTGATAAAGATGGGAATATATTAAATGATGAAACAGTAGAGTTGTTAGTTAAACAAGCGTTATGCCATGCTAATGCTGGTGCAGATATTGTTGCCCCCTCAGATATGATGGATGGCCGAGTTGGTAAGATTAGAGGGGCTTTAGAAAAAAATAATTTTATTAATACTAAGATATTATCTTATTCTGCTAAATATGCTTCGTCATTTTATGGCCCATTTAGAGAAGCTGTTGGCTCTTCTAAAAAATTAGGGCCATCATCTAAAGAAACATATCAGATAGATCCAGCAAATAGCGATGAGGCTTTATACGAAGTTGAGTTAGATTTGGATGAGGGAGCTGATATGGTAATGGTAAAGCCTGGTATGCCCTATCTGGATATAGTGTATAGAGTGAAGCAGACATTTCAAAAGCCTACTTTTGTTTATCAGGTGAGTGGTGAATATGCAATGATTAAGGCCGCATCTCAAAATGGCTGGCTTGATGAAGAGAAGATTATTTTAGAATCTTTAATATCTTTTAGAAGAGCTGGGGCTGATGGAATTCTTACATATTTTGCTTTGGAAGTTGCAAGATTGATGAAGTAGCGGAGTTAGATTCAAACTCCATAACTGCTTTAATGTCCTTGCCTTTATTATTGAGTAAATTATTTTTTTTACTACGTATGTCATTTTCAAAATAAACTTTTAATTCAATGGGAAACCAAGCGCCATCAATAATAAAGGCAGGGATTACCCTAGTGGATTTTTTTTTACTTAACTTCTCTTGATAAATTTTATCTTTTATATCAAAAGAAATATTATTATTGAATAAAATGTATTCAACTTCTTTAAGATTATCAGTGAAAAGATTAATTTGAATTTTAGGGAATTTTGGAATTAATCCCTCTAGTAATTGACCAGTTAAATGAGGGTTAAATTCTTTAAAAAGGACCATGATATTTAATGCATCTTTTTTAATTTTAGTTATAGCTTCTGAGTCGACCTGTTCTTGAAAAATACTCTGATATTCTTTTAAAGCTTTATCAATTTCGTGATTTGAGGGCAAATTATCGCTGGATAATAAACCTAAATATTTTGCAGCTTTTTTCTTTGCAAATAGATAGTCTGTTATACCTTCCTCCATAATAACCTCTGCTGCGCGCCTAGCAACAATTGATCTAGTATTATTTGTGCTGTCAGAAATCATTTAAAGTTTAATTAAGTAAATAATAAGCATTATTAGATGGGAGAAATTCATCATAAAAGTATTCGTAAATACCATCCTCGTTTTGCCCAGCTAACATTCCATTTTTAGGGTTTATTTTTAAAGGCACTATTCCATCTGGTGTTTCTGCCATTTTAGTAGGGTATTGATTGATTATTGGCTCCATATAATCAATCCATATAGGAAGCGCTGCTTTCGAACCACTTTCATGTTTTCCAAGTGATTTAGGCTGGTCAAATCCCATCCAAGTAACCGTCACAATATCTGGATTAAATCCAGCAAACCAAGCATCTACTAATTCATTTGTGGTCCCAGTTTTCCCGGCTATATCTTCACGTTTAAGTCTTTTGGCTTTTCTAGCCGTCCCTGTATTTATAACTTCTTTTAACAGCGAGGTCATAATAAATGCATTCCTAGGGTCTATTATTCTTGGCGTTTCCGCATTCGTTACAGAAAAGTTCTGTTGAATTTTTCTACCTCTAACATCAATAATTTTTTCAATAAAATAGGGTTGCTTCAGATACCCACCATTTGCAAAAACTCCATAGGCAGCAACCATCTCTAAGGAGGTAACCTGACCGACACCCAATGCCATTGATAAGTAAGGGGAGTGTTTTTTTTGATCAAAACCAAATCTTGTAATGTAGTCCAGAGCATATTTTGGCTCAATATGTTTTAAGACTCTTATAGCAACTAAATTTTTTGATTTAGCTAGCCCTTGCCTTAATCTTATTGCGCCATCATATTTTTCATTATAATTTTTTGGCTCCCAGTTTTCATTGGTATTTAGCTCTTTTGCGGTTATATAAATTGGCGCATCATTTACTAAAGTTGCAGGGGTTATACCTTTTTCGAGTGCCGCCGAATAAATGAAGGGTTTAAAAATAGATCCTGGTTGCCTATTTGCCTGTGAGACATGGTTATATTTATTTCGATGGAAATCAAAGCCGCCTACCAAAGCTAAGATTGCACCTGTTTTTGGGTCCATCGAAACAAGCGAACTTTCTACCTTTGGAAGTTGGGTTGCAATCCAATAATTACGTTTTTTTACAAGCCTAATAACTGAGCCCGGCTTGAGCAATCTTTCGCCTTCATTCTCTATTTCTAAATCTTTCTTTAGTAATTTTAACCCTCGTTTGTAGACACTAATTCTCTTTCCATTTTTAAGAAGCACATCGACTCTTAATGGCTGTAAATCTAAGATGACCCCAGGAATGAAATCATTATAAGTTGGAATTACCTTAAGTTTTTTTAGTATAAATTTATCTCGCTCGCTTAGATCTTTAAATTCTATTGATTTAAATTCAATAAAATCTTCAGGTGGATCCAAGTCATGCCGTGACATATAATTAATAATTCCATTTTGTACAGCACGATTTGCCACCAGCTGATTTTTATTTTGTATTGTTGTATAAACTTTAAGACCACTTGTGTAAATCTTATCCCCAAACTCTTCAAATAAAGTTTTTCTAACCATTTCAGCTACGTAGTTTGCTCGAAGCTCACTTTTTACAAATTTTTCTTTCAGCCTTAGGGGGTCATCTAGGGCTAGGATGTGGGTAGGTTTATCAATGTAACCATGACGCAACATGCTATTAAGAACATTCTTTTGCCTTTTAATAGCTAAATGAGGTCTTACCAAAGGGTTATAGCGACTAGGGGCTTTTGGAAGCCCTGCAAGTAATGCAGTTTCTCCTAAATTTAATTGATCAAGGTTTTTACCAAAATAAGTATTGGCTGCTGCAGCAAAACCAAAAGACCTCTGCCCCAGGTATATTTGATTTATATATAATTCAAGTATCTCCTCTTTTGATAGAGTTCTTTCTATTTTAATTGCGAGCAATATTTCATTAACTTTTCTTTTTAATGTTTTTTCAGAGGTAAGAAAAAAGTTTCTTGCGACTTGCATTGTTATCGTGCTTGCTCCCTCATGACTTTTACCTGTTATATTTTTAAGGGCAGCTCTGGTTATGCCAATAATATCAATACCAGGGTGCTCAAAAAAGCGACGATCTTCTATAGAAAGAATCGCATTAATCATTTGCTGGGGGGTCTCTGAAATAGCTATAAAATCTCTTCTTTCTTCACCAAATTCTGCAATAAGAATCCCTTCTTTAGAATATATTTGAAGTGGTTGTTTGGGATAATATTTTTCTAAATGTGAAATATTGGGGAGTGTTGGGTAAATTAGGGCCGATACGAAAAATCCCATTGCTATAACTGATAAGCCAGCCAGGAGCGCAATGAGAAGATAATTTTTGATAGTTGAATACATGGCGTATTAAATAATGTTTAACTATAATATTAAACGTTTATTATAGAGGTTTAGTATGCTAATTGAGCTACTAAATTTTTTATTATTTAACTTATTTTAATAGAGAATTAGATTGAAGCAAGATAAAAATATTTTTTTAATTGGCCTCATGGGCTCTGGAAAGACAACAATCGGCAGACTTTTATCAAAAAATCTGAATAAAGATTTTTATGACAGTGACCATGTTGTTGAAGAAAAGACGGGCGTAAAAGTACCTTTAATATTTGAATACGAAGGGGAATTAGGCTTTAGAAAAAGAGAAGAGAATGTGTTGAAAGATTTGGTAGCTTATAAAAATATCGTATTAGCTACTGGAGGAGGCGTTATTTTATCTAAAAATAATTGTAAATTACTCGAGGACAATGGGTATGTAGTGTATTTAAAATCAAACTGTGAAGATTTGGTAGGAAGAATGACAGGCGATAAATCTAGGCCACTATTACAAAAAGGGGACTTAAAAAAAACTTTGGAGAGTTTATTTGAATTTAGAGACCCTATATATACTTCTATTTCTGATTGTATAATTAGCACTAAAAATAAGCACGCAAATGAAATTGCTTTTGAAATTGAATCTTTTATTAAAAAACTATGAAAACTATAAATATCAATTTAGAAAAAAGAAGTTACCCAATATATATTGGCGAAAATCTTTTAGAAAATTATGACCTAATTAAACATCATATTAGTAATAATAAAGTAGCTATTATTACTAATGACAAGGTTGCTCCATTATATTTGCAAAAAATTTCAAATGTTTTATCAGCTGAGAAAGAGATTATTCCGATTATTCTCCCTGATGGAGAAGTCTTTAAAAATTTTGAAACTCTTAATTTAATTTATGATGCATTGCTAACAAATAGAGCAAATCGTCAAGTTACATTAATCGCTCTAGGAGGCGGGGTTGTTGGTGACATAACAGGTTTTGCAGCAGCAACATTTATGAGGGGGGTAGACTTTATACAAATCCCAACTACTTTATTATCACAAGTTGATTCTTCTGTAGGTGGAAAGACTGGTATTAATCACCGCCTTGGAAAGAATATGGTAGGTTCTTTTTATCAGCCAAAGTGCGTGCTTGCTGATATTAGCTTATTGGCAACATTACCCGATAAAGAGTTTTCGGCTGGTTTGGCTGAGGTTATAAAATATGGCTTAATTCGGGACGCTAGTTTTTTTGAATGGCTTGAGAATAATATTGTAGGTATTATGCAAAGAGATTCTCAACTATTGATTCAGGCTGTTACTCGATCTTGTCAAAATAAGGCAGATATTGTAGAAGCGGATGAATTTGAATCTGGCATAAGAGCTATTCTAAATTTAGGTCATACTTTTGGACATGCAATAGAAACTGCTACTGGATATGATAAATGGCTTCATGGGGAAGCTATTGCAACAGGTATGGTTATGGCGGCTTATTTATCAGAAGAAATGGGGTGGCTTTCAAGAGAAGAGAATCAAAGAATTAAATCTTTAATTATCCAAGCAAACCTCCCTATTAATCCGCCAAAGATTTCAAAACAGAAATTTCTTGATTTAATGCAGCTTGATAAAAAAACAAAAGAAAATCAAATAAATCTTGTTTTACAACAAGGCATAGGGAAAGCTATTCTAACAAGTGATTATGATACTGAGATGTTTCATAATACTCTTTTACAAAAAACTTTTTAAAAGCTTTTGATGATATTAAAACCTTATGCAGCAAATCCTAGCCACAGTTTAGGAAGGGAATATTACGAAGCTGAATCAAAATTTAGAAACGATTTCCAAAGAGATCGTGACCGCATCATTCACTCATCGGCATTCAGACGCCTTGAATATAAGACGCAAGTTTTTGTAAATCACGAAGGGGATATGTTTCGAACGCGCCTTACTCATTCATTGGAGGTCTCTCAGATTTCAAGAGGAATCGCGCGCACTTTGAATTGTCATGAAGATCTTGCTGAGGCGATTGCCCTAGCCCATGATTTAGGACACACCCCATTTGGCCATGCTGGGCAGGATTCCTTAAATGCCTGTATGAAAGACTTCGGTGGCTTTGAACATAATTTACAGTCCTTAAGGGTGGTTGATTTATTAGAGCAAAGATACGCTGATTTTGATGGATTAAATCTAACATTTGAGACGCGAGAAGGCATCTTAAAGCATTGCTCTATAAAAAATGCTAGTAATTTAGGAATAATAGGTGAAAGATTTATTAAAAAACAACAACCGTCATTAGAGGCGCAGTTAGTAAATTATGCCGATGAGATTGCTTATAATAATCATGATATTGACGATGGTTATCGTTCGGGCCTTTTAAAATTTAAGGGATTAATGGATATATCTTTATTTAAAGAGTCTGCTGAATTGGTGAAAAAAGATTACCCTAATATTGATAATGTTAGGTGGCTGCATGAAACGATAAGAAGAATGATGTACAACTTAATATTTGATATTTGTGAAGCTAGTGCTATAAATTTAGTAAAATTTAAACCTCAAACGATTGATGAAATTCGAACACTTCCTAACTTAATTAATTTATCCAAAGAGATGGCCAAAAAGCAATTAGAGCTTAAACAATTCTTGAGGAGCTTTCTTTATGAGCACGAACGAGTTGTGGAGATGACTGATAATGCGAAAAAAATAGTTAAAGATTTATTCCTCTATTTCATGAATGATCCATCCTTAATGCCAGAATCTTATCGAATTAAATCAGCACAAAATTTAGCTCGAGCCGTTGCAGATTATTTAGCTGGAATGACGGATAGATATGCAATTAAAACTCACAAAGAAATAAAATTAGGGTAGAAATCCCTTTGTTTAAAGCAATTTAAGATGTTATGTTGTAAATATACAACAATAATATAAATTTGTTACAAAAAAGTCACAATTACCTTGCTATTTATTGCCAACATTAGGGATAATGAGATAACTCTTCTTAATGAGAAAGTTTATTCTTAAGAAAGTTTTTTTGTTAAGGAAGTTATTTATAGATTACTTTTTTAACCTTGGTTATAAAAGTAGTTTTAATTATAGGAGAAATATATGAACAAGAAAATTAATCTAGCAGTTGCGGGTGCAGCTCTAGCTTTAGGTGCTTCGGCAGCTAATGCTGGAATTGTTATTCCTGCAGGTGACTGGACATTAGATGTAAATGGTAACGTTAATGCATTCATGAACTTTAATGATGCTGACGCTGTTGAAGGCACTATGGGTGCAGCGCAAGGTTCTATTGCAAACAGTTCAGATGCTCTTGGTGAACAAGATTCACAAGGTATCAACACTGGTCTATTACCATCATGGTTAGGATTTACTGGTACTACACGTCAAAATAATACTGATGTGTCGTTTACTATTTCATTCCAACCTAATGCTTCAGATAATTCTGCAGCTGGTGATAACAAAACACCGTTAAATCGTCAATCATATTTATCATTTGGTGATAAATCATGGGGTTCTATCAAACTTGGTAAAGATATAGGTATCTTTGCTTCTGGTGCGATCCTGAATGACATGACACTATTAGGTGTTGGTTCTGGTGCTAATGGTCGTTCTGGTGGTGCTACTACACTAGGCGGTATCGGTACTGGTTATGTTTATGCTGCATGGAAGGGTCAAGCTACATATACGACTCCAAACATGGGTGGATTCCAAGCTAAAGTTGGTTTAATGAATCCAAATAACATCCCTGATGCGAATACTAAAGTAACAACTAGAACTTATACAAGTACTTCAACATTTACTGGTGCATCAGCTACTGTAGCTGGTTCTGCTTCAGCATCTGTTCTTGCTACTCTATCAGTTACAGTTACTTCTAAGGGTACTGTTGCAACTACCACTACACACACAGACACTGTTACTGGTGCTGCTGCTGGCGCAATTAACCAAGATCGTTTTGGTGTTGAAGCTGAAGCTTCATATTCATGGACTGGCGATGTTGCTGGTAAAGTATGGGTATCTGGTGCTTCATATGAAGTTACACGTGTTGAAGCTGGTACAGCTGCAACTAAGCAAGATTACGATATTAAAGCATTCGATATTGGTGCTTCTTTAAGCGCTGGTAACTTTGGTTTAGTTGGTTACTACTATGATGGTGAAGGCCTAGGTACTACAC
>Ga0209710_1000474_pt1 | contig 37825 bp, 38 predicted proteins | sample ArcticOcean_MG_C_5_FD_187436 | JGI IMG/M metagenome (GOLD analysis project Ga0209710, IMG submission 187436) | Marine microbial communities from western Arctic Ocean - ArcticOcean_MG_CB4_138 (SPAdes) (version 2) | ecosystem: Environmental > Aquatic > Marine > Oceanic | place: Arctic Ocean...
CCATTCCCCATTGGCTAAATCCATAGCTTTATTGGCAGGCTCAGCCCCTCCAACAAGCCAATGATTTTCAATATTCTGTCGATAAGATCTAATCCTTTTGGGTAGATTGTAAAACTTTAATCTAGGATCTTTAATTTTAGCTAATAACTCAGGTGTATTGTCTGTACAGTGATCCCCAACTATAATTAATTCGATATTTTTATATGATTGGGACAGGGCAGATTTTACTGCTCGATCAATTAAGATTGAGCCTCGATTAAAAGTAGGTATGCAAATACTTACAAGTGGATTTTTGTGTTTTTTTAAATAAATTTTTTCGAATCTTATACGTGCATATTTAATTTTAATTGGCTCAACAAAGCCAAACCACAAGCTATTAAAGTTTGATATTAATTTATCATAAAATGTTTGCTTATAATTATCACTATCAACGGACATATTGCCCACCATTTAAATCAATACAAGCGCCATTTAAATGATTCCAATGATCTTGGCATAAATCAAAAATAATTTTAGCCAAATCCTCCTCATTCAATAACTTACCAGAATTTATTTGTGCCTTATGGATGTCTAAATCAACACAAAATGATTCGTCATTCTTGTAGATGTTATCAGGACTATCCCCTGAAAAATATGTTGATATTAATTTATTATCTTTATTGTTAAATTGATTAAAAATTGCTTTTCCAATACTTGAAGATGCACCTAAAATAATAATTGTTTTCATAAAATTTACCTTAAAGTCTTACCAGATGAATTTACCCCAATAACACTCAGGGATTCATCTTTGAAAATTTTACCAGTGTTACTTTTAACCCAAGTTAAAATTTCAGATGAATAACGTGGAGCACAAATAACTAGTAGATCTGAATTTAAAAATTCATTAATATATTTAATTGGCTGCCCCACCTTAACCCCATACATAATTAAGTCATCTTTACGACGAGGATCGGAATCAACTACCATTACTTGATCTGAAATTTTATAGTCATTAAGTAAAGATCTTAGGAGATCCGTTACACCCCATAAAATAATTTTTTTATTATCTTTAGTTAATTGGCTTATTTTTTTTCTAACACTGAGCAACTGGATATTGTTAATATCAATTTGTTTTAAGCCTCCGATTACTGATTCCCTAGCCTCAGAAAATTCATTTATATTCTTTTTATTATAATCTTTATTGGAGTCATCTTTTCGAAATATAGCTACAAACCCGTAAGGCCTGCTACAAATATCATCAAACTCAATAAGGTTGAAACCAGCTTTTTCAGCAATCATACTTAAAGATGAGATTGTAAAATGATTAACATGTTCAAATTCTTGAAGTAATAAATTATCTGGATAAAGCTTTAAATTAGGCACCTCGCAAATCATAACGCCACCTCGCTTCAAAGCGTCATAACAATTTGATAAAAAGTTTTTTACATCTAAGACATGCTCTAATACATCATAATGAGTTATTACATCAACAGATTGTTTTAAGCTATTAATATTAATAGATTTATTTTTTAAATCTTGAGTAACTTCAATTGAGATTAGTTGGCTAAAATATCGACTGCACTTCTGATGAAACTCTCCTGGATCATCACCTCCAATCTCAACAAAAATTCCATCTGGTACTTTATATTTATTTAGAATTCGTAGTCTTTGATCAATAGAATATGGCAAACTCTCCCCTTTAAACCCAACATTTCCATCCTCATGATATTTCATCAAATCATCATTATTGGGACTGGGTGATGAAAAACAAAATCCACAATCACGACAAATTGAAATATTTACTGGAAACTCCCATGTGTTTATTTTTCTTACAACAACACTCTTACTTGTCCACATTAATTCTAAGTCGCCACCGCCACAGCATTCACATAGTCTAAATTCTGTCTTTAGGTGATTAATTTTATTTTTTGACAATCTTTGACTCATTTTTTTTAATCATATATTCGGCGATTTCAAAATCTAACAAAGTATCGATATCAATTGATCTTTCTTTCGGAACAATAACCTGTCTCACGCGACCCTCAAATATAGATTTTTTATTTAAAACAAAGGATGGCCTTGCAGCATAAGCAATAGTAGTTATATCGTATGTCTTAGGGCAATCTTGGCGCCGACTTATAGCTTTGTCCCCTGAGCCAAATAAATTAATATATCCATCAATGCCTTCTCTAACCATATTGAAAAATGGATTTCGATGAGATTCATTTACAACAATTACAACATCAGTATCATTTTTTTCATACTCATCAATTACTTTATCAATATCTTCCACATCTCTTAATGGCGCGGTGGTCGGTATTGATAACATCAAATCAGGAAGACACCCATCGGTACGTTCAAGATATTTTAAGCCATGCTGCCAAGAAAGCCACTCAGGTGAGTCATCAGTAGCTAGCTCTTTAGGCCTTATAAATGGAACCTCAGCACCATATTCTCTTGCTATCTTAGCTATCTCTTCTGAGTCTGTTGAAACAATTACTCTATCAACCCTCTTTACTAGCTTTGCATGCTCAATTGACAAAGCCAAGAGAGGCTTCCCATTTAAAATTTTTATATTTTTATCAGGAAGTCCTTTTGAGCCACCTCTGGCAAATATAAATGCAACGATACTCATTTAACCTTAACCCTTTTACCCGAAGAAGAAGCCTTATTAATACTATCTATAATGTCTAAAACTTTAATTCCATCTTGAAATAAAATATCCGGAGATTTCCGTTTATTTATGCATTCAATAAAATGTAGCCATTCACCTTTATAACTCTCATCTTGATCTATCTCATAGCTATGTATATTTTCCCATTCTGAATTATTTGATTTAAATAAGTCAATATCACCAGTTAACCCATTCCATTTTAGGCTAGCTTTTTCGCCTATTACATGACAACTTCTTACTTTGTCGTGACGAATAAAGTCTAAACTTAATGAGGCTACTAAGTTGGTATTATTTTCTTTTTGTTTGAATTTTAGGATGATATGTGCAGTATCTTCTACATCAATTTCAAGCTTACTTTGTTTGCTAAGTTGAGCTTGAACAGATTCTACATCACCAAAAATCCACCTTAAATAATCTAATTCATGGCTAAGCTCAAGCAAAACACCACCTCCAAGGCTTTTTTGAGCTGAAACAGTCTTTCTGTAATCGGTATCACGCCAATTTGGGAGGTATTGGCCTACCTCACTTCTTATGGAATAAATATCTCCAATAAGATTTTCATCTATTAACTTTTTAAATTTATTTAATGAGGGAAGGAATCTTAGATTATAACCAATTGTTAATACACAGTTATTTTTGACAGCTTCGTAATTCAACTCTTTTAAGCCTTTTTGCTCATTAGATATTGGTTTTTCGATTAATATATGTATTCCTTGTTTCACTAAAGATCTTGATATTTCAACATGAGTCGATGCTGGAGAACAGATAATAGCTATTTCAGGTTGGAATTTAATAGCATGAGATAGATTAAAAAATACCTCATCTGCACCTTCGGGTATTTCATTGTTTTCTTTATGACGAAGAATTGCAATTCTACTTTCAGGGAAAAGTTCTCTTGCAATACGTAAATGCCTTAATCCAATACTACCTAAGCCGACTATTAGTATATTTTTAAGACTCACAAAAATCTCTTAATATCTTAAGGCCAACTTCCCCACTCTTCTCAGGATGAAATTGGCACCCAATTATTCGATCACGTTGAATCACTGCAGGTATTTTTTTTGAGCCATATAGGCAGTAGGCAATTGTGTATTTATTATTATTTGTTAAAGCCATATAAGAGTGGATAAAATAAGATGAGTCACTCCTTCCTAAGGTTTTTAAAATTCCTTCATTCCAATAAGAAATTCCTTCTGAGTTAATGAGCTTACTCCATCCTATATGTGGAATTTTGTTAATCATACCGTCATCGTTCTTAGTTGGGATTGCTACTACCCTTCCGGGTATAAGACCCAATCCTTTAGTCAATCCAAATTCATCGCTCTCATCTAATAAAAGCTGCATGCCAAGGCAAATTCCTAATAAATTTATTTTTCGATTGGCGACTTCTTGAATTACCTTTACTAAACCAAGATTATCTAAGGCTTTCATTGCTTTCTTAAAAGCTCCAACACCTGGCAAGATAACTTTAGCAGCATTTAGAATTTCTTCGGGCTTTGAGGTAACTAAAACCTTTGCGCCACAATGCTCCAACCCTCTTTTAACGCTTAGGAGATTGCCAACGCCGTAATCAATAATCACAATCTCATTCAATGGCATACTCCCTTACTCCAAAGCCTGCTTTTTTTGCAGTATCTCTTATCTCTTTAATATCAGATCTTCCATAATGAAGTATATCGGCCATCGCTACTGCAGAAGCACCTCCTTCATTAACAGCCTCAAGTATGTCGTCTGGAGAACCCATACCCCCGCTTGCTATAACTGGAACCATCGATTGCTCTGAAACTGATTTTATGAGCGAGGTATCGAAACCTTTTCTTGTACCCTCTTTATCGACAGATGTTAATAATATCTCTCCCGCTCCCAGATCAATGCCTTTTTTAACCCAGTCAACGACATCCATACCTGTTTTTTCTCGGCCATTGTCTGTGTAAACCTCCCATTTATTATCATTTATTTTTTTTGCTTCTACTGATAAAACCATACATTGACTTCCAAATTGACGAGAAATATCTTCTATTAGTTGAGGATTTGCGACTGCTGCTGTATTGATAGCTACCTTATCGGCCCCTGCTCTAAGAATCTTAAATGCATCGTCAACACTTCTTATTCCCCCACCCACTGTAATAGGTACAAAAATATTCTTTGTTGCTGTGCTAATAATATCGGATAAATGATTACGCCCATAAAGACTTGCAACACAATCCATATAAATAAGTTCGTCTGCACCTTGCAGGTAATATTTTAGAGCATACTCATTAGGTGGCCCAATAACACGAAGACCTTCTAGTTGAATAGATTTTATTAGATTCTCGCCTTTTATATCAAGGCGAGCAATTAAGCGTAAATTATTAACTAACTCAGAAGAAAGATTAGTCAATTTAAATTGTACTTCTTAAATGCCATTTTTTATTTTCAAAATACCACAAATGAGGAGATCTGAATTGATTAGTTAATACTTCAAAATAGTCTCGATTCATAGTTGATTTCTCAAACATTTTACTTGCTACAGGGAATTCATCTCCTGGGATTGAAAGATATTGAAATAATTCGTCTATAAACCTCTCTGGATATTCGTGATCAAATTTATTAACGAGAGCTACGCCTTCTTCACGATTTATTTCACCTGAACGAATCTCTTGTGCAGCATCATAACTGGCTCGCCCTAAACCAAACTTTACCCCAGTAGTATAATAATGAAGATCATCAATACGATCGTCAATGCTATTGTACTTTGAATAAGTGCCTGGTGTTCTTTCTGGAGAGGCTTGAAAATTTCCATTTGAAACTGCATAGTAGTAGCATGATTGTGGGTGCCATTTCAAATAATATCCCAAATAATGAACATCAATATTTTTTTTATTAATGTGATCTGGGTTTGCTGGTAGATATGGTTGTAAGTCATTTTGATCAAGTCCAAAATCTTTTTTCAAGTCACCAATGGAAACACCACCGAGATGAATTTTAGACTGATCATCTGAAGCGAAATAAGACCAATCTCTTTTTGCTGTTTCTGTATCAGAAATTGGATTTCCATATTCAGCTTCATTTTCACCGTAAAAAACTAATGGAATATCATGCAAAATTGCCATTTTTGGTGCTAATGATTTTTGACCAAACATAAATGCTTGAAAGGGATGGAGCAATAATTCAGTTGAAAGTCTAGTTAGCAACCTGTGGACACGAGCATTTGGAGTCATTAAAAAATTATCGTGACCAGCATGGATCCAAGCTTGAAAATTTTTCCAGCCCCAGTCAGTATAAATATGTGGTGCCCATGTTACTGTTAGCGGATGCATATTGTATTTCGTTTTTAAAATATGTGATGCATAAAAACTGTCTTTTCCTCCTGAGCCTGGCAGTATGCAATCATAAGAACCATCATGTTTACGATGCTGATCACATAAATCAATTAATTCTCGCTCACGCTCAGCCCAATCAATTGAATTTTGTTTTTTCTCTGCAAAATTACATGCGTCACAAATGCCATTAGTATCAAAGTTAATTGTGTTTTTTTTAGATTCTTGAGTATGATTATATTCAATTGCAGAATTAGGGCGCTGATTTGAAATTACACATTTTTTACAAAAAATAGTTTCTTTTGGTAATCCATAAAGGGCTTTTGAGTCTCTATTGTCTTTTGCAAAATCTCTTAAATCAACAGGTGATGGGTATTGTATTTTTTTCATTATTTTTTATTTGCCTTATTTAAATCAGCTGATCTTCCAACATCAAGCCAGGGTTCATGCATGGGGTATGCGATAATTTTCTCAGATTTAGCCAATAATCGATCAAATAATTTTGGCATATCACAATGGGAATCTTTTTCCAAAAATGATAAAGCATCTTTAGATAATGCATAAACACCAGAATTTATATGAGTTCTATGAATTGGTTTTTCATCAAAACCTGTTATATCAATACCATCTAAACCTACAACCCCATATGGGTTTTGCCATTCGTATAGATTTACTGCCATTGTAGCTGTAGAATTATTTTTATTATGGAAGTCTAAAAGTTCGCCATAACGTATGTCTGTAATTACATCGCCATTAGAAACAATAAAAGGGTCTTCAGTTTTAAGATTAAGCAAGCTTAATGAGCCAGCAGTACCTAATGGCTTTTTTTCTCGGACATACTCAATATTGACTCCTAATTTTCCCCCAGTACCAAAATAGTCCTCTATCATCTCGCCTAAGTAATTAATAGATAATATAAAATTTTTAAACCCTTCGGATTTTGCACGTTCGATAATATGTTCTAGAATTGGCTTTCCTGATACTTCAAGCATTGGTTTAGGGCAATTTTCAGTATGGGGTAAAAGTCTTTTACCAATTCCACCAGCCATAATAACCATAATATTATTTCGCTTATACTCAACTGCAATGCTGTGTCTTAAAAATAATCCAACTATATTTTTCTGATTATTGATAATCGGAATTTGGAATATTTGATTTAATTCCATTAGCTTCAAGGCTGATTCTTTAGCAAACTCTGGGGGAACGACTAAAGCTTCATAGTGAATAACATTTTTAATTGCATCATTGATACTTAAATTTGCTAATAGGCCACGCCTGATATCACCATCAGAAATTGTTCCAATGAACTCATTTTTATCATCAACTACAAGCACTATCTTTAACCCGCTATTATTTAAATTGCTTATTGCTTGTTGTATTGAAGAGTCAAGTTTTAAAATTGATTTTTGCCAAAACTGTTCAGAATTTTTCAATGAATTTACCTTAATATTAATTTATTGATTTAAGTCAAAAAATTGTTTTTTTAAAATACCGTCTGACTTTAAGTTTTTAATAATTTTAACAATTTTTTTACTTGCTCCACCCTTGCCATATGGGCTTATTGTTTTTTTTAAGCCAACCAAAAACTTTTTTGAATCTAATTTTTTTATTGCTTTTACTATGCATGATCTTTCTGGTCTACAGTTGATAACACTACAAGCCTGCAATCTACCCTTTTGTCTGTCGCCGATATTTATTGTAGGTATTTTTAAAGAAGGGGCCTCAAGTAATCCACTAGATGAATTTCCAATAACTCCATCCATCTGGCTCATACAGGAAAGATAATGCAATTGACCAAGAGATTTAAAAACAATTGAGTTTAAACTATCGGAAACAAATTCATTAATTAACTTAATTATAACTAAGCCATCTGTATCTGCATTAGGTAAAGTAAATATTAACCCGGTTTCTTTTAAGGGTCTTAATGCTGCTAGCAATTCTACAAACTGTTTTTTCGTAGAGCCATCTTCCAAAGTTACCGAATGAAATGTAATAAGCAAATTTTTATTTTTAAGTTTGAAGCCAATATTACTTTCAAGTTCATCTCGTTTAATTAGTCTTAAAGAGTTAATACAATCTACGCCTAACCCTCCAACATTAAATACTTTACTCGGCCTTTCTCCAAGCTGAATCACTCTTTTTCTATATACATCATTTGCAACGAAATGAATATGAGACATTTTAGTAATTGAATGGCGGAAAGCTTCGTCAATTGCCCCTTCTGTTGATTCACCACCATGTAAATGAGCTACTGGAATACATGCAACAAGCGCTACTGAGGTTATTGAAAATATTTCAAATCGATCCCCAAGAACAATAATTAAATCCGGCTTTAAGTCAGAAAAAATAGATGGGAATTTTATTTGGCAATTTGCCATAGATTTTAATAAACCTCTTGAGCTATTATCACTTGATAAAATTTTTACTTTTCGGTCAATCCTAAACCCATCACTCTCAATCTCTTTATATGTTGCGCCGTACTTAGAAGATAGGTGGGTTCCAGTTACTACAGTCTGGAGAATTAATTCTTTATCAGCCTTAATATTTTTCATCACCAATTTTAAAAGCCCATAATCTGCTCTACTGCCTGTAACCACACAAACTCTTTTAAAATCTAATTTACTCATAGCACAATTAATTCGTCTTCATCGAAAGCACGTGAAGCTTTTTTACCGATTATAAAATTCCACTTCATAGGGGAAATGCCAGTCCCAGGTCTTTTAGTTGTTAAATTATTGTTAGTAAATCGCTCCCCAATTTCTATTTTACTTTTTGCAACAATAGATTTACGTACTAATGGCATATTTTTTATCTCACTTTTACTTGCTTGCTTAATAGGTTGGCCTAAAGACACCTCAATATTTCGAATTAATTTAATCATCAATCTAAGCTCTTTTGGCTCAAGGCTTGCTTTGTGGTCGGGGCCAGGTAGGGCCTGATCAAAAGTGAAGTGCTTTTCAATAACTTCTGCTCCTAAAGCAACTGCAGCTAATGAAATCTCAAAACCATCTGTATGGTCGGAATACCCAACAGAAACCTTCAATTTATTTTTTATTTCATTCATTGCATTAAGATTAACTTCGTTAAGTGGTGCAGGATATTCAGATGTGCAATGGAGAACTGTTATATCTTTACGGCTCAATCCACCAGATTCTAAAATTTTAATAGCATCTTTAATTTCTTTTAAATTTGACATACCAGTCGATAAAATAATTGACTTAGCAATTACTCCAACATGTTTTAGATAAGGAGCATTTGTGATCTCTCCAGAAGGTATTTTAAATATTGTTTGGCCTAATTTTGATAATAAATCTAAGCCCTCAATATCAAATGCGGAAGAAAGAAATTTAATTTTTCGTTTTTTACAATGAGATATAATTTTTTTGTGCATATCATGACTTAACTCCAATCGAGCTAACATATCTTTCTGAGACTCGCCATCACCACTATTTTTTATTTGATAAACAGTTTTTTTAGCTTTTTTAGTAGCCAATCTATCAGCTTTAAAAGTTTGAAATTTTACATAGTCTGCACCAGCTTTTTTGGCCTCATCAATCAATTTTTTTGCTAGCGTCATATCTCCGTTATGATTAACCCCAATTTCAGCAATGATTTTGACTCTGTTTGTCATATCTTGCTTAACCTGTAAACCTTGATTTATCTTCTACGTCTTGCCTAACAGATAATCCCATTCCAATTATACAATTCTTGCCAATTGAAATGTTATTCTTAATGCATGCTGAGCTACCAATAAAAGTCCCGGAGCCAATTTTTACATTCCCATTTAAAATAGAATTTGTCGAAATATGGCATCCATCATCAATCTGAACATCATGTTCAATTAATGCTTTTGTATTAATAATACAATTATTACCAATTTTAACTCCTGCATTAATAATCACTCCATGCATAACAATATTTCCATTACCAATATCCGCATGATCTGAAACATAAGCATTTGGAGAGATGATTGTTGGTAAAGAAAAACCTAAATTTAAGATCTGGTTGTAAATATTATTTCTTTTACCTGTATCAATCTGTCCAATTGAAATATGAGCATTTTTGTATTTCTTAAATAATTCTGGTAAATCGTTATCAATTCCAAAAATACTGTAGCCGCACACTTTCCGTCCTAATTCTTCTTTTTTACCAATTAAACCAGCAATTTTAAATTTGTCTTGCTGCTCTATGATGTCAATACAAGATTTTGCATGACCGCCCGCTCCTATTAAGATTATTTCTGTTTTGCTCATAATCAATTTTTACCTATAAGGTTAGAGCTACTAGGGATATTAATTAATCTGTCGGTAATTGATTCTGCACAAGATAAATCCATTCTTGGGTTACTACTAAATTGATTTAATCTGTGCATTAATATCCAAGCGGGACGTGTCATCAATCCACTTTCGTTTGTTAAAGATAGTATCTCATCACGTACATTTGTATTTTCAATGTCTAGTAATAATGTTTGAAGCCAATAATTACTTTTGCATCCCTTTGGTTCTTTAAACAAGCTAACTCCTTTAAGTAAAGAAATTTTATCTTCATATTTTTTAAATAATGTTCTTTTTGATTTTAATAATTTAGGAAGTTGTTCTAATTGAGCACAACCTAAAGCTGCATTTATATTAGGAAGTCGGTAATTAAATCCAATTTCATCATGTAGATAGTCCCATTTATGAGCTAATTTAGCTGTAGTTGATAAATGCTTGGCCCGTTTAGCAATTTCCTGGTTATTAGTTAAAATTGCCCCGCCACCGCCTGCGGTAATAGTTTTATTTCCATTAAAACTCAATGTCCCCATCAACCCAAAAGTGCCGGTATGTTGATTTTTATAATAACTTCCTATTGATTCAGCAGCATCTTCAATGACAATAATATTAAAGTTTTTGGCAATGTCTACTATCTCATCTATTTTACATGGATGTCCAAAAATATGAGTAGGGACAATGGCTTTAATAATTTTATTTGTCTTTATGTTTATACATTTGCCATCTTTCTGTTTAGTAAATTTATTTAAATATTCGTAAAGCTTTTTTGGATCAACGCCTAAAGTATCTTCATCATTGTCAATAAAATGAGGTGTAGCTTTAAGATAGCTAATAGCATTTGCTGTTGCAACAAAAGTGAAGGTTGGAGTAAGCACCTCATCACCATCTTTAACATCAGCTAATATTAAAGACAAATGAATTGCAGCTGTTCCATTTACTAAAGCAATTGCATATTTAGCTCCTGTTAATTTGACTAAGCTTTGTTCAAACTTATCAACGAATTTTCCAACTGAAGATACATAAGTTGAATCAAGGCATTCTTTTAAGTAGTCCCACTCATTTCCATTAAAAACTGGCTCATGAAGACTACTGTCTTGCGCCCCAATAACACTGCGAATTGAATTTATAATTTGTTGGCTTATCTGCGAGTTTTTATGCATTATTTATAAATTATAAATATCAGATTTATACATATCTAAATTTTTTGAATCCAAAAACCATTTTGCAGTTTCCCCTAAGCCTTTTGAAAGCCCTTCTCTATTCCCATACTTTGGTTCCCATCCAAATAAATCTTTAGCTTTTGAATTGTCTGCCCAAAGCCTTTCAACTTCTGACTCCTTAGGCCTATGTCTTTGCTCATCGTTGATAATTTTGATGTCAGCATTCATTACTTCAGCTATCATCTCAGCTGTCTCACCAATTGAAATCTCATAATTACTCCCTAAATTAACAACTTCACCTAGTCCATTTTTAGATTCAAGGGCTGCAATAAATCCATCCACAGTGTCTTTGATGTAATTAAAATCTCTTGTTGGTAAAATTGACCCTAGCTTGATTTCATTTTTTCCATTAGCAATCTGGCTGATAACTGTTGGTATTACGGCTCTTGCTGATTGTCTCGGGCCATATGTGTTAAATGGCCTAACAGTCACAACAGGGAGCGCAAAGGACGTGAAAAATGAATGGGCTAGCTGATCAGCGCCAATCTTTGATGCCGAATATGGTGACTGTCCCTGAAGAGGGTGATCTTCAGTAATTGGCACAAATTTAGCTGTTCCATAAACTTCGCTGGTTGAAGTATGAATTAATCTATGAATATTAAACTCCCTAGCAGCTTGAAGAATATTTAGCGTCCCTTTTATATTGGTATCAATATAAGTTTCTGGAGAATGGTATGAATAAGGTATGGCTATAAGCGCGGCGAGATGAATAATTGCATCACAACCTTTTACTGCTTCACGAACTCCATTTGTGTCTCTTATATCGCCAGAAAATACTTCAAATTTACCTTTAATATCATCAGCACATTTATCTAACCAACCCCATGAATTAAAAGAGTTATATAAAACAAATGCTTTAACATCATGCCCTGCCCTAACTAGAGCCTCAGTTAGATGAGAGCCAATAAAGCCATCAGCACCAGTAACCAAAATCTTCATATTTTTAACCTCATATTATAATTTTCTATTAAGTTTTACCGACTATTTCTTTGTAAGATCCTGTTCGTAATACCCGACCATCTTTTAGTTCTATAACTTGGTTACACTTTCTGAGTGTTGTAAGTCTATGTGCAATGATTAAAATTGTAATATTAGGGTTAAGATTGAAAATACTATTTATCACTTTGAGTTCAGTTTTATCATCAAGAGCACTTGTAGCTTCATCAAAAATAATTACATCTGTTTTTTTGTATAAAGCTCTAGCAATTCCGATACGTTGCCTTTGCCCACCTGAAAGTCTAACTCCTCTTTCACCAACTAATGTATTGTATTTTAAAGACCACGACTCAATAGTTTCAGAAATTTGAGCTTTTTTTGCGCATTCAGAAGCTAACTCATGGTCAATTTCAACAAGTGGAACCCCAAATGCAATATTTTCTAAAATTGTTGTATCTGCTAAAAAAATATTTTGAGGTACATGTGAAATATGAAGCTGCCAAGAGCGATAATTTTTGGATGTAATTAATTGGTCGTCAATTAACAATTGGCCATCTTCTGGAATTAATAAACCCATTACAATATCTATCAATGTACTTTTACCACTGCCAGTTGTACCAATTAATCCGACTTTTTCTCCTTTGTTTATTCTACAACTAAACCCTTTTATAATCGATGGCCCATCTGGACTATAGCGAAAATCTAGATTTTGTAAGCTAATATAATTATCAAATTTTATCAAAGAAGGTTGAGGAAGATTATAGTGTTCTGGTAAGGCTTGATTAAGATAAAATAAAATATCTTTAAGTAAGGCACTGCAGCCTATTATTGATGTCCAACTAGAATATATTTGTTGAAGTAAAGGTAATAATCTTTGTGCAGCAAGGGCAAAAATTCCAAGCAGAGGTATTGCGTTACCTATCCCTTCTGCACTCATTGCTAGATAGAAGGCTACTATAGCAATAATAGTTATTCCAAAAGCCTCCACAATAAAGCGTGGAGTTTGGCCAATAATTGTTATGCCGGCCTGAGCTTTTCTCAAAGGTAAATCAACCTCTCTAAAAATTTTACAGTAGGCTTCTTGTGTGCCATCAATAATAACATCTCTAATACCTCCAAAACCCTCCTGTAACGACTGAATTAATTGGTTTGATTTCTTACTAATATTTTCACTATCTATTAGTAATTTTTTTCTTGTTAAAAATAAAATAAACCCATAAGTAGCAGAAAACCCAAGTGTTGCAATAATTGCTATTAAAGGATTTATTGTTAAAAGAACAATAAAAATTGCAATTAATATAATACTTGAACTGATAATTAATAAAATTGGTAAGATAACTTGAGTTACAACTAAGGCGGTTTTATTAGTTATTCCTGATATAAATTCACTACTATTCATCGCAACATGTGAAGAATATGGTAAATAAAGTGAGTGCCGATAAACAGAAATACTAATATCAGCGCCTATCGCGTAAGCAAAGCGAGTCTGGGTCCAAAGTAAAATTAATCTCATAATTCCCGAAAATATTGCTGCAATTATAAATATAAGAGTCATTGGAAATAATAGGTCTGTAGGCTCTAGAATATCTAATTTATCAAATAATGGATGTAAAAATTGAATATCTAAAATTCTATCTGGTGAAGTTAAAGCACCTAAAAAAGGTAAGACAGCACCAATGCTTATAATCTCAGCTGCTGAGACAATAATAGTTAAAAATATTAGAGCTATTAACTGCTTTTTTCTTCTTTTCGAGATATGATGCCAAAAATTTTTTAAAAGAGAAGAAACTGAATCTTTTTTTACTTGTATAGTAATTTAATTAGTGCCTTTATAATTTTATAATTTCAAACTCAGGCAAAGGAAAAATAATAGTTCTTCCCTGAATTGATGAAAGTGATAGAAAAAAATCTTTAAAATGCCAAGGTAAAATTAATAAATAATCTGGGTCTCTTTTCAAAACCTCTTCTTCTGAAATTAAAGGAATTAAAGTTCCAGGAGTATACGAGCCATGTTTATCCTCATTAACATCCCCAATTGCCTTTATTAGCGTATTATCGATGCCGCAATATTGTAATAAAACATTTCCTTTTGTTGATGCGCCAAGGCCATAAACACTTTTATTTTTTTTCTTTGCCTCAATAAGAAATTTCATTAATAACTTACAATTTTTATCAATATTTATTTTGAAGTTATTAAAAACATCGATAGAATCAAGTCCAAGAGCTAATTCATCATTTCGAATCTTTTGTAAGTGTTTTGTTTTTGGATGGTAATGAGAATTAATTTTTGCTGCCGTAACTGAAAAGCTACCGCCATTTATATTATTAAGTTCAACATCAATAACTTTAAGGTCTGCTTCTTTTAGAATCCAATCAATTTGCTTTAATGAATAAAATTCTAAATGCTCATGACATATGGTGTCAAAGGAGTTTGTTTCTATCATCTGTGGTAGATAGCTTTGTTCAAAAATCCATACTCCGTCTTCAGCTAATGATTCATTAATTTCTTTTGCAAATTGTATTGGGTCCTCTAAATCGTAGAACATTGAAAAAGAAGTAATGATTTTAGCTTTTGTTTGAGAAAATTTTGCAACAATCTCAGAAGAAAAGAATGTAGGTATCAATGAAATTGATTCTGGATAATAAGATTTAAATTTAATTCCTGTTGGATCAATTCCTAATAATTTATATTTACCTTGAGGGTAAGCTTTGAGCGTTGTTGCATCATTACTTCCAATATCAATTATCAAATCTTCATTCTTAAGTATTTTTAAATCTATTATTTTATTAACTTTATCTTTCAGATGATGAACCATACTTAAATTTAAGCCAGACCGATAACCGTAATTCAATCCATACATCTCTTCCAAGCTATAACTTTGTTTTAATTGTACAAGACCACAACTGCCTTCCCCAAAACACTTCACTAAATCTATAGGGCCTGAAGTAACTTTTTCTGCTTTATCTTTGGGGAAAATACCTGTTAAGAATTGCTGTCCTAATTCCATAACAGGGACTAAATTAGAGTTTTTACAAATACGACAAGATGAAATTAGTTTATAAATATGAATATCTCAGCTGATGAATAATTTTTATATTTTTTTTGTTCAAACGCTATAAATTTTTTAAAGTATCTAATGCTTCAGATAATGAATAATGGTGATTACCTATAAATAAACCATTTTTATCAAGGTGTTCTGCATTTTTTAAACTGTCATGAATTTCGTAATCAAAGAATTTAATAACCTCATTTTTGAGAAAATTACCAGTAACAATCGGTCTAAGCTCAAACCCTAAACGGTTTAACTTTTTAACCAACTCCTTCCTTGTTAATGAGCTACTTGGTCTAATAATAATACTAAAACCAAACCAACTACTCATTCCAACTTCTTTTTGGATTAGTAAATCAGGGTGGTTAGATAAAGTTTCTACAAATAATTTAGCATTTTTACGGCGCTCAGAAATAATCATAGGTAATTTTTTAACCTGCTCAACACCAAGTGCTCCTTCGAGTTCCAAAGGTCGGACATTATAGCCAGGTAGCACAAATCGAAAAGACTCTTCTAGTAAATCATCACTTTTATCATCACAAATTAAATTTTTAACTGGGAGATCGCGTGTCCATCCATGTGACCTGAGAGAGGTTAGAATTTGATGTAACTCTTCATCATCTGTAACTATTATTCCTCCCTCCATGGTTGAAATGTGATGGCTATAAAAAGAACTAAACGTGCCCATTACTCCAAAGGTTCCAGTCTTCTTTTCATTAAATGTTGCCCCCATTGATTCACAATTATCTTCAAGTAAGATAATGTTTTTTGTTTCTATTTTTTTATTAATAAAATCAAAATCATTTGGATTTCCAAGTAAGTTAACAGCCAGAATTACACGTGTTTTATCAGTAATTGCTGATTCCAATTGAGCCAAATCGTAATTAAGTGTTTCAATATCTATGTCTACGAACTTAATTTTTAAACCGTATTGATAAAGCGGGAAATAAGTAGTGCTCCAAGAAACTGCAGGGACAATAACCTCATCCCCTCTTTTTAATTTTAATTTAGAATTTTTAGTATAAAAAAGAGCAGCAATCATTAGTAAGTTGGCAGATGATCCAGAATTTACCATTACAGAATATTGGCTACCAATATACTTTGAAAAGTTTTTTTCAAATAAGCTTACCTTTTTACCCATTGTGAACTCACCTGATGTAATAACATTTTGCATCGCATCAATTTCTTTTTGATCCCATGTGGCTGTTGCTAGTGGGAATTTAAAGGTCATTTAGCTATCTCATTTAAATAAAATTCATATGTTTTTTGAAGTCCAACTTCAAGACTTGTCTTTGGTTGCCATCCTAACTTAGTTTGTATATCTGTATTAACTACCTTACGAATCATTCCAACCGGCTTAGTTGTATCATGGGTTAAAGCTCCAGTAAAACCAATAACTTTAGATATCTTTTTATAGTACTCATCAATTGTCATTTCAACGCCCACCCCAATATTCATATATTTAGGAAGTTTATCAAATTGATTAATTGACCATATTAGTCCGTCAGCTAAATCACCTGCATACAGAAATTCCCGCCGCGCCGTTCCGTCACCCCAGACTTCAACCTCCTTTGCATCATTTTTTTTTGCCTGGTGAATTTTATGGATTGCTGCTGCAACTAAATGTGAGTTAGCAGGGTTAAATTTATCGAATCTTCCATAAAGATTACATGGGATTAAAGTTTTGTAATGAAAGCTATTATCCTCTTGAGATACGCAGTCGCATAATCTCGATGTTGCTAATTTTGCAATAGCATAGCCTTCATTAGTTTTTTCTAATTTACCTGCCATAAGCATGTCTTCTGAAAGTGGTTCAGTTACATCAGCTGGGTACATACAAGAAGAACCAATATTAATTAATTTTTTAATTCCTGATTTATAGGCAGCCATAACAATATTTCTACCCATATCTAAATTATCTACTAAATAGTTTACAGGCTCTCTCAAATTAGCCCCGATACCACCTATTTTTCCGGCCATATGAATAATTAAATCAGGCCTATATTTTAATAAATAGTTTTCTACTCTTTCAAAATCACGAAGGTCTAGCTCATTTGATCTGGGTGAAAGAATATCGAATGAAGATATATCTCGATGTTCAAGCAAGTTCTGGCCTACCATGCCACCAGAGCCAGTTAATAAAATAGTTTTTTTAGGCATATAAAAATTTACTCATTATAATCAGGGGTTCTATAACCATGTTTTTTGGTTAATTCATCTCTCTGGGCTGCGCTAAGATCTTCTTGAACCATCTCTGAAACTAAGGAATTAAAATTAATCTTTGGTTTCCAGCCTAACTTTTTCATCGCCTTTGATGCATCGCCAAGAAGCGTTTCAACCTCAGTTGGCCTGTAATATCTCGAGTCAACAGCGACAATTATTTTCCCAGATGAATCGTAGCCTTTTTCATCCTTACCATTTCCTTTCCAGGTTATTTTAATATCTAATTCTTTTGCAGCTGCATTTACAAAATCACGAACGCTGTATTGAGATCCGGTTGCTATGACAAAATCTTCTGGGGTTTTTTGTTGAAGCATTAGCCATTGCATTTCAACATAATCTTTTGCATGTCCCCAATCACGTAAAGCGTTCATATTTCCAAGATATAAACAATCTTGAAGTCCTAATTTAATCCTAGCTAAAGCTCTTGTTATTTTTCGCGTTACAAATGTTTCACCTCGAATTGGGCTCTCATGATTAAATAAAATACCATTACAAGCAAAAATACCATAAGCCTCTCGATAATTTATTGTTATCCAATGTGCATATAGTTTAGCTGCAGCATATGGGCTTCTTGGATAAAATGGGGTTGTTTCCTTTTGTGGTGTTTCTTGAACTAAGCCATAAAGTTCAGATGTTGAAGCTTGATAAAATTTAGTCTTTTTTTCTAAACCTAAAATACGGATTGCCTCAAGTATTCTAAGAGGGCCCAAAGCATCAGAGTTAGCAGTATATTCTGGCTCTTCAAATGAAACAGCAACATGACTTTGTGCTGCTAAATTATAAATTTCATCTGGCTTTACCTTTTGAATAATTTGAGTAAGACTTAATGAGTCAGTCATATCTCCATGATGCAGATAAAATGGCCTTCCCTTTTCATGTGGGTCATGAAATAAATGATCAATCCTTGAGGTGTTAAAAGAAGAGCTTCGCCGCTTTATACCATGAACTTCGTACCCTTTATCTAGTAAAAATTCTGATAAATAAGCTCCATCTTGCCCAGTTACACCTGTAATTAAAGCTATTTTAGTCATTTGTCTTCCTTCCATAGTTATCTTCTATACGCTCTATATCATCTTCACCTAAATATTCTCCTGATTGCACCTCAATTATTTCTAATGGTATCTTCTTAGGATTAGATAATCGATGTAACTCTCCCAATGGTATAAAAGTAGACTCATTTTCAGTCAAAATAATCTCTTTATCACCATTTTCTACTTTAGCAGTCCCTTTAACCACCACCCAATGCTCGGCTCTTTTTGAATGTTTTTGAAGGCTCAAGCTTGCCCCTGGATTAACCTGAATTCTTTTAACCTTAAAGTTTTTCCCTTCATCAATGGTCATATACCAACCCCATGGCCGATGAATTTTTGAATGGTAAGCCCCTTCAGTTCTTTTTTGAATCTCTAGCTTAGCCACTATAGCTTTAACGCCCTGACTATTTTTTCGGTTTGTCACTAGAACGGCATCAGCAGTTTCTACGATTATAATATCTTTCACGCCAACCGCCCCTACTAACCTATGGGTTGAATGAATCAAGGAATCTTTCGTATCTTCAATAACTACATCTCCATGAGTTACATTACCTTTTTCATTTTTACTCCCAAAAGACCACAATGAATCCCATGAGCCTAAATCACTCCAGCCTGCATTTAGAGCGACTACTTTAAGAGGAATACCGGCAGCATTGCACTTCTCAATGACTGCATAATCAATTGATTCACTTGGTATTTTGGAAAAATTTTCTTTATCAGGCCTAATAAACTGATTATCTTTAATATTTTTTTTAAAAGCATCTAGGGTTGCCTCAAAAATATCTGACCTTAAAAGCTTTATTGTATTTAACCAAATACTAGCTTTAACAATAAAAATACCACTATTCCACAAATATTTTTTTGATTCGACATATTCCTTTGCTTTTTCTAAAGTTGGTTTTTCTGTAAATTGCTCGACATTAAATTCATTAAATTTTCCTGCTTTTAAGTCATGTTTAACATAGCCATATCCTGTTTCAGCTTTGTCTGGGGTGATGCCCATTATTACAATTGATTCTTCATTTGCAGCCTTAATAGAACTACTCAGAGCTTGTGCAAAAACTTCAGTATCGCGAATAATTTGATCTGATGGAATTACAACTAAAACTGGATCTTTATTATCTTGCTGAGCTAGCATTGCTGACATTGTAAGTGCCGGCGCAGTATTTCTTCCAACTGGTTCTAAAAAAAGTTTGGCTGAAGTATCATCTAACTTCTTTAATTGTTCTAATGCAATAAACCTATGCTCTTCATTTGTTACCACCAAAGTATCATTAATATTAAAATCTTTTGCTCTCAGTCGTCTTACCCGCATAACAGCTTGCTGAAATAAACTTTCGGAATCTGTGAGGGTTATAAATTGTTTTGGGTAGGTTGATCTAGATAAAGGCCAAAGTCTTGAGCCTTTACCGCCACATAATATTACTGGGGTGATATTAATGTCTTTGTTCATAATAGATATCTTTAGTCATTTTGTAGGGAATTCTGTACCGAATCTATTTCTTTTTTTAGCGCTTCATATTCTAGCTTTTTTCTACTTAAAAACCCAACTGTAAGACTGGCTTTTTCCATCAGACCTTTTTTTGTTAACAAATAAAGATATCCAAGCTTATTGGGATTTGTATTAAAATTCTCTAACTTAATGTGACCGATCTCAATTAATGCTTTTAAGCAATAATTAATACTACCTAAACTTACACCTAATTCTTTTGCTAATTCTCGCTGAGAAATTGACGGCTTATTCTCGATTGTTTTAAGTAATTTAAAATGTAAATCAGGATTCAATATTTTTAATTTTTTTGAGGTGTTCATTAACGCTACCGCCCTGTCCGCGATAAACGCAACATATTAAAAAAACTGCTTAATCTATTATTTATCATATACTTAACTATTGTTCATTATTGAACAATACCCCTACAATACCCTTCATAATAAAATTCGTCAACTAGAAAAATAAGTAACTTAAAGCTGAATAAAACAATCAGTATTCAAGAAAGAAGAGGCCTTCTTATCCTTATCAGATAGAAGAATATTGGTATGGTTTGGCTAGTTATAAATAAATCTAGATTACTCCAAATAATAGATCTTTCGTAATTTGGGCTGTAAAACTGAATTTCTAAAATTTTATCCGGTGTAGTCAAAGTTTCTAAAAAGGGAAAACAGCTCAAATAGTTGTAATCTCAGCTGTTGAAACGATTATAGTCAAAAATAATAAGGCAACTAACTACTTTTTTCTTCTTTTAGAGATATGGTCAAAAAAAATTAAAAGAAGAAAAATTGATGCCTTTATAATTCTATAATTTTAAACTGAGGTAAAGGGAAAACAAGAGTCCTTCCCCTCATTGATGATAGTGATAGAAAAAAATCTTTGAAATGCCAAGGTAAAATTAATAAATAATCTGGATTTTTTTTTAATACTTCTTCTTCTGAAATCAAAGGAATTAAAGTTCCAGGTGTGTAAGCACTATATTTATCCTCATTAACATCCCCAATTGCTTTTATAAGAGTGTTGTCGATACCGCAGTATTGTAACAAAACATTTCCTTTTGTTGATGCGCCAAGTCCGTAAACACTTTTATTTTTTAACTTAGCTTCATTAAGAAATTTCATTAATAAGCTACAATTTTTATCAACATTTAATTTAAAATTATTAAAAACCTCTAAAGAATCGAGTCCATGAACCAATTCATCATTACGAATCTTTTCTAAATGTTTTGTTTTTGGTTGGTAATGAGAATTGATTTTTGCTGCCGTAACTGAAAAGCTACCACCATTTATATCATTAAATTCAACATCGATGACTTTAAGGTTTGCTTTTGATAAAATCCAATCGATTTGTTTTAATGAATAAAATAGTAAATGTTCATGACAAATAGTATCAAAAGCATTTGTTTTTAACATTTGCGGCAGATAGCTTTGTTCAAAAATCCATAATCCATCTTCAGCTAATGAAGCATTAATATCTTTTGCAAAACAAATTGGATCTTCTAAGTCATAAAACATGGAGAATGATGTAATAATTTTAGCCTTTTCAGCTGAGAATTTTGAAATAATTTTAGAGGAAAAGAAATCTGAAATCAAAGAAATTGAGTCTGGATAAAAAGATTTAAATTTAATACCTGTTGGATCAATTCCTAGTAGTTTATATTTATTTTGTGGGTAAGCCTTAAGTGATGTTCCATCATTGCTACCAATATCAATTATTAAATCTTCATTTTTAAGTATGTTTAAATCTATTATTTTCTGGATTTTATCTCTTAAATGATTAACCATGCTCGAATTTAAGCTAGAACGATAGCCATAATTTAATCCATACATCTCATCTAAATTATAACTTTGTTTTAATTGAACAAGACCGCAACCTCTCTCTCCATAACATTTTACTAGCTCAATAGGGCCACTTGTAACTTTTTCCAATGGTGTTTTGGGAAAAGTCCCTGTTAGTGATTGCTGGCCTAAATTCATAATGGTTACTAAATTAGAATTTTTACAAATACGGCATGATGAAATTAACTTATAAATATGTAGTTCTCAGTTTAATAATTAGTTTTTTGGGTATATAAAAATTTACTCATTATGTTAATTAAGGCTGGCTAAAGCAATCAGCATTCACGAAAGAAGAAGCCTTCTTATCTTTATCAGATAGAAGAATATCAGATAGAAGAACATTGTTATGGTTTGGCCAGTTAATAAATAAATCTGGATCACTCCAAATAATAGATCTTTCGTAATTTGGGCTGTAAAAGTTAGTTGTTTTATACATAACTTCTGCAAAATCGGATGTAACTAAAAATCCATGGGCAAAGCCCTCTGGAACCCAGAGTTGCTGTTTTGTTACAGAATTTAATTTCTGACAAATATAGTCTCCAAATGTTTTTGATGAGATTCTTAAGTCAACCACGACATCAAATATTTCACCCTGTAAAACACTTACTAATTTACCTTGAGCCATAGGTGGTAACTGGTAATGCATACCTCGTAAAGTATTTTTTTTTGATCTTGAAAAATTATCCTGAACAAAATAAATTTTTTTTCCTGTCACTTTTTCAAACTTATTTTGATTAAAGGATTCATAAAAAAAACCTCTTTCATCTTCAAAAATTTCTGGTTCAAGTAATAAAACCTCTGGGAATTTCAGCTTTGTGCTTTTCATTTAGTCTATTAAGCCTTTAAGGTATTCTCGATTATTATTATTGTATTCTTCTTCAGCCAAAATCTGCAAATTCCCTTTTGATATCCATCCTTTCCTAAAGGAAATCTCTTCAATACACGCAATTTTTTGACCCTGACGTTTTTCAACAGTCGCAATATATTGATTGGCTTCTAATAAAGATTCGTGAGTTCCTGAATCTAGCCATGCAAAACCTCGATTCAAAACCTCAACGTTTAATTTATCTTCATTCATATATATTTTATTTAAATCAGTTATTTCTAATTCACCCCTATGGGAAGGCTTAAGACTTTTTGCAAAATCAACTACTTTATGATCATAAAAATATAGACCAGTTACTGCATAATTAGATTTAGCTGTTTTAGGTTTCTCTTCGATTGAGATTGCTTTCTGGTTATTATTAAATTCAACTACCCCATATCGTTCTGGATCTGCTACATGGTATGCAAATATAGTTGCATTGTCATTGTTTGAAGCGTTTAAAAGAAGATTGCTCATATCATTTCCATGAAAAATATTATCCCCTAAAATTAAAGCAGACAAATCATCACCAATAAAATCTTCAGCTAAAATAAAAGCTTGAGCTAGCCCATCTGGAGATGCTTGAACTTGGTATGAAATATTTATTCCCCATATACGCCCATCTCCAAGCAAGGCTTGGTATTGAGAGATGTCTTTAGGTGTTGATATTAGCAATATCTCTCTAATACCTGCAATCATTAGGGTGGCAAGTGGGTAGTAAATCATAGGCTTATCAAAAACTGGTAGAAGCTGTTTAGAGATGACTTTTGTTAATGGGTATAGTCTCGAACCAGACCCGCCTGCAAGAATTATTCCTTTTCGCTTATTCGTGGTGGTCATCTTTTCATCCTCCTAGGCTTTATCGCTCATTATTAATTTCAACTCATTTTGCCATTCCGGGCAATTTATTTCAAAGGTTTTTACTAATTTCTGATTGTTTAATCTAGAATTTTTCGGCCGAGAAGCTAGGGTAGTAAATTCAGATGTTTTAATTGGCTTAATACTTTCCGATGTAGATTTAAGGTTTAGTCCTTTTTCTTCTGCATAAAAAATTATAGTCTTAGCAAAATCGAACCAGCTAGTAGAACCCGAACAGGTTAAATTATAAAGGCCATATAAATTATTTTTTTCGACTTGTTCTATTTTTTTTGTTATCTCAAGTATTGTATTTGCAATAAAAATTGCCGATGTAGGTGAACCTACTTGGTCAAAGACAATATTAAATGACTCGTTATTTTTTGCCATATCAAGAACCGTTGTTAAAAAATTTTTGCCTCTTAGGCTATATACCCAACTAGTTCTTAAAATAATATGCTTTGGATTGCATTCGCGAATTGCAGTCTCAGCATCATATTTAGATTTACCATATACTGATTTAGGGTTGGCTTTATCAATCTCTGTATAGGCATCTTTTTTTAGCCCATCAAAAACATAATCAGTTGATAATTGTATCAATGGGATATTAAGCTTTGCTGATTTTTCCGCTAAAAATTTAGTGGCTAAAACATTTGTTTTAAATACAAGATCTGGTTCTTTTTCAGCCTTATCTACATATGTGTATGCAGCAGAGTTTATTATTAGCCCTGGTCGAAATTTATCAATCACATCCCCCATCTGGTCAATATTGGTAAGGTCAAAATTTTCTCGCGTCATCCCAAAAACTTCATAAAAAGGGGATAGTTTTTGATTAAGGTAAAAGCCAACCTGCCCATTTACCCCAGTTAGAAGTATCTTCATGAGTAGTGCTTATCAATCCATTTTTTATAGTCGCCACTAATGATATTTCTCACCCATTCATCATGATCAAGATACCATTTAATAGTTTTTTCCATCCCCGACTCAAAAGTTTCTTTAGGCTTCCAACCAAGTTCTTTTTGAATCTTTGAAGAATCTATTGCATATCGTCGATCGTGCCCTAGGCGATCTTTTACAAAAGAAATTTGCTCTGCATAAGAAATTTTATCTGGTCTTGGCTTAAAATTATCTAGAAATTTACATATTAACTGAGCAACTTGGATATTGGTTTTCTCTGTATTGCCACCAATATTATAGGTTTGTCCTATCACCCCAACCTTTAAAGCTACTCTTATAGCTTCGCAATGGTCATCAACATAGAGCCAGTCTCTAATTTGCTTACCATCACCATACAAGGGTAATGGCTTGCCGCTTAATGCATTAATAATAAAGAGGGGAATTAATTTTTCTGGGAATTGAAAAGAGCCATAATTATTTGAGCAATTTGTTGTTACAACCGGTAAGTTATAAGTTTGATGCCAAGCTCTTACTAAATGATCGCTAGCAGCCTTGCTTGCACTGTATGGGCTATTCGGTATATATCTATTGTCTTCAGTAAAAGGAGAAGCATCCTTAACTAAGTCGCCATAAACTTCATCAGTAGAAATATGTAAAAGACGAAACTCTTTTTTTTGTTTTTCAGTTAATGCTTCCCAATATGAAAGAGTACATTGTAAAAGCCTATAGGTGCCCAGAATGTTAGTTTCTATAAACGTATCAGGTGCAGATATTGATCTATCTACATGGCTTTCAGCAGCAAAATTTATAACTGCTTTCGGGTTGTATTTTTTAAGGGTTGAAGATATTAATTTAGAATCACCAATATCTCCTTTGACAAAAAAATGCCTGCTGTCATCAGACAAAGAAGATAAGTTATCTAGATTTCCTGCATAAGTTAAATTATCTAGAGAGACGACATCACCCTCCTCCTTATCGAGCCAATTTAAAACAAAATTGGACCCAATAAAACCTGCAGCCCCTGTAACCAAAATTGTCATGTCAAACCCTAAGTTTATTATCAGACAAACTGTAGCCTTTCTTCAATTAGCTCACATAAGATATGACCAATTAATATATGAGCTTCTTGAATCCGCGCTGTAGATTCTGAATCTACTATAATCGAGTGATCTGAAATTTCTTTTGCTATGCCCCCATCTTTTCCTGTGAGAGCAATAGAGGTAATTCCTAAATCCGAGGCAACTTTAAAAGCATTTAGGATGTTTTTACTACTTCCTGAAGTAGAAATACCAACCAAAATATCCCCAGAAGACCCTAAAGCTTGAAGTTGGCGAGAAAAAATTTGATCAAAACCATAATCATTTCCGACACTAGTCAAAATTGAAGTATCAGTTGTTAATGCTATAGACCTTAAAGCAGGACGATCTTTTTTAAAACGTCCTACCAACTCTGCTGCTATATGTTGACTATCAGAAGCACTTCCACCATTACCACACCAAAAAATAGTACCTTTTTTTTCTAAACAATTAGCTAACAATTCGCCTAATAATTTAATAGAGCCGGCGTCAGTAGCCAAAACTTTATTGACTACATCAATATGATCAGAAAAAATTTTTTTTATAACGTCTGACATAATTTTACCTGCCTAAAATCTTTAATTTTATTAAATTGTAAATAACTTATTTTACCTAGTTATATTAATATATTAAATACAATTTGAGTGGGAAAGCTTATTTTTACTTAAAAAAAGCCGGCGTAGCCGGCTTTTTTATAGATTTAATGGGTTGTTTGCTTTTCTTTATCTAAAAGCATTTTGACTCTTAGCTTTTCTTTTTTATATAGTCTTAGTTTTAAATCAGGTACATAATTTTTATATGCTTGCCTAACCATATCTTTTAAGGCTTGATGTCTATTCTTAAGCTCTTTGAGATTCATACAGCTCCTTTTAAATTTTAAAAAAAATGTATTTCTAACTCACTAAACCCATAAGCACTTTCTCTTTTTTTTGAGAATTATATAAAAAACTTACATAGATAATTTTATACCTATTAAAAAAAAATTCTAGTATTATTTATATAATATGTATATATAATTTAATGTAATTAAATATGAGCCTCATTGAAAAAAAAGTTTTAGAAGAAATCCAATTTTATGTCACTACAAATTACTCTTGCGGCTATATAAATGGTCAAGATGCTCAATCAATTGTTGCAACTCCCTATAAAAATGTAAATAGTAAAAATTTTAAAAGCCTTATAAGTCAGGGTTTTAGAAGAAGTGGCCAGTATGTTTACAAACCAAACTGTAAAAATTGTAAAGCATGTATACCTATTAGATTATTAGCATCAAATTTCAAAGCCAGTAGATCGCAGAAAAGATTAAAGAAATACCTTAATAAGCTTTCAGTAGAATTATTGCCATTAAATTTTAATGAAGAGCATTATAATTTGTATGTTAATTACCAGAATAAAAGGCATCGAAATAACGATAAAAGTGAAGATGATGTAGCTGACTATAATGATTTTTTAATTAATAGTAATGTTAATTCAAAACTTGTTGAGTTTAGATTAAATAATCAACTTAAAATTATTACAATCATCGATATTATTGATGATGGAATTTCGGCTGTTTACACCTTTTACGATTGTAGTGACCAAAAATTAAGCCTAGGTACAATGTCTATTATTTGGCTACTTGAGCACTGTAAAAAAGAGAACCTCCCTTTTCTTTACCTTGGTTATTGGATTCATGAAAGTCAGAAAATGAAATATAAAATAAATTTTAAACCGTATGAGTTAATGATTGAGGGTGTTTGGCAAGAAGCAACAAGCTAAATAGCATGTTACAATTTTCCTTTTTACCAAACTGTCGCTGATGGAAAAATTATATATTTTTGGTGTAGGGCTAATAGGTGGCTCAATAGCTCTTAAGGCCCGTGAATTAAATATTTTTGATCAAATAATTGGTATTGGAAGAGTTGGAGGTAATTCTTTAGAAGGTCTTGTTAAAGATGGTGTACTTGATTCCTCATCCACAGAAATAGATATAAATATAAATGAGGCAAGCTTAATTATAATTGCGGCACCAGTAGCCCAAACAAAATTTATTTTAAAAAAAATTGAGCCTTTTCTCCAATCGGATACGCTCATTACTGATGTAGGTAGTACAAAATCAAATATTATGAATGAGGCGAAGCTTGCTTTAAAAGATAAATTTTCTCAATTTATTGGCTCACATCCTATTGCGGGATCAGAGAAGCACGGAACTTCAGCAGCAAAAAAAAATTTATTCCAGGATAAGAATATTGTTTTAACGCCTAATAATAAAAACACTTTAGAACAAATTACAAAACTTACAAAATTTTGGGAGTCTTTGGGTGGTGTAGTTACAAATATGGAAGCCGATAATCACGATCAAATATTTTCTACTGTCAGCCACTTACCACACCTACTTGCTTTTGGTTTAGTAAATCTTATTAATAATAAAAAAAATAAAAGTACTTTGTTGAATTTTGCTGCGAGTGGTTTTAGAGATTTTTCAAGAATTGCAGCAAGCTCTCCAGAGGTATGGAGAGATGTATCGATTCAAAACCAAGAATCAATAATTGGAGATTTGCAATTATTTCAAAAAGAAATAGTTAAATTAACAAACTTTCTAGAAAAAAAAGATCAAAAAGGGCTAGAAGAGTATCTAAAATTGGCTAGCAGCACAAGAAAAAACTGGGCCGAAAAAAATTAAGTGGATCAAAAAAAACTAATAGCATCAAAAAATGCCAATGGAAAAATCTATCTCCCTGGCTCAAAAAGTATCACCAATAGAGTCCTTCTTATGTCCGCTCTTTCTAATGGAGAGACCTTGGTCCAAAATTATCTTGATTCAGATGATACCCATCAAATGCTCAATGCTCTGAAAAAATTGAAAGTTGAATATAAAGTTATAGAAAATAAACATATATTAATAAAGGGCTGTAATCATAACTTTCCAAATAAGAAAGCTAATTTATCACTAGGGAATGCCGGTACAGCATTTAGGCCGCTTACCGCAGTCCTTGCCATGATGGGTGGTGAGTACCATCTTAAAGGTGTAAAAAGAATGCATGAACGCCCTATTAAAGATTTGGTTGATGCTTTAACGCAAATTGGGGCAAAGATTGACTACAAAAATAATCCAGGATACCCGCCACTTAAAATATCCCCTGGGAAAATTCAATGCAATAAAAATATTAAAATTAAAGGAAATGTTTCAAGCCAGTATTTAACAGCACTTTTAATTGCCGGTCCTTTATGCAATCAGAATACAAACATACAGATAATTGGGGAGCTTATATCCAAACCTTACATTGATATTACTTTAAGGCTGCTAACTCAGTTCGGAATAAAGTACAAAAATAATGAATGGAAAAATTTCATTTTGAAAGCTCCTTCAAGATTTAAGTGTCCTAAAAAAATTCAAGTTGAGGGTGATGCCTCATCAGCATCTTATTTTTTTGCAGCGGGTGCAATTGCGGGCTCAGTTGAGGTGGCTAATATTAATAAATCAAGCATACAAGGAGATTTGGAGTTTTTAAAAGTCATAAAAAAAATGGGCGCAAATATCGAATATTTCTCAAATTCAATTAAAGTATCAAAACACCAGGGATTGGTTGGAATGACTATCGATTGTAAAAATATTCCTGATGCCGCAATGACCCTAGCTATTCTAGCTTTATTTGCAAAAGGGACTACAACCCTTAAATCTATTGCAAGTTGGCGCGTTAAAGAAACCAACAGAATTCTTGCAATAAAAACTGAATTAAAGAAATTAGGTGCTTTTGTTACTACCTCTAAAAGCTCAATAACAATTAAACCTCCAAAAGTGATAAATAATAATATAACAATTGATACATATGATGATCACAGAATGGCTATGTGTTTTTCTTTAGTATGCTTAGCAAATAAAAATATTATAATTAATGATCCAAAATGCACAAATAAAACCTATCCTAATTTTTTCAGTGATTTTGAAAGTATTATTGCTTAAAAAAAATGCCTAAAAAAATACAACCCCTTATTATTGCGATTGATGGTCCGGCAGGCTCTGGAAAAGGAGCGGTATCTCAAAAATTATCTTCCAAGCTGAATTATCATTACCTTGATTCGGGAGCAATTTATAGAGTAATCGCTTATGCAGCTAAGGAAAAAAATATCGAATCGGGGGCGATTGATAGCTTAATAGATTTAGTTACCGATTCCAAAATTAAGTTTATAGGAAATAATGCTTGGCTTAATGGCAATCAAATTTCAGATGAAATTAGAACTGAGTTAATAGGTTCATTCGCTTCTGAAATAGCAATGCATAATAAATTAAGAGCCGCTATTCTTTCATATCAAAGAAGTTTTTGTAAGTTGCCAGGGCTTGTTGCAGAAGGAAGGGATATGACAAGTGTTGTTTTCCCTAATGCTGATTTAAAAATATACCTAAATGCAAGCGTTGATGAAAGGGCCAAAAGAAGATATAAACAATTGATATCAAAAGGAAATGATGTTAGTCTGTCGAATCTGACTCTAGAAATAGCCAAGAGAGATTCGAGAGATAAGGACAGAGAAGTATCCCCTCTCGTTATAGTAAAAGAAGCATGGGTTTTAGAAACAGACGATCTCAGTGAGAATCAAACAGTTGATAAAATTTTAAGCTTGTTTAAAGATTTATAAAAAGACCTGGTAACCCAAAATTATCAGAAAATTTAAACTTCCCCATCGCTAGTTGGGATTACATTGTTAAGGTTAAAAATTAATGGCAACCACAGATATTATAAAAGATACGAATCCAGAAAGTTTTGAGGCATTATTTGAAGAAAGCATGGCGCTCAAAGAAATGCGCCAAGGTGAAATTATAACTGCTGAAGTTATTTCTGTAGAAAGTGATTTTGTTACAGTAAGTGCCGGACTTAAATCAGAAAGTATCATTAAGACTGAAGAATTTTTAGATGATAAAGGAAGTGTTGAGGTTAATTTAGGAGATCATGTAAAAGTTGCTATTGAAAAAATAGAAGATGGTTATGGGTCAACGATTCTATCTAGAGTCAAAGCAAAACAAATGCAAGCATGGATTGATCTTGAAGATGCAATGAATGATGGAACAATTGTTAATGGCTTTGTCAGTACAAAAGTTAAAGGTGGCTTAAGGGTTACAGTAAATGGGATAATGGCATTTTTACCGGGCTCCTTAGTAGATGTTAGGCCTGTAAAAGATACATCACCTTTCGAAAATAAAGAGTGTGAATTAAAAATAATAAAAATTGATCGAAAAAGAAATAATGTAGTCGTTTCAAGAAAAGCTGTACTTGAAGAACAACTTGGTACTAACTCAGAAGCTGTCATTGCAACGCTAATCGAAGGGGCTAACATAAAGGGGATTGTAAAAAACATAACGGATTACGGAGCATTTGTAGATTTAGGTGGAATAGATGGATTGCTTCATATAACTGACCTTGCATGGAAGCGAATTAAGCATCCTTCAGAAATTTTAAACATCGGTGACGAAATAGAAGCTCGAGTTCTTAAATTTGATAAAGATAAAAATAGAGTCTCCCTTGGCCTTAAACAGCTAGACGAAGATCCATGGATTGGATTAAATAAACGTTATCCAGTAAAAACAAGAATATTTGGTAAGGTATCAAATCTAACAGACTATGGTGCTTTTATTGAAATTGAAACTGGAATTGAGGGATTGGTTCACGTTTCAGAAATGGATTGGACAAATAAAAATATACACCCATCAAAAGCAGTTCAATTGGGAGATGAAGTAGAAATAATGGTCCTTGAGATTGATGAAGGTAGAAGAAGGCTTTCCCTAGGAATGAAGCAATGCAAACAAAACCCATGGGAAGATTTTGCATTAGCGCATAAAAAAGATGGGAAAATTACTGGAGATATCAAATCAATTACTGATTTTGGTATATTTATTGGCTTAGAAGGCGGTATTGATGGATTAATTCATCTTTCTGATATTTCGTGGACTGAAACAAGCGAAGAAGCTGTAAAAAAATATAAGAAGGGTGATAGTGTCGAATCTCTTATTATTTCAATTGATGTTGAAAAGGAAAGAATATCATTAGGTGTTAAGCAATTAACAGATGATCCGAATCCATCAAGCAATTCTGAAGACAAGGCAAAGCCTAAAGCAAAAGAAGAAGAAAAAGTGTCAAAACCAAAAGCTTCAACAAAGAAGGAAGTTGCGCCTAAAAATATAGAAAATGCAGGAACTACGAACTTAGGAGCCCTTCTGAAAGCAAAGCTTGACGATGAGAAATAATGACTAAATCAAAACTAATCAATCTATTAGCAGCTAAATTCTCACAATTAGTTCACAAAGACGCAGAGTTGGCTGTTAAGTCAATTTTAGATGTGATGAGTGAGTCACTAAGAGATAAAAAAAGGATTGAAATAAGGGGGTTTGGTAGTTTTAGTTTAAATTATCGTCCACCGCGCATAGGAAGAAATCCAAAAACGGGGGAAAAGGTAAATGTTCCAGAGAAAATAGTTCCTCATTTTAAAGCAGGTAAAGAGTTAAGAACGCGTGTTGATAATTAAAAAATAATAAAATAAAAAAAGTATATTCTTGATAGATTAGGATATGCTTTTTTTTTAACTTAAAGTAGCATTCTAATATGGTTGAATTCGAATTCTGGTGGTTATTGGTAATACCATTCTTCTTTGCGCTCGGCTGGCTTGCAGCTAGAGTAGATATTAAGCAAATAATTTCTGAAAGCACGGACTTGCCCTCTGCTTACTTCAAAGGGTTACATTACTTAATTACAAATCAATATGAAAAAGCAATAGAAGCATTTGATAATGCAATTAAGATAAATAATGATTCTTTAGAGTTACATTTTGCTTTAGGGGCACTACTTCGAAGAACGGGCCAAATAGATAGAGCAATTAACCTTCATATAGATCTTCTTAAAAAAAGAGAGCTCACACAAAGCCAACAAGAATCAGTAAAAGCAGAACTGGCACAAGATTATTTTAAAGCAGGGCTATATGATAGAGCTGAAGAGCTTCTTCTGGTTCTAAATAAAGAAAATTACTATCAATTCTCATTGAATACATTGCTAGAAATCTATGTAAAAGAACGTGAATGGGAAAAAGCTGTTGAAACTGCTACTGAATTAGAAAAAATATCTGGTGTGTCTTTTAGAATTTCAATTAGCCATTATTTTTGTGAGATTGCCGTAAATCAAATCCTAAATAAAAAATATACTCTAGCAAAAAAATCATTGAATCAGGCTCTCGAAGAATCTATAAATTGTACTAGAGCAAATATTCTCTTAGGAGATATTCATGCCGATGATAAATCGTTTGAAGAAGCAATAGTTTATTGGAAAAAAATTGAATTCCAACAACCAGAATATTTAGGGTTAGTTGCCCCAAAAATCATCGCTACCTACCAAGCTCTAAATAAAGTTAATGAAGGATTGTCAATTCTTGCAAGATTTTTTGATATTTACAAACTTAAATCTTTACTAAATGTTTTATATGAAACAGTACTAGTAAATGAAGGGCCAAACCAAGCAGAAAATATAGCCAGAAAAGAATTAATACAAAGACCCAGCCTTTCTGCCTTAGATCAATTGTTTCAAGCTCAAGCAATAAGTAAAACAAATAAAATAGACAATATAGAATTAATTCAACAAACAATCAAAAATACCATAGGCGATAGAAGATTTTATATGTGTAATCAATGTGGATTTAAAGCACGCCAATTTCACTGGCAGTGCCCGGCATGTAATTCTTGGGAATCTCTTCCATCAGAGCCTGCTGATATAATTCTTGAGACTAAATAATGAACGTAATTCCAAAATTATTTATTGCAATAGATAAAAATGATATAAATAAAGCAAAAGAGTTGATCCAAAAGTTGCCGCCAGAAATGTGTGGCATTAAAGTTGGTAAAGAATTATTCACAGCATGTGGGCCTGAAATTATTCAATGGATACAAGAAAAAGGATTTAAGGTATTTTTAGACTTAAAATATCATGACATTCCTAATACAGTAGAAAAAGCTTGTTTTGTGGCATCTGAAATGGGGGTATCCATTCTAAATGTTCATGCCTTAGGTGGAAAAGATATGATGCTAGCAGCAAAAGAAGGTGTCGATAAATCAAATAATAATCCATATCTAATTGCTGTAACATTATTAACAAGTATGGATGCCAACGCACTAAAAGAAATCGGGCTGACCTCTTCAGTAAGCGACCAGGTTCTAAATCTAGCAACAACTTCAGGCCAAGCAGGGTTGGACGGAATTGTTTGCTCTGCAAAAGATATTCCAATTATAAAAAATAAGCTTCCAGAAAATTTTTTATATGTGACGCCTGGTATTCGACTAAGGAACAGTGCTAAAGATGATCAAAAAAGAGTAGCAACTCCATTTGAAGCTATTGAAATGGGGTCGAATATATTAGTTATTGGTCGCCCAATAACTCAAGCTATAAATCCAGAAGCTGTCATTAAAGAGATTATTAATGAAATCTCTTAATTTCAACTAGTAATAAATATTCATTTATTACTATCGACCATTCCCTCAATATCTTTTAAGTCTAATCTTTGCAATAAATGCACGTAATTGGTAATTGAGTCAGTCTCTGTGTCAATACTTGAGAAAGATTCGTAAGGAGACTCGTTAAAGAATAAGGCAATTTTAGATGTCAATTCCGGAATAATAGGTACCAAAAATATACTAACAAGCCTAAAGGAATGGAGACAAGTTGAACAAATTTGATGAAGGTCAGAATTTACTTTATGCTGATCTTCATTTTTTGCGAGTACCCAAGGTTCTTTATGGCTAACAAATTCATTTAAAGCTTCTACCTGGGTCATTAAAAGCTTAATTAATTTACTAAATAACCTTAATTCGTAATGCTCTAGAACTAAATTTTTCATCTCGGTTATTCCTAAAATTAATTCTCTAGCCTTTTTATCTTCAATATTTTTTATTGGAACAAGTTTATTTTCAAAATACTTACTAATAAAACCAGATGTCCGGCTCGGAATATTTATAAATTTCCCAACGAGATCGCTATTAACTTTTACCGAAAAATCTTCTAAATTTAAATCTATATCTTCCATTGAGTCGTTTAATTTTGAAGCGTAGTAATACCTTAAAAAATTTGGATTTTTAATGTTATCAAGATAGCTTCTTGCTGTAATAAATGTACCCCTAGATTTAGACATTTTCTCACCGTTCACCGTTAAGAAACCATGTGCATAAATCTTAGTTGGCTTCCTATAACCTGAATATTCTAATGTAGCAGGCCAAAATAAGGCATGAAAATATAGAATATCTTTACCAATAAAATGGACTAATTCAGTATTGCTATTATTTTCCCAGAAATCATCAAAGGACAATTTATTATCATTTGCAAAATTCTTAAAGCTCGCCATATAGCCTATTGGCGCATCTAACCACACATAGAAAAACTTTCCTGGTGCATCAGGAATTTCAAAGCCAAAATAAGGCGCATCTCTAGAGATATCCCAGTCTGAAAGGCCTGCTTTAAACCATTCTTCTAATTTATTACTTGCCTCTTTTTGTAAGGTTCCTGATTTAGTCCATTTTGATAAAAAATCAGAGCACTCCGAAAGTTTAAAGAAGTAATGATTAGTTTTCTTCTTGATAGGAGATGATCCAGTTAAAACTGAATATGGATTAATTAAGTCCGTAGGATTGTATGTTGAGCCGCAAGATTCACATGAATCACCATATTGATCTTTTGTTCTACATTTAGGGCATTCGCCCTTAATAAACCTATCAGGTAAAAACATCTCTTTATCAGGATCATAAAATTGCTCTATTTCTTTTTCAAAAATTTTGTTATTTTTAACAAGTGCTTTATATATATTTTCTGATAGCTCCTTATTTTCTGATGAATTAGTTGAATAAAAATTATCAAAATTAACATTAAAATCTTTGAAGTCTTTTGAATGCTCTTTATGAATGTTTTCAACTAATTTTTCTGGAGTAATATTTTCCTGTTCTGCCATTAGCATTACTGGTGTTCCATGCGTGTCATCCGCACATATATAATATGCAAGGTTACCCTGCATCTTTTGGAATCTTACCCAAATATCAGTTTGGATATATTCTACTAGGTGCCCAAGGTGTATACTTCCATTTGCATATGGTAAAGCTGATGTTACAAGAATTTTACGCATTAAGTAATCATATAGTTAGGTAAATATAAAGTAGTATTCTATCAAATACGACCTTTAATCACATTAGAAATTTTTTTTAATACTATAAAAGCTAAAAATGAAAAATAAAATACAAGAATATCTTTTGCAACTCAATCATCCAGAATTAGATCAAAAATTTATATCAGAGAAAAATATAAAATTAATCGCTATAGAAGATAATAAAATTAATTTATCGATTGAGCTAAATTTTCCATTTAAAAGTCAAATTACTCTATATGAGAATATTCTTAAAGATGGGCTAAAAAAAATAACAGATTTAGATATTGTCGTCACCTGGTCACTTAAGATATTAACTAGGCAAGCTCAAAAAGGAATTAATCCAATCAAAGAAATTAAAAATGTTATTGCTATTGCATCGGGTAAAGGTGGAGTTGGTAAATCATCTACAGCTGTTAATTTAGCACTTGCTTTATCTTATGAAGGTGCCAGTGTTGGGATTCTTGACGCAGATATTTACGGTCCTAGTCAGCCACAGATGCTAGGTATTTCTCAAAAGCCAAATAGCAAGGATGGTAAATCAATGGAGCCACTAATCGCACATGGAATTCAAGTTATGTCTATTGGTTTTTTAGTTGATCAAGAAACTCCAATGGTATGGCGTGGCCCCATGGTGACAAGCACCCTAGAGCAACTACTTAAAGAAACTAATTGGGATAATCTAGACTATTTAATAATTGACCTACCCCCTGGTACTGGTGATATTCAATTAACCCTTGCCCAAAAAATTCCAGTTACAGGTGCGATAATTGTTACGACGCCTCAAGATATTGCTCTCCTTGATGCAAGAAGAGGTCTTAAAATGTTTGAAAAAGTAAATATTCCAATACTTGGGATTGTTGAAAATATGTCCACTCATATTTGTTCGAATTGTAGTCATGAAGAACATATATTTGGTAAGGATGGTGCAATAAAAATGTGTTCAGATTACAATATGGAGCTTCTTGGTAGCTTACCATTAGATATTAAAATTAGAGAGGGTCTTGATAAAGGCAACCCTTCACTTATAAGTAATCCAGACAGCGATATATCAGAAATATATAAATCAATTGCTCGGAAATCTGCTTTAAAAGTTGCGGGGCTAGCTGAAGATCACTCTAATAAGTTTCCAAAAATTGTTATACAACAAAGCTAATTAAATAACATCAAAAGTTAATATTGAGATTTTATTTTTAGCAGAAATTAAGTTTGCAGGTAAATCAAATCCATCCTTCCATTGCTTAAAAGCATTTACTTTATTTTTTCCACTAATAAGGAATAAAACCTCTTCTGTATTGCTTAGTCTACTAGGTGTTAATGATATTCGATCACTTGGGGATTTAGGAGCGTTTGAAACCGAAATGACTTGCTTGGAATTATCCCATTGATGGGTTGGGAATAAGCTTGCAATGTGGCCATCATCTCCGAGCCCAAGCATAACTAAATCAAAAGGTTTATTTTTATCAAGTATCTTTTCATATGCTAAAGCACCTTCCGCATTACCTAATTCAGCCGGAATAATAAAAATATTTGATTTTAAAATATTAACTTTTGATAACCAGGTTGATTCAGCAACATTACTATTCCTTTCTAAGTGATTTAAAGGGAAACACCTTTCATCGCCAAAATAAATATGCCATTTCTCGAAATCAGCTTGCTCATTGGCTAGTAACTTATAAACATTAACTGGTGTTGTTCCTCCAGACAGAACGAGAGAGAAACTCCCCTTCTCTCTGATTGCAATCTTCGCCCTTTCAATGATAAATTGAGCTGCATTACAATCTAAATTTACTTGAGAGTTAAATGATAAAACTGATTTTTTTTCAAACATAATTTCTTTCTAAAATAAATTATATGAATATTGTTAAACATAAGTATAAGTGATTGAAGGTATTTGCTATAATGCTCGCATCATAACTCAAAAAAAAATAATCCAAAAGATTATTGAATATTAAACCTCAACAAAGGAAAAAATATGAAAATTG
>Ga0209710_1000476_pt1 | contig 37468 bp, 41 predicted proteins | sample ArcticOcean_MG_C_5_FD_187436 | JGI IMG/M metagenome (GOLD analysis project Ga0209710, IMG submission 187436) | Marine microbial communities from western Arctic Ocean - ArcticOcean_MG_CB4_138 (SPAdes) (version 2) | ecosystem: Environmental > Aquatic > Marine > Oceanic | place: Arctic Ocean...
TGGTTCAATGATTCAAAAGGTTTTGGTTTTATCACTCCGGATGACGGTGGTGATGATTTATTTGCTCACTTTTCTGCAATAGTAGAAGAGGGATACAAAAGTTTAAAAGAAGGAGACAGAGTGTCTTTCGAAGTAACTGATGGTCCTAAAGGTAAGCAAGCTTCAAATATCCAAAAAGCTTAAATTAAAAAGGTTCCTAGGAACCTTTTTTTATATTTGCGATTAATGCAATTGCAAATTCTTTTGTTGATAATGCTTTACAGTCTTTGATTTGTGAAGCAAAGTCGGCAGTCATTTGTCTTTTTTCTAATGTTTTACGAAAAGAGTCATTCAGTATATTTGCTGCTTCAATCCAGTTTATATGTTCTAACATCATTTGTGCTGATAGAATTAAAGAACTTGGGTTAGCAATATTCTTACCAGCAATTGTTGGAGCCGTGCCATGTGTGGCCTCAAATATTGCAGTTGAATCCGATAAATTTGCTCCTGGTGAAATTCCAATTCCCCCTACTTGCGCAGCTAATGCATCAGAAATATAATCTCCATTCAGATTTAACGTTGCTACCACATCATGCTCTTCAGGTTTTAATAAAATTTCTTGAAGGAATGCATCCGCAATGCAGTCTTTAATAACTAACCCATTACCTAAGTGGTATTCGCCAGAATTTTTCTCTTTCGCACCATATTCTTCTTTTGCTAGCTCATAACCCCATTTCTTAAATCCACCTTCAGTATATTTCATTATATTTCCTTTATGAACCAAGGTAACAGACTTCTTATTATGAGTAATTGCATATTCTATTGCTCTTTTAATTAGTCTTTGACTACCTTCCTTTGAGACTGCTTTTATTCCTAGAGCACAAGAATTAGGAAAGCGGATTTTATCTTTAACACCAAACTCATCTAGCTTAGAAAGTAACTGATCAACCTCTTTTGATTGGGCGTCCCACTCAATACCTGCATATATATCTTCAGTATTTTCTCTAAAAATAACCATATTAGTTTTTTCTGGATTTTTTAACGGACTTGGAACCCCAATAAAATAGTTTATTGGTCTTAGGCATACATAAAGATCAAGTTTTTGTCGAAGCGCTACATTCAAAGAGCGGATACCACCACCGACAGGAGTCGCCAAGGGCCCTTTAATTGAAATAATATATCTTGTTAAGGAATCTATAGTCTCATCGGGAAGCCAAATATCTTGACCATATACTTCGGTTGCTTTTTGACCTGCAAAAACTTCCATCCATTCAATTTTTTTTGTTTCGCCATACGCTTTTTTAATAGCATGATCGATTACAGTCTGCATGGAGGGGGTAATATCAACCCCAATTCCATCACCAGTTATAAATGGTATGATTGGATGATTTGGAACATCTAATTTTAAATTAGAATTTATTCTTATTGCCTCACCTTTTTTTGGAATTGTTATTTTGCTAGACATAATTTCTTTCTCACTTTATCTTAATTGATGATTATTTTATTTAATAAGCCTTACGGGGTAATTAGTCAGTTTTCAGAGCATAAAATTTACGCATCATTAAAAGATTTTATCCCATATAAAAATGTTTATCCTGCTGGCCGACTTGATTCTGACAGCGAGGGGCTACTTATTTTAACTGACAATGGTGTTTTACAAAATAAAATATCCAATCCAAATAATGATATGTACAAAACTTATTGGGCTCAAGTTGAAAATATCCCAAGCGATCAGGCATTAGAGGCATTAAGGTCAGGTTTAAAAATAAAAGATTATTTTACCAAACAAGCTCTGGTTCAGAGAATTATCGAGCCGGCTGTTTGGGAAAGAGACCCACCGATAAGAAAAAGAAAGCATATACCAACTGAATGGCTACAAATTAAAATTTCAGAAGGAAAAAATAGGCAGGTTAGAAAGATGACAGCTGCTATTTCTCATCCAACTCTACGGTTAATTAGAGTTGAAATTGGTGACTATAAAATTGATAAATTATTGCCAGGTGAATTTTTAGTTGTAGAGTCTTAAAGGTTTTTTTGCTTTGCAGTGATATAATTTAATTCAAAATATAACAATTAAGGCTTTTATGTCTGGAAATACATTCGGTAAATTATTTACTTTAACTTCATTTGGCGAGTCTCATGGACCTTCTATTGGAGGGGTTGTAGATGGTTGCCCACCAGGTATGAAGTTAAATGAGTCAGATTTACAAATTGATTTAGATCGTCGAAAACCAGGAACATCAAAATTTGTAACCCAAAGAAAAGAAAGTGATGAGGTCGAAATTCTTTCGGGTATTTTTGAAGGAAAAACTACTGGGGCACCAATTGGCTTTATTATTAGAAATAATGATCAAAGAAGCCAAGATTACTCTAAGATTAAAGAAACATTCCGTCCAGGACATGCAGATCTTACTTATCTTCAAAAGTATGGAATCAGGGATTATCGAGGTGGGGGTAGGTCTAGCGCAAGAGAAACTGCTGTTCGCGTTGCCGCTGGAGCTATTGCAAAGAAATGGCTAAAAGAAAATCATAAAGTTGAAGTTAAAGCATGCTTGACACAATTAGGAGAAAAGAATATCCCTTTTGATGGATGGAAGCATGTTAATAAGAATCCTTTTTTTGTGGCAAATAAATCAATCGTGAAAGAGTTAGAAGATTATTTAAATGATGTAAGGGCAGATAAAAATTCAGTAGGGGCGAAAATATTTGTATGCGCAACTAATGTTCCCACTGGATTAGGTGAGCCAATTTTTTCTAGATTAGATGCTGATATTGCTTCAGCTATGATGAGTATCAATGCTACTAAAGGTGTAGAAGTTGGCTCGGGGTTTTCTAGCATAGCTCAAAAAGGAACTGAGCATAGTGATGAGATGGCAAGTGACGGATTTAAATCAAATAATGCGGGTGGCATTTTAGGGGGTATTTCTACTGGTCAAGATGTTGAAGTAAGTGTCGCATTTAAACCAACATCAAGCATTCCACAAGATAGAAGCTCAATCAATCTTAAAGGTAAGACGGTTCAGATGAAAACAACTGGTCGTCACGATCCTTGTGTTGCTATACGGGCAGTTCCAATTACAGAGGCAATGCTTGCATTGGTTCTTATTGATCATGTTCTCCGTGATAGAGCACAAAATATGGATGTTAAAAGAATAAATCCATTTCCAAGTTGATTCATCCATTATATTGGCGACTATCTCGCTTTTATTTTTTCTATTATTTTTTTGTCGGCTTATTTGTCCCTTACTGGGGATTATATTTACAATCAAAAAGCTTTACAGCATTTCAGATCGGAATACTTCTATCTTTATTTCAGATAAGTCGTATTTTTGCACCTAATTTCTGGGGATGGCTTGCTGACCATACAAATAAAAGGGCTAGATGGATAAGATTAGCATCATTTATTGGCTGCTTGGGATATATAGGGGTTTTCTGGGCAGATAGCTTTTTTAATATTTTTTTTGTGATGATGTCGATGAGTTTATTCACTAGCTCAACGATACCTTTGGCGGAATCTTTAACACTATCTCACTTAGCTTCAACAAATGGCAGTTATAGTAATATTCGTTTGTGGGGGTCTGTTGGATTTATTGTTGCTTCATTTTTTCTTGGTATTTTAATTGATAGATATAGTGTAACAGTTCTTGTTTGGGCACTTTTATTTACTCAATTGATAATATTATTCCTTTCTTTTTCTATTCCAGATAAAAAATTTGAATTAATTGGCGACACAAAAAGGCCAATCTTCAAAATTTTAAAAAAGCCAGAGGTGATTTCATTGCTTATAGGTTGTGCATTGATGGTTTCTTCTCATGGACTTTTGTATAATTTTTATTCAATCTTTCTTAAAGAGCAGGGCTATTCGAGCTCTTTAATTGGTATTTTATGGTCAATTGGCGTTATCTTTGAAATTTTTATATTTATCTTGATGCCTAAAATTTTAGGTAAATTTAACTTAAAAGAAGTACTGCTGATAAGTTTATTTTTAGCTGTCATCAGATTTTTTCTTATTGGAAATTACGTTAATATTTTATGGGTTTTAATTCTTGCTCAAATTCTTCATGCAGCAACTTTTGGAAGTTTTCATGTAGCATCAGTTGAATTAGTTTCTGTTCATTTTAATAGAGAGCATCACTCAAGAGGACAATCTATTTATAATAGTATTACCTATGGAGTGGGGGGTACAATTGGGGGATTGGGCGGTGGTCTTATGATTGACCAATATGGTGCAGCTAGCACTTTTATGTTTTCTTCAATACTTCCACTAATTGGTTTTATAGTAATATTTTTTGGTTTAGCAGGTGTGACTAAAGTAGATAAAAAAAATATTTGTAATTAGATATTGCTTCCTTTTATTAGTGCATACGCTGAATGATTATGGATGGATTCGAAATTTTCTGACTCGATTATATATTTGTTCACCTTTGTATTTGCTTTAAGGTCGGCTGCAATATCTCTGACGATATCTTCAACAAATTTTGGATTCTCATATGCTTTTTCCGTCACATACTTTTCGTCAGGTCTTTTTAGTATTCCATATAGCTCACATGATGCTTGCTTCTCAACTGCCTGAATTATATCTTCAACCCATATAAAATCATTTGTTTCAAGGGTAAGTGTGACATGAGCCCTTTGATTATGAGCTCCATACTTTGATATTTTCTTAGAGCATGGACAAAGACTCGTAACAGGAATAATAACCTTGGTTGTATTGATTATTTTGCCTTCTACCATTTCACCAATAAAACTTACCTCATAATCCATTAAGCTTTCAACTCCACTAATAGGAGCTTTCTTATTTACAAAGTATGTAAATTGCATTTCAAGGTAGCCTGATTTAGATTCTAATCTTTGCAACATTTCTTTTAGAATATCTTCAAAGGATGCGACTGAAATTTCTCTTTGGTTTTCATTAAGAATTTCAACAAATCTTGACATATGCGTGCCTTTGAAATTATGTGGCAAATGAACATACATACTAAAAGTCGCATTGGTGTGTTGTATTAATCCAGTTTTATCTTTAACAATGATAGGGTGCTTAATTGCCTTTATACCAACCTTATCTATATCAAGATGTCTCTTGTCAGGAGTGTTTTGAACGTCTTCGATTAATTCGTTAGATATTATTTTATTCATTATGGATATCTTTATTAAAAGTGAATTTTATCATTACTACAATTTTTTAACAATTTTCTTAATAATACTATCTTTATCTAATCCACATAATTTATAAATTTCTTCCTGTGTACCATGCTCAACAAAACGATCAGGTATACCTAAGCAAAGAGTTTTGCATTTTAAATTATATTTACTTATAACTTCTAACACTGCTGATCCTGCCCCACCTAAAATTGTATTATCTTCAATTGTTACAACAACTTTATGATTAGTAACACATTTTTTAATCATTCCTTCATCAATGGGCTTTACAAACCTCATATCAATGAGGGTAGCATTTAATTCTTCAGCTACTTCAAGAGCAGTTTTAAGTAGTGGGCCAAAAGCAAGAATTACTATATTTTTGCCTTTTCTTACTTTTTTTGACTTACCAATAGGCAAGAAGTTTAATTTTTTATTAATTTGAATGCCGATTCCATGACCCCTAGGGAACCTAACTACACATATACCATTATAATTGAACCCTGTTTTGAGCATCTGATAACATTCACTTTCATTACTTGGAGTCATTATAATAATGTTTGGTATACATCTTAAATATGATATATCAAAATTTCCTGAATGAGTTGCACCGTCAGCTCCCACAATCCCTGCGCGATCAATTGCAAATAACATAGAAATATTCTGAAGTGCAATATCATGAATTAATTGGTCATAGGCTCTTTGAAGAAAGGTTGAGTAAATAGCTACAACAGGTTTTAAGTTGTGACATGCAAGACCAGCAGCAAACGTCAGAGCATGCTGTTCTGCAATACCAACATCAAAAAATCGTTTTGGATATTTTTTAGAGAATTGATTAAGGCCTGACCCATCTGACATTGCCGGAGTTATTGCGCAAAGCTTTGATTCTTGGGCAGCGGTATCCATAATCCACTCAGAAAAAACCTCAGTAAATGTTTTTAATCCATTTATTTTTTTTGTATGACCATTTTCTGGATTAAATTTACTTACACCATGAAATTTATTAGGATTTTTTTCAGCTGGCTTATATCCATTACCTTTTTTTGTTGCTACATGTAAAAATTGAGGCCCCTTTAGGGATTTTATATTGCTTAAGGTATCTATTAGTATATTTAAATCATGACCATCAATAGGGCCAATATAGTTAAATCCAAATTCCTCAAACAAAGTGCCCGGTATAACCATACCTTTAACATGTTCTTCAGTTTTTCTAGCTAACTCAAGAACAGGGGGGACCTTAGAAAGAACCGCTTTTCCAGAACGCTTGATTCCTCCATATAGTTTTCCAGAAAGAAGTTTGGCAAGATAATTATTTAATGCGCCTACATTATTCGAAATGGACATATCATTATCATTTAGTATTACGAGTATGTCATTTTCAGTATTTCCCGCATTGTTGAGACCTTCAAAAGCCATACCTGCAGTCATTGCTCCATCACCAATTACGGCAATTGCTCTATGTCTAGATCTATTTATTTTAAATGCTTCTGACACCCCTAGAGCTGCAGATATAGATGTGCTTGAATGGCCGGTACCAAAACTATCAAATTTACTTTCCGCGCGTCTTGGGAAGCCAGAAATACCATCTTTTTGCCTAAGCGTATGCATTTCATTTCTTCTTCCAGTTAATATTTTATGCGCATAGGTTTGGTGGCCAACATCCCAAATAATTTGATCATTTGGGCAATCATATACGTAATGAAGTGCGATAGTGAGTTCAATTACGCCTAGATTTGAAGATAGATGCCCACCAGTTTTTGAAACACTATCAATTATAAAAGATCTAAGTTCTTTGGCTAATAATTTTAATTCATCTCTAGAAAGTTTTTTTATGTCAGACGGCTTGTTTATTTTATCTAGATAATTCATTTAGTGAACTCGTTGATAAATTTTCAAAATTAATTCATTCAAAAATATAGTATTTCCAGAAATCGAATTAATTATTTCTTTAATGTCGTCAAAATACTTACTATTAATTTTTTTCGCCTCATTGATGCCAAGAAGTGAAACATATGTAAGCTTATTATCTTTTCTATCCTTCCCGCTAGTTTTACCTAAAACTTTATCATTAGATTCATAGTCGAGAATATCATCTGTTATTTGATAAACTTTTCCTAATAGTGAGCATAAATTAGTAATTTTTATATTGATTATTTCAGAAGGATTATCGGATACAAGGTATGTTGCCGACCCAATGAAATTAAATAATAACCCTGTTTTTAATGCTTGTAATTTCTCCAAGCCTTTAATTTCACCGATTTTTAATGTATTTTCAATATCTAAAGATTGACCTTTTACCATACCATTTATCCCTATTGTATTTGACAGGGAGTTAATTAATTTCAGCTTTTTTTGATCATCAATTAAGAAGCTAGGTAACGACAATATATGAAAGGCTAAAGATTGAAGGCCATCTCCAGCAAGAATAGCTTGAGCTTCATTAAATTTTATATGACATGTTGGCTTGCCTCGCCTTAAATCATCATTATCCATTGCTGGAAGATCATCATGGATTAAAGAATAAGCATGAATAAATTCTACAGAAGAAGCAATATAATCAAGAATTAGTTTGTCTGTTTTCGAAATCTCACCAATGGCATAACAAAGTAATGCTCGAAATCTTTTCCCACCATTTAGAGAGCCATGGGTACATACCTCATGAATTAGGGAGTTAGATGATTCTTCCTTTAAAAATCTCATCATGAAATTCTCTATTCTTTTTTGATGCTCGTCAGCCCAAAACCTAAAATCCTCAGTCATCAGTCTTAAAATCTTCTAATTCATTTTTTTGAGAAAGAATTTGAACACGCTGCTCAATTTTCTTTAGTGATTCTTGAGCTGACTTAACAAGAGCTATTCCTTTTTCATAGGACTCTATCGAGTCTTCTAGATTTAAACTGTCATCTTCCATTTTTACGACAATAGACTCTAACTCTTTTAATAGTTTTTCTATATTTATATTTTCTTTAGCCATGATTATATGTTCTTAATTAAGAAGTTTTTAACATCTATAATTTCCTCATAGATTACTTCATGAGCAATATTATAGGATTTAAATAAGAAATCTTCTGATTTCTGAATTTCTAAATAACTATTTTTAGCTATATCTACAGCAATGATATCATCACCCTCGCCATGAATTGCAATTATTGGTGGATGTTTAGGACTTGAATACTTTATGTTTTTTGGCAGGTAGCCAGATAGGGCAATAATCCCACTAATTTCAAGATTTGATGATAACCCAGTGAACAAAGATAAGGCTGCCCCCTGAGAGAAACCCCCAATAAATACTTTAAAGTTTGAGCTACTTAGTGCGCATCTTTTTTTGATTATAGCTTCAATAAGATCTTTAGATTTTATTAAGCCACTCTCATCCTGATAAGAAAAATTAAGAGATTCGTGTGTGCCTTTGATGTCGTACCATCCTCTCATTGAAAGACCTTGGTTCATAGTTATTGGTCTTAAGGGAGCATTAGGTAGAATAAATTCAATATTATCTAGTTCTAGAATTTTTATAAATGGTATAAAGTCACTTTCATCTGCTCCAAGACCATGAAGCCAGACCACTAATGCTTTAGGATTTTTTTGTGGATTAATTGTAATCATAAAAAAAGCGGATTAAATAATCCGCTTCCTATAAAGCACTTAAGCATTATTTAGATTCTAAAGTTTTTTTCAAGCCTGCTAAACCATTATCTACAATAACTTGACCAGCAGCTTTTGCTGTGGCATCGTCCTGACCCTCTGGTATCGGAGGATTAAGCTTGTAAGTTCTATAGAATCTTGCAGTCCACTGAATTATTGATTCGTTAGCATTAGCACCTTTTGATACTATTATGTAAGCATTGAAATCTGTGAATGGCACTTTACCTTTTGTAATTTCCCACTTTATTTTTTTTAAGTCATCATCAGTCGACCTAAATTTTTCTTCAAGCGTACCACCTGACTCTAGGGATAGTATTCGGTAGGTGTCTTCACCTCTTTTTTCAATTTTTATATCTTTTACGGCCGGATGCCATTTATCAATTGAACTGAAGTCCTTAACTAAGGCCCATGCTTTTTCAACAGAAACATTAACTGTTATTGACTCTTGAACTTTTTGAGGTGTTGGGCCGTGCGCAAAAATTGACATGGAAAACAATAGTGTTAATAGAGCGAAAATAAATTTTCTCATCTGATAATCCTTAGTTAATTAAAAATCAATTTCACATATTACTATAAAAACCTTACTGAAGTATAAAGTTGCCAAAAGATCGACTTTGAGCACCTGTTTTTATTTCTTTTATAAGTTTTAAATTTTCAAGGTCATATATAGAAATTGAATCGCTTCCCCAATTTGTAACTATAAGTAAATTTAATTTTTGATGTATATCTAAATTTTCAGGAGTTTCCCCAGTGTTTATTTTTTTTATTTCTTTACCAATTTTTAGGTCAATAATGCTTAACGAGTCATCAACCGCATTTGTTACCAAGGCAAGATTCTGATGGGTTAATATATTGTAAGGGTGGGCGCCAACTTTAATATCCTTAGTGGACCAATCTTCAAGGTTAATAACAGTAACTGTGTCATCGTACACATTAGCAGTATAGGCATATTTTCCTTTAGTATAAACTCCGAACGGATGATTTCCTGTAGCTAATTTTTTGATTAGTTTTGTATTTTTATTGTATACCTCAACAGAATTTGAATCTCTATTAGTGACTATTAGATAATTATATTTTTTATTAAATGCTATACCTGAAGGAGTCTTTCCAACTTTGAATGAATCAATAACTTTCATTTCTTCAACCGATATTACAAGGACATTATTCTTAAACCAATCAGTTATATAAACTTTAGACTCATCAGGGCTTGATGTCAGGCTTAAAGGGGCTGTATTTAATTTAATTGTTTTAATAATCTGATCTGTACGTGTATCAATTACAGAAATATCATCAGTACCTACATTACCTATAAATCCAAGATTTTTTTTATTTAAAATTGTGATGCCAAGTGGTGCGATACCTACTTTTATAGTTTTTATTACCTCCAGATTAATAAGGTCCACTACAGAAACAGTATTATCACCTTGGTTAGTTATATAAGCCTTTGAATTTACTTTGTAGTAATTGCTATATAAATAAATTAATGACAAAAGAATACTTGTTAATATAATTAGAATAAATTTTTTATTTTGATTAATCATAAAATCAAGCTTTTAATAAATTTTTATTTATGGAAAAATAGAGCATATATTAAGGATAACATTATGATTGATCAAGAAGGATATAGACCCAATGTTGGTATTATCATTTTAAATGACAATAAAAAAGTACTATGGGCAAAAAGAGTAGACGAGGATGCCTGGCAATTCCCCCAAGGAGGAATAAATGATGGCGAAAGCCTTAAGGAAGGAATGTATCGAGAATTAATGGAAGAGGTTGGCTTAAGCCCAGAGCATGTAGAAATTATTGGGCAAACAAAAGATTGGTTGAGATATGATGTCCCAAGGCAATGGGTGCGACGAGATGGTTACGATCGTTATAAAGGGCAAAAACAAATATGGTTTTTATTGAAATTTATTGGTAAAGACTCTGATATTTTTTTAACAAATTCTGAAAAGCCGGAATTTGATTCATGGCGATGGGATGATTTTTGGGCTCCATTATCCCAAGTTATTGATTTTAAACGTGAAGTTTATAAGAAAGCTTTGAATGAATTATCTATTTTTCTTCGCAAAGATTAATTTAATTCAGCGATTATTGATTGACAACTTTTAACTTTTTGACCAAGCGTCACTTTAATTTTTGAATTCTCTGGTAAATACAAGTCTACTCGTGATCCAAAACGAATAAATCCATACCGCTCACCTTTTAAAAGATTTCCACCGATTTCTTTGTAACATAAAATTCTACGTGCAATTAATCCAGCAATCTGAACACAAGTTATTAATTGTTTATCTTTTGTTTCGATTAGGAGCGCACACCGTTCGTTCTCTAAAGATGCTTTTGATAAGGAGGCATTAAAAAATTTTCCAGGAAAATACCATTTGTTAATAATTTCGCCTGAAATAGGGGCCTTATTCGAATGAACATTAAAAACATTCATGAATACACTAACCTTTATTGCTTTTCTTTTTTTATAGGGATCGGTTGTTTTTTCAATTGAAATAACGCGCCCATCCGCAGCCGATACTATTAAATTCTTATCTTGTGGTATCGGTCGAATTGGATCTCGAAAAAATTGCAAAATAAATAAGAATATTATCCATAGAGGTATCGATGCTTTTAGACACCAAAAACTAGTAGCTAGGCTGGCAGCAATTGAAATGCCAAGAAACAACCAACCTTCTTTAGCTATAATTGGATAAGTGAGGTTTTTTTTCAATTAATTCTTTGTCTTATCAACAATCTTTTTAATCCATGGCATCATCGAACGCAGTGATTCTCCAACTTGCTCTATTTGATGCTGTCTTTGCTTTTCACGCCGTGCTGGTAAATCTCCAACATTACTTACAAATTCTTTAGCAAATGATCCATCTTGAATTTCACCTAGAATTTTTTTCATTTCAGCTTTTGTTTCTGAATTAACAATTCTCGAGCCCCTAGTTACATCTCCATATTCAGCTGTATTTGAAATAGAATAACGCATATTGGCGATACCACCTTCGTACATTAAATCAACAATTAATTTTAATTCATGGAGGCATTCAAAGTATGCCATTTCTGGCTCGTAACCAGCTTCTACTAAAGTCTCAAAACCTGCTTGAACAAGGGCAGTAGTACCCCCACATAAAACTACTTGCTCACCAAATAAATCAGTCTCTGTTTCATCTTTAAAAGTTGTCTCTAAAATTCCAGTTCTTCCGCCACCAATTGCAGAAGCATAAGAAAGTGCTATATCTTTTGCTCTTCCAGTTGCATCTTGTTCGATAGCAATTAAATCTGGTATCCCACCACCTTTCACGAACTCTGAACGAACCGTATGACCAGGTGCTTTTGGTGCAATCATGATTACGTTCAAATCTTCCCTTGGTTTAATTTGTCCAAAATGAATATTAAAACCATGAGCAAATGCAAGTGTTGCTCCTTGTTTTATATTCGGCTCGATAGTTTCTGAGTATATTTTTCCTTGAAATTCGTCAGGGGCAAGAACCATGACCAAGTCTGCCCAAGAAGTTGCCTCTGCAACTGACTTTACATTTAAGTTAGCTGATTTTGCTTTGTCTGATGAATTAGAACCATCACGCAAACCAACAACAACATCAACACCAGAATCTTGTAAGTTATTTGCATGCGCATGACCCTGCGAGCCATAACCCAGAATTGCAACTTTCATATTCTTAATAACACTTAAATCTGCATCCTTATCGTAATAAACCTTCATATATCTTCCTTTAAATATTATATTTTAAGTATTCTATCTCCGCGACCAATTCCTAATGCTCCAGTGCGAACAGTTTCAATTATTGCGGCTTTATCCAAACTATCAAGATAATCATCTAACTCGCTAGATGGACCTGTTATTTCAATTGTAAAAGTTGTCTCAGCTATTTCAATAATTCTCCCACCAAATGTGTCACTAATTCTTTTGACTTCATCTCGATATTTACTTGTAGCTTTGACTTTTACGATCATTAATTCACGTTCAATATGTCTTCCATCGTTTAGATCAAGAACTTTTACAACATCGATAAGTTTATTTAATTGCTTAATTATTTGTTCAATAACTTCATTTGAACCACTAGTTACAATCGTCATTCTTGACAAAGTTTCATCTTCTGTTGGAGCAACATTTAACGATTCAATATTATATCCTCTAGCTGAAAATAATCCAGACACGCGTGAAAGTGCCCCTGATTCGTTCTCCATCAAAAGTGAAATTATATGTCTCATTTATTCATCCTTAGCTAAAATCATTTCAGAAAGTCCTTTACCGCTTGGAATCATTGGAAATACATTTTCAGTTTGATCAGTTATAAAATCCATAAATATTAAACGTTCTTTTAGTTTTGGGCTAAAAGCTTCTTTTAAAGCACCTTCCACATCTGAAGATTTTTCTATTTTCATACCAACATGCCCATAAGATTCGGCAAGTTTAACAAAGTCAGGAAGGGCGTCCACATATGACTCAGCATATCTATTTCCATAGAAAAATTCTTGCCACTGCCTAACCATTCCCATGTAGCGATTATTAAGAGTAATGATCTTAATTGGAAGATTATATTGTTTACAAGTAGAAAGCTCTTGAATACACATTTGAATTGAAGCTTCTCCAGTAACACAAGCAACTTGTGATTCAGGAAAGGCAAGCTGACAGCCCATGGCATATGGCAAACCAACCCCCATGGTTCCGAGCCCGCCAGAATTAATCCACCTTCTCGGTTTGTCAAAGGGGTAATATTGAGCAGCCCACATTTGATGTTGACCAACGTCAGATGTAATAAATGCATCACCTTTAGTTACTTCATGTAATTTTTGTATGACTGTCTGAGGTTTTATAACGGAACCATCATCTTTATATGCCATACAGTCGGTGTCAGTCCAGCTTTTTATTTTTTCCATCCATGGAAAGATAAGTTTTTTGTTATGATTTTTTTCTACTTCCTGATAGGCTTTTAGAAGATCAATCAAGACTAAATCAACATCTCCAACTATAGGGATATCTATTTTGACTCGTTTAGAAATAGAGGCAGGGTCAATATCAATATGAATAATTTTTTTTGGGTTCTTTAAGAAGTGCTCAGGATTACTAATTACTCGATCATCAAAACGAGCCCCAACCGCTAATAAAACATCACATTCTTGCATAGCCATATTGGCTTGATAAGTTCCATGCATTCCAAGCATGCCAAGAAAATTTTCATCTGATGCAGGAAAGCCACCAAGGCCCATTAAAGTGTTTGTGATTGGAAGATCTAATTTTTTAACTAATTTTGTGAGAGATTTTGCTGCATCACCAAGAACTGCACCACCTCCAGAATACACCATGGGCTTTTTAGCGTTAATTAAAAGGTCAATAGCCTTACCAATTTGACCTGAATGACCTTTAACAACTGGGTTATAAGACCGCATCTCAATAGTTTTTGGGTAGATAAATTCTGCGGTCTCAGCAGTAATATCTTTTGGAATATCGACTAAAACAGGACCAGGCCGACCTGTTGAGGCAATAAAAAATGCTTTTTTAATTGTGCTCGCAATTTTGTTAACATCTTTAACTAAGAAATTATGTTTAACGCAGGGTCTTGTAATCCCTACTGTGTCACATTCTTGGAAGGCATCTGAGCCAATAGCATGAGTTGGAACCTGACCACTTATAATAACTATTGGTATTGAATCCATATGAGCAGTAGCAATTCCAGTCACTGCGTTTGTAGCGCCTGGACCAGATGTAACTAAAGCAACGCCTACCTTTCCTGTAGCTCTAGAAAATGCATCTGCAGCGTGAACAGCTGCCTGTTCATGACGAACTAAGACGTGTTTGAATGCAGTTTGTTGATGAATAGCATCATAAATATTTAAAACGGCACCACCAGGGTAGCCAAAAACAAACTCAACATTTTCTTCTTGCAGGGAGCGAATAGTAATTTCAGCGCCAGTGATAATTTCAGGTTTCATCGATTAATGTAAGATTTCGTAAAAGCTCTACAATACCCTTTATGCAAGGCTCTCGTCAAGCCTAACTAACTTTATTTAACTCTAATAGACATAGAAAAATCAACTGCTTTAATATTTTTTGTGAGGGCACCTACTGAAATTCTATCCACCTTAGTTTTTGCGAAATCAATAATGTTATTTATACCAATATCACCAGATGCTTCTAATACGGCTTTCTTTTTATTAATTTGAACTGCCTTCGTGAGATCTTTCAGTGAAAAATTATCTAATAAAATATTTGTGGCACCTAGATCTATTGCCTCTTTGAACTCTTTAAGATTCTCAACCTCAATTTGAATATTTTTTAGAGAGTATTTTTTTTTAGCTATATTAAGGATTTGAAACACACTCCCAATTGATTTTATATGATTTTCTTTAATTAAAACCTTATCGTAAAGACCAAACCTTTGATTAAATGCGCCACCTACTTGGACAGCATATTTTTGTGCTACCCTCAGCCCGGGTATCGTTTTTCTTGTATCAAATAGTTTAGCTTTATACCTTTTAATTTTTAAATTCATTAGGCTCGAGGTTGAAGCTGTTCCAGAAAGTGTTTGAAGAAAGTTTATAGCTATTCGCTCCCCCATTAAAATCCGATTGTAGTTGCCTGAAATTGTACAAATCTCGCTCCCATTTTTTATTTTGGCACCTTCTTTGAAATGCCAAATAATCTTTATATTTTTATCTATTTGATTGAAACAATAATTTACCCATGGAGAGCCACAAAGTATTGCAGCTTGTTTGACCTGGATTTTTGCCACCCCTATGGTTTTGGTGGGCAGTATATTGGATGTTTTATCAATATTTTTTAGATCTTCATTAATAGCAGCTGATACATTTATTTTAATAGCAGCCTCTAATAGAGCTTTATTAAATATTAGTTTCGTATTTTTATTCATACATTTATTCTTGGTTAATTGGCTCTTTAATTATTCCTCCACCTAAGCAAACATTGCTTTCGTATACCACAACTGATTGCCCTGGTGTTATGGCCCTTTGCTTTTGACCAAAGATTATATTAAATTCTTTATCATTGATTTCATCAATTTCACATGGATCATCATTTTGTCGGTAACGGGTTTTGGCAGAGTATACCCAATTAGTTTTAGGCTCTTTATTCAAAATCCAGTGAAAGTCATTTGCAATTAGACCATCCTTAAAGAGGAGGGGGTGCTCATGCCCTTGACCTACAATGACTTCATTTTCTTTAATTTTTTTTTCTACAACAAACCATGGAGCCCCATTGCCAGATTTCATACCACCAATTTTTAAACCTTGTCTCTGTCCTATGGTATAAAAATTAATACCGTCATGTTGTCCAAGAATGTTTCCGTTTAAGTCTTTAATATCCCCTGGGTTTTTTTTAATATATCCACTTAGAAATTCAGCAAATGGCCTTTCACCAATAAAACATATGCCAGTTGAGTCTTTTCTAGCATAGTTATGTAATCCATTATCTTTTGCTATATTCCTAACATCAGATTTTAATAAATGACCAAGCGGAAATATTGAGCGAGAAAGTTGTGCCTGATTAAGCCTATAAAGAAAATAACTCTGATCCTTTGTTCCATCATCACCTTTTAATAATTTGAAAAGGCCATCAACTTCTTCAACTTTTGCATAATGACCTGTTGCTATTTTATCCGCACCCATTCCAATTGCATGATTAAGAAAAGCATTAAATTTAATTTCTGAATTGCATAAAATATCTGGATTAGGAGTAATACCATTTTCTAATCCATTAATAAATAAAGAAAATACTTTTTCTTTATATTCTTTTGCAAAATTTACAACTTGAATATCGATCCCAATTTTCTCTGCAACTGAAACAGCATCAATTAAATCTTGCTTACTTGTGCAGTATTCATCATCATTATCATCTTCCCAATTTTGCATAAAAAGACCAGTTACTTCGTAACCTTTTTCTTTTAAAAGCCAGGCAGTAACAGCTGAGTCAACACCTCCAGAAAGACCAACTACTATGTTTTCTTTCATATTATTAGCCGTTACCAATTTCTTTAGATTTTTTATGCGCTGCTATTATTGCTTCTTCAATAATCTCATTCAAACCTTTACTCTCAAAAATCTTTAAAGCTTCTTCTGTTGTGCCACCTTTGGAAGTTACTTTCTTAATAAGACTCTCTAAACCATCACTATCCAGCCCTCGGGAGAATAGTTCAGCACCAATAATTGTATGTTGAGTTAATTGTTGAGCTTCCAATCTTGAGAGACCCATACTTTCTCCTGCCTTAATTAAGGCATTAATAATATAAAAAATATAAGCTGGACCACTTCCAGATAGTGCAGTAACAGCATCAAGTTTAGATTCATTTTCAACTGAAAAACAAATACCAATTGAGCCTAATATATCTTTTATTATTTTATTCTGATTATCCGATAAAGAATTTAAAGAGAAATAGGGGGTTATACTTTTTTGAATACTTGCACATAAATTTGGCATAGCTCTGATGATATTTTTATTACCACCAAGATGCCTACTAATAATTTTCGCTTTTACCCCTGCAGCAATTGAAATTATTAATTGGTCCCCAATTAAATTCCTAATGTTAGTGGATGCAAGGCCTAATTGGTCTGGCTTAACTGCGAGTATTACAAGACCTTCTTTATCAATAGAGGTAATTTTTTCAACAGATTTAATCTTATAAGTTTCTGAAATTTTCTTCCTTCTTTCTTCATTAATTTCAGCAACACAAATATCAGACATAAGGAATTTTTTTTCTTTAAGGCCATTTAATATTGATACGGCCATATTCCCTCCACCAATAAAATAAATTTTCATAATTTATTCCTTATTACCTACTTCCAAATATTTTAGAACCAATTCGTACAAGATTAGACCCATTTTCGACAGCTAACAAGTAGTCATTGGACATACCTATTGATAAAGTATCAATTGTAGAATATCTAAATTTTAGATTTTCATAAATCATTTTTAATTGCTTGTATTCATTCATTAAAATTTTATCTTCACTAGTGTTCGATGGTATTGCCATGAGACCTCTCAATTTTAATTTATCTAAAGTGCTAATGTGGTCTGCAAGAGCATCTATCTCTTCAATTTTTACACCACTTTTAGTATCTTCATTACTGATGTTAATTTGGATACAGATGTTTAGTGGGGTTTGGTCTGTGTTAAACATATTTAGCCTGTCTGCAACTTTGATTCGATCTACAGTCTGAACCCACTGAAAATTTTCAGCTATTAATTTACATTTATTACTTTGTATTGGTCCAATAAAGTGCCATTCAATTTTATAATCTGTAAGGCCTTTCTGTTTATCAATAGCTTCCTGAACATAATTCTCACCAAAAATATTATGTCCAGCATTTAACGCTTCAAGAATTTTTTTTTGTCCTTGGCCTTTACTTACTGCGACAAGACGAATAGCGCTATCTGGTTGAGAATTATTTTTTTTTAATTCATTAGCAATGTTATGTATATTTTTTTTAATTAATGACATATCTTGTAAATAAAAAAACCAAGCTATTTAGCTTGGTTTTTTTAGACTCAATTTCAAATATTTACTTCTTCTTCTTAGCTACTGGTTTCTTCTTAGCTACTGGTTTCTTCTTAGCTACTGGTTTCTTCTTAGCTACTGGTTTCTTCTTAGCTACTGGTTTCTTTTTCGCAGCTGGTTTCTTTTTCGCAGCTGGTTTCTTTTTCGCAGCTACTGGAGTAGCTTTGGACTCTCTACCTAGCAGAGCATTAATTAGTTTTTCTAACATCAATTTTCCCCTTTTGATCAAAACAAATTTAATTACTTTTCATATTATATACATAAAAATAATAAGTATTTATTTTTAAAACCTTTTATTTTTTACGTATCATCATTACCATGACTGCCATTCTTATTGCTATCCCATACTTAACTTGATTTAGAATTGCTGACTGCTTCCCATCTGCCACTTCAGACTCAATTTCTACACCTCTATTAATTGGACCTGGATGCAAAACCAGAGCATCATTATTAGCTATTTTAAGGCGTTCTTGATTGAGCCCAAAACTTTTAAAGTATTCACTTTCAGATGGAACTGTTTTATTACTCATACGTTCTTTTTGGATACGTAACATCATTATTACATCAACATCCTTTAGTCCTTCCTCCATTGTGTGAAAAACATTAACATTCAAGTTATTAATATTACTAGGCATTAGAGCTTTAGGCCCTATAACTCTAATTTCCTTAGTGCCAAGAGTCGATAAAATATTAATTTCTGATTTTGCTACCCTAGAATGTTCAATATCACCAACAATTGCAACTTTGAGGCTAGAAAAATCTTTTTTAAATTCTCTTATTGTAAAAGCATCTAAAAGCCCTTGGGTTGGATGCTCTCTGTTACCATCACCAGCATTGATTATGTGAGCATTAGATTTAATATTTTTGGCAATTAATTCTGGGATGCCTGGCTCAGAGTGTCTAATCACAAAAATATCAACACTCATGGCAATTAAATTATTTATTAAATCAAGGATTGATTCTCCTTTAGATTGTGATGATGTTGCGATGTCTAAATTTATAACATTTGCTGATAATCTTTTTGCAGCAATTTCAAATGTAGTCTGAGTCCGGGTACTATTTTCAAAGAAGAGATTACAAACTGTTTTTCCATTTAAGGATGTGTAGCCATCTAATTTTATATCTTTTTTTTCAAGGAATTTATCTGCATCATTAAATATTTCTTCAATAATTTTTTTATCTAGTCCTTTAATTGATAAAAGATGTTGAAGTTTTTTATTTTCACTTTGTTGTAGATTTTTCATCATAGAACCTCTTGAAAATTTTTATTGGAATTTTCATTACTATTATTTTGAAAAAAGGAGTCGAGTATAATCATTGCAGCAACTTGATCGACAACAATTTTTCTTTTCTTAAAATTTTTTTCAAATTTTTTTAATTCTAAATCAGCTTCCGAAGAAGTAAATCTCTCATCTATCATTGCTATTGGAATATTGTATTTATTCCCCAATTTCATACCAAATTTTTTTGCCAGCAAGCTCATTTTAGAAAGAGTTCCATCATCATTTAATGGGTACCCTATAACTAACTTAACTGGCTCCCAAGTCTTTAGTAATAATTCAATAAGTTTATATCTTTCTGTATTTTTGGGGGTATTTATAGTTTCTAGTGGGTGAGAACTTTTTGTAATACTGTTTCCAATTGCAACCCCAATTCTTTTTTCCCCAAAATCAAATGATAAAATATTCCCTTCTATTTTTTTTACTTTTTTAATTTGGTCAAGCATGGAAAGCGAAAATTAGAGATTGGCTTAAAAAAAAAGGGTTAGAACCCTTTTTGGAAAATTTACAATTTAAATTATATTTTAATGTAATCAACAATTTATTTTATCATGGAATAAATGAAATCTTACTAATTATTTTCAATAAATTCAGTAACTTGAAGCCCATAACCTATCATACTTGGCATTTTTCTTGGCGATGCTAGTAATTTCATTTTCTTTACGCCTATATCAACGAGGATTTGGGACCCAATTCCATAATTTCTCAAATCATTTGTATTGTCTGTAGGTATATTAGCAGTTTCTAAAATATCAGAAATTTTATTTTGTGATTCTTGGTAGTTAAGAAAGATAATAACTCCATTAGTAGATTTACTAATTTCTTCCAATGCCTTTAAAGGCGGCCATGAATGCTGTGTGTTTTTATCAATAAAATCAAGAATAGATAAAGGGGCATGAACCCTGACTAATACCTCATCTCCAGCATTAATTTTTCCTTTTACAAGAGCTAAATGAGAGTTTTTGGATAGTAAGTCAGAATAAAGTAAAAGCTGCATTTGTCCATAATCTGTATCAATCTCTTGTTCACTTATTTTTTGTATAAGTTTTTCTTTTCTACTTCTAAACTCTATTAAGTCAGCAATTGTTCCAATTTTTACCTTATGCTCTTCTGAAAATTTAATTAATTCTGGCAAGCGAGCCATACTACCATCTTCATTTAGTATTTCGCATATAACAGAGGCGGGCTCTAAATCTGCAAGCTCTGCAAGATCGCAACCAGCTTCAGTATGGCCTGCTCTATAAAGAACACCTCCTGGATGTGAAATTAATGGGAAAATGTGACCAGGCCTAACGATGCTTTTATGATTGGCATTTTTTGATATTGCAGCCATTATTGTTTTAGCTCTGTCACTTGCAGAAATTCCGGTTGTAACTCCTGTAGCGGCTTCAATCGATACTGTAAAGTTTGTTCCTAATTTTCCTTCATTCTCTTGAACCATTAAAGGTAACTTTAATTTTTTACATCTTTCTTCGGTGAGGGTTAAACAAATTAAGCCCCTTCCAAATTTAGACATAAAATTAATATGACTAGGGGTGGTAAATTCAGCTGCCAATACTAAATCACCTTCATTTTCTCTATCTTCATCGTCAACCAAGATAACCATTTTCCCATTCTTGAGATCTTCTATAATTTCTTCTGTTGTATTCATCTTATTATGATTTCTTTAAAATAGTTTCAACGTATCTTGCAAGCATATCAACTTCAATATTCATTTTATTGCCAATATCAAAATTCTTGAGTGTTGTATGTTCAAGTGTGAATGGTATTAAATTAATCTTAAATGTACTTTCATTAACAGAATTAACTGTAAGACTAACCCCATTAATTGATATCGATCCTTTTTCAGAGATATACTTCATAAGTTTTTTTGGTGGCTTTACTGTCCATTCCTCACTTCGACTCTTTATATCATTCTTTGTTAATTTAGCTATTCCGTCAATGTGACCAAAAACAAAATGGCCAGATATTTTGCTGTTCATCCTTAAAGAGCTCTCAAGATTAACTAATTCACCCACCTTTAGTTCTGAAATTCTTGATATTGTTTCGTTTGAAAGATCAAAATAGATAAAACTTTTATTAAACTTTTTAACAGTTAAGCATATGCCATTAACTGAGATACTGTCTCCTAAAGAGACATCATTTAAGCATAAAGATTCGTATTTAATTTCAATTTCAAAATCACCCTGCTTACTATTAAGCGATGTGATTTGACCAACAGATTCAATTATTCCAGTAAACATGCCATAATTCTAGCAGAATGCTTCAAGCCAAGTTTAAAAATAATATGATTAAAAATTTTCTTAAAAATAATTTCTACGAATTCTGGATAGCTTTGAGATATACACGTCTAAAAAGTAGAAATTTTATTTCCTTTATATCCTTAACAAGTATTATTGGAATTACGTTAGGAGTTACGGCTTTAATCGTCGTTCTTTCAGTCATGAATGGGTTTAAATCTGAATTACAAACCAAAATATTAAGTGTTGCATCCGACATTGAGGTTGTAAAAATAGGTGCAAATCTCAAAGATTGGAGGCAGCTTCAAACAAAGTTTAAAGATTTAGAAAATATATCAGCCATTGCTCCATTTACAAACAATCAAGCAATGCTATCCCTTGGTAAATATAATCGAGGAGTAATAGTTAGAGGAATTGACCCTAGCTTGGAACCTAAAGTAAGTGATTTAAATTTAAAGATTAAAGAGGGAGGTGATTTCAATCTTATTCAAAATAAATATGAAATATTAATTGGCTCTGATATTGCTAGATATTTTGGACTATCGGTTGGGGATAAAATTTCTTTGATTAGTTCTCAAGCCAACTATTCACCAGTAGGTATGCTACCTCGTCTGAAACAATTCAAGATTAAAGGTATTTTCGAAGTGGGAATGTATGAATACGATGCTGGCTTAGTTTTAATTCATTTAAATGATGCACAGACTTTGTTCCAAATGAATTCAGTTATTTCTGGACTGAGAGTTAAATTAAGTGATTTAAATCAAACAAGGAAAACTGCATCATTAATTTTAGGCACTTTTGAAGATTCTGATAACCTTGTTGTAACAGATTGGACTAGGCAGCATGCAAATTTATTTGCCGCAATCCAAATGGAAAAAAAAGTAATGTTTATTATTCTAACTTTAATCGTCGCTGTTGCTGCATTCAATATTGTTTCTACACTTGTTATGGGGGTCACTGAAAAGAAATCTGATATTGCTATTTTGAGAACTTTGGGAGCAACAAAAAAAAGTATTTTATTTATTTTTATGTGGCAAGGAATTTTAATTGGTATTGTTGGAACTTTCCTAGGGATAATATTAGGTACATCAATCTCATTAAATATTGACGTTATCGTTCCCTTTATTGAGGGTTTATTTGGAGTTCAGTTTTTATCTAAAGATATTTACTATATTTCTGCGTTGCCATCAAAACTTCTTTTAAGCGATGTAGTTTTTATAGGTTCTATGAGTTTATTTTTATCTATTATTGCTACAATTTACCCAAGTATTAGAGCTACAAGAATTGAGCCTGCAACTGCCTTAAAATATGAATAATCAAATAAAATTAAAAGTTAATCAACTAACAAAATCTTTCCCTGGTTTAGATCAGCCCGTGTTAAATAATATTAGTTTGACCATCAAGGCTGCAGAGAGAATTGCGATAACAGGGGTTTCGGGTTCTGGAAAAAGCACTTTGCTTCAATTGATGGCAGGACTTGAAAAACCTGATAGCGGCAAAATCACCATACTGGAAAAAGATTTAACAAGTTTAAAGCCCAATGAGCTATGCACCCTGCGTAATAACAACTTAGGGTTCGTTTATCAATTCCATCATTTAATGCCTGATTTTACAGCTCTTGAGAATATGATGATGCCTTTTACCATAAGAGGTGGGTTAACTAAAGAACATAAAGCTCAGCTATCCTTAATCGTAAAAAAATTAGCACTCGAAAAAAGAATTAATCATTATCCTCATGAGCTATCTGGTGGAGAAAGGCAAAGAGTGTCTATTGCCAGAGCAATTATTACATCCCCAGATATAATTTTAGCTGACGAACCGACAGGAAATTTGGACAACAAAAATGCAAATAAAGTTTTTGATATTTTTTTAGAGCTGGCAGAAGAGCTAGGTACATCTATTATTTTAGTAACTCATGATATTTTACTAGCAAAAAAAATGAGTAAAATTTATAATTTAACTCAGGGCAAAATTCGAGTAGGCTAGTATAATTATTGAAACTATATAATTACACAAACAGGAGATAAGCATAGTGGTAGATATTATTGACGCAGCAGGCTGGCCAATTTGGCCTTTAATTTTTTCCTCAATTATAGCTGTAGCTATAATATTTGAAAGACTTTGGGCATTAAGAGCGAGTATTATTGCTCCCGATAATTTACTTTTAGAAGCTCAAAAAATGATAACAAAAGATGGTGTAAAGAAAGAAGCCATTCAGTCTTTACAAAATCATTCAATGTTGGGTGAAATTTTTGCAAGTGCACTAAATAATTATAATAGCCCTTCAGAAATAATTAAAGAGGCTATTGAGGAAACAGGAAGGGCTGTCAATCACAAACTTGAACGATATCTTTCAACACTTGGAACTATAGCAACAATAGCCCCTTTGCTAGGATTGTTTGGAACCATTATTGGAATGGTTGAGCTATTTAGCTCATTTACTAGTGGCGGTAATGATGTTGCTGTTTTTGCTCGCGGAATCTCAATTGCTTTGTATAATACTGCCGGTGGAATAGTAGTAGCTGTACCAGCTATGATTGCTTATCGTTTTTTTAGGGCAAAGATTGATACCCTTATTGTTGAAATGGAACAACAAGCAATTAAATTAGTAGAAATCATCAACGGTAACAGAAAGTAGAGGCATGTAAATGAACTTTCAAAAAGGTAAAAAAACTGATGAATTTGAAATAAACTTTATTCCTTTAATTGATGTTTTGCTCGTTATTATTATATTTTTGGTCGTTAGTACAACCTTTGCTCGCTTTAGCCAATTAAAAATTAATTTACCAACAGCGGAAGCAAACATTGCTGAAAAAAATCTTGAGTTTATTAACGTGATAATTAGTAAAGATGGTCAATATGCAATAAATCAAAAATCGATTAGTGCTCAGACCGTAGCAGATTTAACTATCATACTAAAGGAAATATCTGCTGGTAATACTGATAATCCAATAGTTATCAATGCCGACGCTTTAGCATCACATCAATCAGTGATTAATGTGATGGAAGCATCTCGGCAGGCTGGTTTAACTAAAATTACATTCTCTACGAAAGTTAATTAACCAAAAGTATCCATATTTTATATGTCGAAAGAACAAACGACTAAAGTTACCTTAGCTGAATTTAAGAAAATTTATTCTAGAATTTTCAAATATGCATTAAAGTACAAATGGACTTTATCTGTCAGTATTTTTTCTTTAATTATTTTAGCGCTAACAAATACAGGCTTCCTTGCTTTAATAAAAAAGATAACAGATGAGGGCTTTGTTGAGCAAGCTTCAAATTCTTCTATCTTTCTGCCAATAGCTTTAATTATATTAATGACAATAAGGGCATTATCTGGCTTTATTTCAGGGTACTCAATACGGTGGGTATCTAGAAAAATTGTTGAAGATCTGCGTTTTGATGCTTTTAAAAGACTTATGATTCTTCCTGTTACTTATTTCGATTCACATGCTTCGGGCAATATTGTATCTAAACTTACCTATGAAACAGAGCAATTATCTTTTGTAGCTACAAAGGTAGCATTGGAGTCTGTTCGTGAAAGCTTAACCATAGCTGGTATCGTTGGCTATATGATTTACTTGGACTGGGTATTAACACTTATATTTGCATTAATGGCACCATTAATGGCTTTATACTTAAGACTTGTATCCCCAAAACTTAGAAAAGCTGGCAGTGAAGTTCAAACAACAATGGGCGATATGACAAGCACATCAGAACAAGCAATTTCTGGACAACGCATTGTAAAAATTTTTGAATCAGGTATTTACGAATTCAAAAAATTTGCTGAAATAGTGGCACGCAATAGAAAAATGCAAACAAAATTAGCTCAATTATCTGGAACAAATAGTTTTGTGATTGAGGTACTCGCCTCAATTTCACTTGCATTAGTAGTTTACTATTCTGTTGGCCGATTTACGCCAGGAGAATTCGCAGCATTTGTTGGCGCTTTATTGATGCTAATCACACCAATAAAAAAATTAACAGCAATAAATGAACAAATTCAAATAGGAATTACTGCTGCTAAAAGTATATTTAGTGTAATGGATGAAGAAAAAGAAATTGATACTGGTAAAAAAACATTACATAAAGTTAGTGGGCAGATTGAATTTAGAAACGTATCATTATCTTATGAAAAAATAAAAAAATCAGTTTTAAAAAATATAAATTTTGTAATAAAACCAGGAGAAAAAATTGCATTAGTTGGAAAATCTGGTGGAGGAAAAACTTCTCTTATTAACTTAATACCAAGATTCTATAATTTAGATACTGGGTCCATATTAATAGATAAAACTGATATAACTCACATAAAATTAAGCGATCTAAGGCATCATTTATCTCTTGTTAGCCAAGACACTATTTTATTCAATGATACTATTTATAACAATATTGCATATGGTAGTTTAAATAATATTGATCCTAAGAAAGTTAAAAAAGCTGCAAAATCTGCTAATGCAATTGAATTTATCGACAAACTTCCCGACGGGTTTAATCATATAATAGGTGACAGGGGCATCCGTTTATCTGGAGGGCAAAAACAAAGAATAGCTATTGCAAGAGCTATCTTAAAGAATGCGCCTATACTATTATTAGACGAAGCAACATCGGCTTTAGATTCGGAATCTGAAAAACTAGTTCAGCATGCATTAGATAATTTAATGTATGGAAGAACAACTATCGTGATTGCTCATAGATTAAGTACTGTTATAAATGCTGACAGAATAGTAGTAATCGATAATGGGGAGGTTGTTGAAATTGGAACCCATCAAAGCTTATTAAGAGCCAAAAAAAATTATTCTCAATTATATAAAAAAGGATTTAGCTAAAATTGAGATCAATTCATGAGATTTTAAACAATCAATATTATAAAAAATCTTCATGGATTTTAATCTTACTTCCATTGAGTTATATTTATTTTTTAATTATTTTTCTTAGAAGTTGGAGCTATAAGTCTGGTATTTTTAAAACGATTAAAATAAACGTCCCTGTCATAATTGTCGGAAACATAAATATTGGCGGTACAGGAAAAACCCCACTTGTTATTTGGCTACTTGAAAAGTTAATAAAATTCGGTATGAAACCAGGTTTAATTTGTAGAGGGTATAACTCTAATGCAAGTAAATCTATAGAGGTGTTAAAAAATTCAAAAGTTGAGAATGTAGGTGACGAAGCTCTTATGATTAAACTTCGTTTGGATATTCCAATTTTTTCTGGCAAGAAAAGAGGGCAAGTAGCAAGGTCGTTATTGATGACATATCCGGATGTAGATGTAGTAATTTCCGATGACGGCCTACAACACTTCGAGTTATTCAGAGATTTTGAGATAGTTGTAGTTGATGGGGTAAGGTTGTTTGGAAATGGCCATTTAATTCCAGCTGGGCCATTAAGAGAAACTGTTACTAGAGTTAAAAAAGTGGATGCTGTTGTAATTAATAGCCAAGTCAAAAAAGAAATACTACCACTATTTGAAAACACTAATAATCTTTATGAGATGGCTTATAGTGGCGACGTACTTCAAAATTGTGTTCATACTAATCAGATATTTGATTTAAGCCGAATCGACAAAGAGATAATCGCAGTAACTGGAATTGGCAATCCAGAAAGATTCTTTACTCAATTAACTAATGCTGGAGTAAATTTTAAAAGGAGAATCTTTAATGACCATCATATGTTCACGGAATCTGATTTTAAGGATTATGATGGTATGGAAATAGTAATGACAGAAAAAGATGCTGTGAAGTGTAAGATTTTTGCAAAAGAAAATTTTTGGTTTTTGCCAGTATCTGCCGATGTAGAAGAAAAGTTATTTACAAAGATAATAAAAAAAATAAGGACTAATTAAATGGATAAAAAGTTATTAGATATACTTGTTTGCCCCGTAACTAAAGGCCCTCTTATATTCGATAAAAAAAATAATGAGCTTGTATCAAAATCTGCAAAATTAGCTTATAGAGTAGAAGACGGTATCCCAATTTTACTTGAAAGTGAGGCTAGAAAGATTTCGGGAAAAATCTAAAAAATGACTTTTAATGTAGTTATACCTGCTAGATATGAGAGCACAAGATTGCCAGGTAAGCCCTTACTTGATATTGCAGGGATACCAATGGTTATAAGAGCTGCAATGAGAGCAATTGAGAGTGGTGCTAAGGTTATTATTATCGCAACTGATGACAGTAGAATAATGGATGCTGCACAAAGGTATGGTTTCGATGCTTTAATGACTGATAATGATCATATGTCAGGGACAGATAGGGTTTTAGATATTGCAAATCAAAAAGGCTGGCTTAGTGATGAAATTATAATTAATGTGCAAGGAGACGAGCCACTCATTGATCCAGAATTAATTAAGTCGATAGCTAAGGCTCTTCAGGAAATTAATGTCAATTACGTTACTGCCTGTTCTAATTTTACAGATTTTGAAGAGTATTTAAATCCAAATAATGTAAAAGTTATATGTGATAAGAATAAATTTGCTTCAGAATTTTATCGAGACCCTATAGTAAAAAATAAAAAATATTGGAACTCTGAAAAAAATTTTCATCATATTGGCATTTATGGCTACACAAAAAAGTTGCTAGATGATTTCTGCAATTTACCTATTTCTAAATTAGAAAAAAAATTAAAACTTGAACAGCTAAGAGCTTTGGAAAATAATTTACCACTGATGGTATTAAATTTTAAAGGTAAAATTCATAGGGGTATAGATACCCCTGAGGATTTATCTGTAATTAGAAAATATTTCGAAAGTTAGTAGAGAACTATATTGCATCGTCGCCTTTTTCACCTGTTCGAATTCGAATAGCATCTTCAACATTCATAACAAATATTTTTCCATCACCGATTTTTCCAGTATGCGCAGTTTTAATAATTGATTCTATTACTTTATCAGCCATTTCGTCAGCTACAACTATATCGAGCTTAACTTTTGGGAGAAAATCAACTACATATTCGGCACCTCTATATAATTCTGTGTGACCTTTTTGCCTACCAAATCCTTTAACCTCTGTCGCTGTTAGACCCATAATGCCTAGTTCAGATAGCACCTCTCTAACTTCATCTAGTTTGAAGGGCTTTATAATAGCTTCAATTTTTTTCATTCCTAATTCCTTTTAATTAAATGATTTTATATTTACTTGTAATTGGATAACGCCTATCTTTCCCAAAAGCTTTATGAGTTACTTTTGGCCCTGGAGCTGCTTGCCTTCTTTTAAATTCGTTCATATGAATTAATTTTATAACTTTTCTTACTACTTGTGCTGAATATCCTTCTTTAATTATCATTTTTATACTTTTATTTTTTTCTACATATAAATCTATTATTCCATCAAGTACTTCATAATCAGGTAGGCTGTCTTGATCTGTTTGATTTTCAGCTAATTCGGCAGAAGGAGCTCTTGTTATAATTCTTTCAGGAATAATTTGATTGGTATGATTAATCTCCTTTGCAATTTTATAAACTAAAGTTTTTGGAACATCTTTTAAAACTGAGAATCCCCCAACCATATCTCCATATAAGGTTGAATAACCGACAGCAACTTCACTTTTATTACTTGTTGCCAAAACAATACCATTAAATTTATTAGCATATGCCATTAATAGAACCCCTCTAATTCTTGCTTGAATATTTTCCTCAGTAATGTCTTTAGGAAGATTTTTAAATTCATTAAATAAAGATTTATCAAATGACTTCATCAAAGGTTCTATTGAATTTACTTTATAGGAAATTGATAAATTTTTAGTAAGTTTTTTTGCATCCTCAAGACTTGCTTTTGATGTAAATTTACTTGGCATCATTATTGCTGTTATATTTTCTTTTTTGAATGCTTGGGAGGCAATATAAAGAACCACGGCTGAATCAATACCTCCTGATAAACCAATGAATATATTTTTTATTGAATTTTTTAAAAGGTAATCTTTAAGCGATATTATTAATCCATTCAATAAAATTTCTATAGGAGGTGTGAATATTTTAGTCTTATCAGACTTATCTATCTTGGCTATTTTTTTTAAATCTATTACCTTGTTTTTAGATTCAAATTGCTCTAGTTGGTCAATCAACCCATGTTTTTTATTGTAGATAAAAGACCCACCATCAAAAAGTAAATCATCTTGACCACCAACTAGGTTTAGATAAATAAGTGTACAATTTATTAATAGTAACCTTTTCTTTAATTCTTTAATTCTTGTCTCATTTTTATTAACCTCATAAGGTGAGGCGTTAATACAAATGATATAGTCAATTTTTGGTAACCTTTCAGCAGGACCCTGAACCCAAATATCTTCGCATATTAATAAACCAAATTTCTTACCTTTATGAGTAAAAACTAAACTTTTATTTCCAGCTTGAAAATATCTTTTTTCATCAAATACTCCGTAATTAGGGAGTACCTGCTTGTCATAAGTTTTTTCTATTTTTCCCTTATATAGAATTGAGGCAGAGTTAAATAATAGACCCTTAAAGCGTCTCGGATGGCCTATTATTATTCTTAATTCTGGAAATTTCTGAGCAATTCTTAGTAAACTTTTATCACACTCATCAATAAAATCTTTGTTTAGAAGTAAATCTTCAGGCGGGTAGCCACAGATGCTTAATTCTGGAGTAATTAAAATTTCTGCATCTGAGTTCTGAGCAATTTTTGCATGCTTTACTATAAGTTTGCAATTGGATTGAATATCCCCTACTGTTGGATTAATTTGTGCTAAGCTAATTTTCATTTTTTATTAATATTCACCACCAGCATTTTTAACTAAATCAATTATATTTTTATTTTTATTTTTTAATGCATAAACTAGAGCTGTTAAACCATATTGATCTTTAGCTTTTAAATTTGCTTTTGCATCAACTAAAAGTTTTACTAATTTAAATGATTTACTATTTATTGCATAATGGATTAAAGGTGTTCCTTCATTATCTTCATGGTTTATATTAGCTCCATGAAGAACGATAACTTTTGAAGCTTTATATTCCTTTTTTTTGATAGCCCACATTAATGCAGTCCATTTGTAATTATCAACAGTATCAATTCCTGCGCCTTTGTAAAGTAATAAATTTATTGCATCCTCATGACCATTTAATGCAGCGTAAATTAAAGCTGTTTTGCCACGACTATCCTTTAATTCAATTTCTGCACCATTATTAATTAATATTTCTATAGTTTTAACATTACCATTTTTGCTTGCCAACATTAATAGAGTTAAGCCCGCTCCGGTTCTGCTATTTGGATTAATACCACCCTTAATAAGTAAATCTATAGTTTCATAGTGACCTGATGTTGCAGCTAATCCATAAGCAGTCCATCCATCTGGGTCTGTTATGTTTGAATCTGCATTATTATCAAGAAGCACTTTAACAATTTGAGTGTAATTTTTTTTTGCAGCAAACATAAGAGCAGTCCAGCCATCATTTTCTACTTTATTTATTTTTACACCTTTAGAGATTAGGTATTTTACTATTTCTATTTGATTTTTTCTTGATGCATACATTAGGGCGCTAATCCTATCTTTATCTTCAGTATTCGGATCTCCTCCACTTTCAATCACAGCTTTAACAGTTTCAAGGTCACCTTTTGCCGATGCGGTCAGTAAGTATGGAATTTCTTCGGCATTCAACTGGAATACGTTACATAAAATATAAATAAATAATATATGTATAGTATTTTTCATTTTTTATTTTATTTTTTTTAATGCTTGAGCCATTACTTGACCCATATTTGCTGGAGATTCAGCAATCCAGACGCCTGATTTTTTCAAGCTATTAATTTTGTCGATAGCTTTGCCAGAGTTGCCAGAGATGATGGCTCCCGCATGCCCCATTCTTTTTCCTTCTGGTGCAGTTAGCCCCGCAATATATGCAACAACCGGTTTTTTTATATTACTGAGAATGAATTCAGCAGCAAGTTCTTCATCAGACCCTCCAATTTCACCCACCATAATTATGCCTTCTGTATTTGTATCTTCTTCAAACATCGCCAAACACTCTATAAAATTAAGGCCTTTTATAGGATCCCCACCAATACCAACACAAGTTGTTTGACCTAGTCCATTCATTGAAGTTTGGTGGACGGCCTCGTAAGTTAGAGTCCCAGATCTTGATACTATTCCGATTATCCCAGGCGAATGTATATTCCCTGGCATAATCCCAATTTTACATTCATTTGGAGTAATAATTCCTGGGCAATTAGGCCCAACAAGAATGGTATTATTTGAATCAATTATTTGTTTAACTTTTAACATATCAGTTACTGGAATACCCTCAGTAATGCAAACAACAATCTCAATACCTGATTCACTAGCCTCTATGATAGATTCTGCTGCAAATCTTGGAGGGACGTAAATCATTGTTGCATTTGCACCTGTCTCATCAATTGCTTCTTTCACAGTGTTGAAAACGGGTAAATTAAGATGGGTTTGGCCGCCTTTACTAGGGGTGACACCCCCGACAATTTTAGAGCCATATTTAATTGATTGCTCACTATGGAATGTACCTTGCTTCCCTGTAAACCCTTGACATAAAACTTTTGTATTTTTATTTACAAGAATAGACATTTAATTTTCTAAAGCGCTTAGTTCAACAGATTTTTTTGCTGCATCAGTTAGGCTATTGGCAGAAATAATATTTAGGTTACTTTTTTTTAAAATTTCTTTTCCTAGCTCAACATTTGTTCCTTCCAGCCGAACTACTATTGGTATTTTAACCCCCACCTCCTTAACTGCCGATATTATTCCTTCCGCAATAATGTCACACCTCATAATTCCACCAAAAATATTAACTAATACAACGCGAACATTAGAATCCGAAAGTAAGATTTTAAATGCTTTACTTACAGTCTCAGATGTTGCACCACCACCGACATCAAGAAAGTTTGCAGGGAGGCCGCCAGAAATTTTTATTAAATCCATTGTGGCCATAGCTAACCCTGCACCATTTACCATGCAGCCAATATTACCCTCTAATGCGATATAACTTAACCCACTGTTGAATGCTTCTACTTCTTTTTTGTCTATTTGTAACCAATCATATGTATCGCTAATCTCTGGATGTCTGAATCTAGCATTGTCATCTAAACTTATTTTACTGTCGATAGCAATAATTTCATCACCTTCTGAAATTGCTAAAGGGTTTATCTCTAATAGAGATAAATCTGATTTTTTAAAAAATTCAAAACACGAGATAAGAAATTTTTCAAATTTTGCAAACAATTTTTTCTCTATACCTAGTCCAATAGTTAAGCTATTTATTTGAGAAGAAGTTAATTCCATATTAATTTTACAATACTCCTTAGTAATAGATTTTGGATTTTTATTAGCTATTTCCTCTATATCCATACCTCCAGATTGAGAGCTTATTATCACTATAGATTCTGTTTGCCTATCTATTAAAATTGAAAAATACATTTCTTTTTTTATTGAAATTGTTTCTTCTAGTAACAATTTATTGACGGGCTGTCCGTGAGGTTTATTTTGTTCAGTTATCAGGTTTTTACCAAAAATGAAAGAGGCAAACACTTTTGCTTCTTGGGGTGTATTAATAATTTTAATACCACCTGCCTTGCCCCGTCCCCCTGCATGAATTTGTGCTTTTATTACCAATCTTGAGTTAAGTTGTTCAGCAATCTCAAAAGTTTGGGTGATACTATTCGAGATTTTGCTTTTAGGAACGTTTATTCCATTAGCCTTAAGCAATTCTTTAGCTTGATACTCATGAAGATTCATTTAAATTCTTTAAACTAATTACTGATTTCATTATGATATCAGAATGCTTAATTGATTTTATAGAATGTACATAAAGCTTTTATCTAAAAATATTATTTTTCTACTTCTTCAAAGGGTGTATTGTAACTGTGCCTGCTTTCATATCCGGAATGATTAAATGAGTTTTATCCTTACTTAATGCAATATCGGCGGCAGCTTTAAAGCCCTCTAGGATTACTTTTGATTTACCATTTTTGAATTCGTATACTTTTCCCTCTTTCCAGCTACTTATGTATATCGTTCCATTTTTGATTGCCAAACCATCCCCACCATCAAAGCCATCTGAAATTTTTTTAATCTTATTATTTTTAAGGTTAGCCTCTAATAAATCTCCACCCCAATCAACTATTAATAATTTTGAATCAGCTATCGGGAGAATGCCATTTGGTGCTTTTATTTTAGCGTTTCCCTCGAACATAACGGTAACCTTTCCCGATTTTTCAATCAGAAATACTAACCCACCTGAATCAAAGTCTCCTGTATCAGTAACATATAAATCACCATTTTCTGACACATCAATATCATTTAAAAATACAGGTGTTTTTGGGAAGCTCATAGTTCCTGCATAAACACCCCAAGAGCCATCTAAATTAACTTCAATTACTGCATCACGGTCAGTAATATAAAGCTTGTCATTATAAAAAACTATCCCTTTAGGGTCGTATAGTCCCTCTGCAACAGTCGATACTTTGCCATTTTTATCAATCTTAGTTATTTTTCCATCTTTGTCTTTATCCCGCTCTCCAATTTCTGATAGATAAATTGATCCATCAGGACCTTCTGCAACTGATTCAGGCATCTTGAAGCCAGAAATTATTTCGTTTGAATAACTTACATTGAAAATTATAGATAGTAGTATCCCGGTAATAATTTTTCTCATTTTAATTTTTCCTTATTTTAATGATTTATTTATTTGCTTAGCTTCCATAGAAAAGATTTTGGGCTGTCACTAACAAGGTAAATATTACCTTTGGTATCAATCTCAAAATCACGAATACGCCCGATTTTATTCCTAAAAATAATCTCCTCATCTACGATAACATTATTTTCATAATCTAATCTAATAAGACTTTTGCCATTTAGTGAGGCTACGATTAAATCTCCCTGCCATTCTGGAAACTCATCGCCCTGATAGAACTGAATACTGCTAATTGCCATTGAAGGAACCCAGGTCTTAACTGGCTTATCATATTCTTTTTTAAATGCAACATCTCCAATACTAAATCCAGAATACTCAGACCCACCCCATGCGATATCTTTCCAGCCATAATTTGCCCCAGATTTAACCTTACCTATATGATCTCCACCTCTAGGCCCATGATTTGAGAAATATGATCTCCACCTCTAGGCCCATGATTTGAGAAATAAACTTCTCCATCGTGAGGAGAAATTGTCATCCCTTGAGGGTTCCTAACACCAATGGTATAGATTTCAGGTAGCCATGTATCTTTACCCATAAATTTTGGATTGTCTTTAGGTATTTCTCCGTTAGTTTTAATACGAATTATACTTCCTGGGTGTTTGGTAGGATCTTGTGCAATCATCCCTTGATCACGCTCCCCAAAACTTGCAAAAAGCATTCCATCTTTAATTGAAATTCTTGAGCCAAAATGTTTATTGGTTTCAAGTGTCGGTTCAGCTATCAATAAAACTTCAAGGCCGATTATTTGATCACCTTTTAACTTTCCTCTTGCAATGGCAGTGCTCCAACTTTTCATTGATTTTCCATCAATATGTAACTCTTTGAAATCGTGACTGTAGGTGAAGTAAATATAACCATCCTGATTATCGAAGTAGGCATCTAAAAGGCCTCCCTGTGAGTAAGCTATGCTTCCACCATCATAACCAGTATGTTCAATAGCATGCTTAATAGATTGTTTGGATCCGGTATCTACATTAACCATAAAAAGCCCCCCATTTTTTTCCGTTACAATTAAGTTTTTTTCATTGATGAATGTTAATGCCCATGGATGATCAAGCTCCTTGGTAATTTTACTTAGCTTGAATTTGGTTTTAGTTAGACCATATTTCTTATAATTACTAAAAGTCTCTTCGGAATTAGCTGTGGATACACCCAGATAAATTAAAAAGAATATGGACGTAATAATTTTCATCATAATTGTCGGATCCTTTGTTGGAGGCGCGGGCTGGAATTGAACCAACATCTAAGGCTTTGCAAGCCTTCGCATAAACATTCTGCTACCGCGCCAATTTTCAATAAAAAGTAAGTACGAAAAAAAACCAATTATATAAAATTGGTTTTTTTATTATAACTTTCTGTTAATTAGTTTAGAAGCATCTTTTTTCTTGGCAACCTTCATCTTTAAATCCAAGAGACAAAAGATATTCTGCCATTTTACCTTTACCATCTTCGTTTAACGCTCTTATTATTGAAACATCACCTTTAAGGTTTTTAGTTTTATCAATTCCAATTTTAACTAGATAATCAACCATCGCTTTGTGCCCATTAAATGCCGCATGATGTAGCGCATTAAACTCAGTAATTGGGTGCGTGTAAGTTATATTTGCCCCCTTGGTTACAAGGTACTTCATCACTTCTAATTGACCCTTTGCTGCAGTCATCAAGAATGGGGTCCATGCAAAATAACTATCATTAATCTTTAGATCAGTTGTCTCAACATACATTTTTACAATCTTAAGATTACCTTCATTAACGGCACCAGTGAACTCAAGCTCTTGATCATCATTAAGGGCTAAAACATTCAGTGAAAATATAGCAATAGAAATTCCAAGTAAACTAGATAAAGCTTTCATAATATATCCTTCAATTAAGTAAAAAATTTGCTTGCATTGGCAAACATTCTATACCAAGGACCAAAAGTTTCCCATTTTTTTGGGCGCCATGTATTTTGATCAGTCCTAAATACTCTTTCAGGGTGAGGCATCATAATAGACACTCTCCCATCTAAACTGGTTAAACCAGTTATTCCAGCAGGAGAACCATTAGGATTCATTGGGTACATTAAAGTTCCCTTATGATGGTTATCCACATATTTTAATGATATTAAATTAGATGACTGGTTTAGGTTTAGGTGGTCTTCATTAGCAAATTTAACTCGACCCTCACCATGAGAAACAACAACAGGTAAGATGCTTCCTATCATTCCATCGAAAAATAAAGAATTATTTTTTGTAATCTTAACCATTACAAATCGTGCTTCGAATTGTTCCGACTCATTCTTGATAAATTTAGGCCATAAATCTGCTCCTGGGATAATTTCTTTAATATTACTCATCATTTGACACCCATTACAAACACCGAGCGCAATAGTATCCTTTCTTTCAAAAAAAGCTTGGAATTCATCTCGTAATTTATTATTAAAAAGGATTGATTTTGCCCAACCTTCACCAGCACCTAATACATCACCAAAAGAGAAACCTCCGCATGCAGCAAGACCATTAAAGTCTTTTAAGCTTTTTTGCCCGCTTAAGATATCAGACATATGAACATCATGCGCTTCGAAACCAGCATAGTTAAAAGCTGCTGCCATTTCACTATGACCATTAATTCCTTGTTCTCTTAAAATAGCAATTTTTGGCTTTAGTTTAGATACATTAATTTGGGAGGGTATTTCAAAAGTAACTTTAGGATTAATGCCAGGGTTAGAGTCATCTAAAATTAGACTAAATTCTTCTGCTGCTGACTTAGGATTATCTCTAATAGATTGGATCCTAAAACTTGTTTCAGACCATACTTGCTGAAGCTTACTTCTTGTTGAAGAATAAATTAATGATGAATTATTTAAAATAGAAATTTTATGATCAATTGCTGGAGCCCCAATAATTACTAAAGAAAGGCCTAGTTCTTTTACTAGATATTCTTCAATAAACTTTATATCTTTATTTGCTACTTGAATTACAGCACCTAACTCTTCATTCA